>Ga0307375_10005386_pt1 | contig 12007 bp, 7 predicted proteins | sample TR1MG_FD_202531 | JGI IMG/M metagenome (GOLD analysis project Ga0307375, IMG submission 202531) | Soil microbial communities from Risofladan, Vaasa, Finland - TR-1 | ecosystem: Environmental > Terrestrial > Soil > Coastal area > Acid sulfate soil | place: Finland: Risofladan, Vaasa | collected... | reverse complement strand
AAATTTGGGACAGTGCAGGGGGTAGACGATTGAACAAGATGCAGAACTGCTCCAAGAGCGGCGGGGAAAGCCATGGAAGGGTACCCTGAAAAAGGGGTGGCCAGCACAGCTGCTGGTGGGCGTGTTGTGTTCACACGTGTCAGAAGAGAGCACTCTTCATGAAGGTCGTGTTTCTGGAATACCCTCCCTTGAAGGTGTCCCTTTACATTCGGACATTGCTTGTCACACTATTTCTATGTTTGCTACAAGTTTCACTTTGGACATTAGCTGATTGCAGGTCAACTAGCGAAGTTGACAGCGAGTGGAGAGAAACGAGAAGAGGCTCTCGTTTCTCTCCACTCTCTCTGGGACTCCTGTGCGAGCGTTCTGTGTGCCAACCCTGGGTCCACTTTCCTCTGCACTTGCTGGTACAGTACAGGCGCATTAGCAATACTCTCGCAATGTACCGCAGGATCTTGTGGCTTGCAGTGGTAGCGTTGGTAGTTGAGGCCGCCATTGGAGCCCAACGCGACGCCGTCGAACTGAAGGGTCGTATGGTGCCCAGTGTCTCGTCATTCATGAATTATGCCAAGAGATACCTTTCCTCTTTGACGAGTAGCCGTATTTCAGTGACAACCACGGCCACAACGACGTTTCAGGAAGACGTTGCGGCTTTGAGCTCTCGCGAGGTCGATTTCGTGATTACGCCCTACCCCTTCCAAGATTTGCCTGCTGGTGCTCAAGTGCTGCATTACCCCATTGCTACTGGTGGTTTGGTCATTTTAGCGAATACTCCAGGAGCCGGTCAAGTCTCAATGAACGCGAAACAGGTTGCTCACCTCTTCTCTGGTAAAGTTACGTCTTGGGACGATCTTAGCATCTTGAAACCCACGTCTGCGCTTAAGAATGTGCCTGGTCCTGTGAAAATTGTACTTTGGGAGGTGAATGGTCCCGCTGCAACTGAGATTCGTCGCTTTTTAGAGAACAACTCTGAGGGCGAGTGGAAGCCGAATGATGTGTTCACTGTGGCTGCTGATGTGGTTGGTACTTATCAAGAGGCTGTTGAATACGTGAAGAACAATGTTGGATCGGTGACCTTTGCTCCCTTCGGCGAGACCGCGCCACTTCAAGGTTGGCAGATTTTCGTCCCTCAATCTGCTGATTACGTCTCTCCTACTTTGAATGCGTTCGCCAATTCGTTGATGCCCTTTAAGAAGCCGGAAGATGTGCCGAATGCCGAGGAGACTGATCGTTGGAATGGTCTCACACTGACGGACATGAGGAAGATGCCCCCGGATGGATCTTGTATGTCTATGCCTCCGTATGCCATCTCTCGATTCTACTATCTCATCATCCTTCGAGATCAACAATCTTCTGCCTCTCCGCCTCTCCACGGCGCAGCACTCGCGGCTCTCATTAGAGTCTTCAATCTTCCCGATATTCAATCCACCGCCAGTTCCACCTCCAAGGTCACTTCCACACCTCCTGCTGCCATGCTTGCCAACGTGAAGTCCATCAACAGCATCCAATTTAGAGCAGGAGAGTCACTCGAGACGTTCCTCGCCGACGCACCCCTCGCCGACGCATCACTCGATATGCCAGAGATGCCTCCTGGAATCAACCCCAACTCCATGCCCGGCATGGCCTCTCAAGCCTCTCCTGCCGTTGTCGCCATCACCATCGTATTGCTGCTTCTCTCAGGTATCATTGCAATCCTCGCATACATCGGATTCATGAAGTACAAGTACGGCGGCTCCATCCAAGAACACACCACGTGGGTACCCTGGAACATCAAGCCTTCCACCAGAGGACAAACAAAGCAATACCAACCACTCAATTCGATGGAGATGAGTTCCACGATGTCCAAGGTCTGATCAATCCCTCTCCCCGCGATGGACACTCTCGAGTCGACTCCATCACCCTTTCCTATTAGCACTCTGTACAATGTACTTTTACTTGCAATTCAATTCAAGATGCCATCTCGACGCCAATGAAATGGACAGGCTTCCGTACTCATCGTTACGGATCGAGACGGTGGGCATAATTTGGAACCGGCCAACTCGAGACTGTCGTTCTCAGATCACCTTTCTCAGTCAAACTGTTCGGCAATTGAAGAGCCCATCCAAAGACGACTCTCAATTCGAGAGGGGTTCACATGGAACCGAGGAAGGAGAGTCCGCTCAGGCCTCTATCACCTCTCACTCTCACCTTCTTCTTCGGGTGGGATTCAGCGCCCGTTCGCTAATAGTGCGTCGTCGACCTCCCTTCCATCAGCACCGACCCACTCTCCTTCTGGACGTGTTATCAATCGTTCGAGCATCTTGTTCCATACCATTACACCATGACTGATGCTCCTTCAGATTCCGCAGCGCCGCAAGACCTACCGCTGCAACACGGTGTGCGTCATTTCCCCTCACTTGCTCCTCCTCATGTGTCATTTGTCCGGGTCCCCCCTTATTTTGTTGCTATTTGTGATTCCACGTCCTATTTGTCCTTCGTTACCTGACCTGCTTGTCTGCTTCCCTCGTTGTTTCCCTGTTCAAGTGGACAATCTGGTATGACCGCTACCAGGGCCCGGGTCAGAGTGCCGATCAGTACCAACAGGGTCAGCAAGTGCTCTTTGAGTTTGACACCATCTTTGTACGTCCCTCGCGTGTGCTCTTTACCCGCATTGGCTTCCTGTTTTCCCTTGCACTCAAACCCCCCTTTTTCTGGCTTTGCGGCCCTACTTCGCAACCTCTATCATTGGCACAATCGTGTGATTTTCTCGTCTTTGATCTAACTCCTTCTGGTTTGTTGGTGTTTGGTGACCTAGGGATTCTGGCAATGCTTCGACAAGAAGCTTCCCGGCACTCTTGAGGTGAAAGCGAGCTTGCACATGATGAAGAAGGGTATTCTTCCCGTGTGGGAGGATCCCGAGAATGAGCGTGGTGGCTTTTGGGTGTTGCGCTTCCCGAAGGACCAGATTGAGGCCGTGTGGCGGGATCTCTGTCTTGCCGCGATTGGTGAGAACTTCTACTCCGTGTTGCGTCCTGGCGATACGATCAATGGCATTACTGTCTCCATCCGTCGCAATGATGTGGTCGTTCAAGTGTGGAACAAGTTGGCGGAGGAGGAACCGGAGCAGAAGCGCATCATCAATCATCTGATCACGAGCGTCCTCAAGAACTACCAAGTGAGTGACTACTTCTACAAGCCGTGCCAAGGACACGATTCGTATGATACCAACTTCGTGCCGAAGGATGGGCCCAGCAGCAGCAGCAACAGCAGCACACCCAGGGGCACGACGCCAACGCCCACCGGCAACGCCTCGGGCGCCGGCAACAACGGCTCATCCTACCGACTTCCCAACCGCAGAAAGTGAGGCAGGCGCCAGTGCCGCAATTTCTCCACCAAACACGCATGTACATTGAATGTAAAGGGATGAAGCAAGACACATCTGGACACCCAAGGGCAGCTTTTTGCAGTCAGAACACGCACGAATGTCGGACGCCGTGGGCCCGCAATTGTACCATTTCTCTTTGCTCTCTCTCTGCGCCATATATCTCTTCGCTCTCGCCCCCTCTGTGAACCGAGGTCAAGAACAGAAGCGGGTCGACCCTCGAGGAGACTTGGGACATTTCACTCCTCCCCTCCAGCGATAGACTCCCACACATTGCAGATGACACGAGAATTTTGATAAAAATCACTGAAGAGCATGTTGCGGAGCTGAAGGCTGCGATTGAGACCGCAAAACTGGACAAAACCGAACGACTTTTTCCTGTTTGGGCAAACTCTCCCCCTTGCAATCCATCACCTCTGAGGGGCTTCAATCACTTCCACACCAAGCAGAAGAGCAATTTGAGAATGAAGAATGGCGAGATGCCAAGGCCTCGTATCCTAACATTGTCGAGAAACTCGGAGAACTTCGGCAACAACGTTTCATGCCACAGACCCCCAGTCCTTCGCTCCTCGTCGTAATGGCAACTTCCGCCCCAAGAAGTACGTAATTCCACCTCTTAGAGATGATCTTCGTGTGCGAACATCTGTTTGAACTCTGCTAACGCGTCCACGCTGCGATACTTCAGCTCTCAAGCACCTAAAGTCCTCCTACCCCTACTACCTGGGCAAGACCCCCTTAACCTCCGATCTGAAGCCCTTGCATGTGCTTGACAAGTTCACTCAGAGGGTTCGTAGTTTCGGTTGACTTCACTGTACAGCGTAGTGACCTCGCTTTTGTGCCTACCCTCCCATCGACCTCCGAACATCACCCTTACCCTTCCTCCCCCTCTTTTCTTGTTTTCTAGGTGGCCACCAAGGTTAGCACCGCCTCTGCCGAGGTGATTGCAAACGCCATGAAGCGTGCGAGTGATTCTGCGACGGTTCTTCGTAGAATGGGCAGTTATGAGCGCAAAGACATCCTTCTGTCGATTGCCAACTCGATTAAGAAGCGCGAAGATGAGTTTTGTGAAGTTCTTTGCGTGGAAGTAGGAAAGCCGATTCGTGATGCGCGCGCGGAGGTGAGTCGTGCGATCGATACCTTCACCGTCTCTGCCGAGGAGTCTGTGCGCAACAATGGTGACTACGAGCGTTTGGACATCTCATCTCGCAATGCCGGTTTCCAAAGCATTCAGGCGCGCTTCCCTGTGGGCTTGGTGTCGATGATTACACCCTTCAACTTCCCTCTCAATTTGGCTGCTCATAAGATCGGTCCCGCTATTGCCACTGGTTGCCCCTTTGTGCTGAAGCCCTCTGATCGCACCCCCGTTTCAGCGTCGATACTTGGACAGATTTTAAGCGAGACGAACCTCCCCGACGGTTCCTTCTCCGTTCTTCCCTGTCAAAACGACGATGCCGCTCATTTCTCCACAGATCCTCATATCAAGGTGATTTCGTTTACTGGAAGTGTTGGTGTGGGTTGGAAGATCAAGGAGCAATCTGGAAAGAAGAGAGTGTTGTTGGAACTCGGAGGAAACGCCGCTGTTGTCGTCGACGAGACCGCCAACATGTCTCGTGCCGCTGAACGCATTGTCGCTGGAGCGTTCGGAGCGATGGGACAATCGTGCATCTCGGTGCAGAGGATCTACGCACACGAGTCAGTGTACAACGAACTCAGTCAGAAGATCGCAGCTCTCTCCAAGACTCTCGTCGCTGGTGACCCACTATCCCCTGATACATTCATTGGACCCATGATCTCTGAGGCAGACGCCGTAAGACTCGAATCATGGACCGACACAGCTGTGAAGGCTGGAGCAAAGCTGTTGGCAGGTGGAAAGAGACACTCAAACTTCTTCACCCCCACCTTGCTCTCCGATGTCCCCAAATCACACGAACTCTCTTGCAGGGAAGCCTTTGGACCTATCGCAATCATTCACAAGTTCTCAGACTTCAGAAAGGCGATTGATTCCGTAAACGATGGAGATTACGGTCTTCAGGCTGGAGTCTTCACCACCGACATCAACCGCGCATTCTATGCTTGGAACGAAGTTCACGCTGGTGGCGTGGTCATCAACGACATCCCTTCTGTGCGCGTAGACTCGCAGCCATACGGAGGCATCAAGGACTCTGGATTAGGAAGAGAGGGAATCCGCTACTCCATGGAGGAGATGAGCGAGATCAAGATCATGCTCCTCAAGGACATTGGAATCCTCTAAAGATATATATGCAATGTCAGGTGATTCCTTCATCCAAAAGTCAGCCTGATGCAGTTCTGATACACAAACTACATGCAATCTCAACTCGCGTCTCTCCCCGAACTGTACAACCAATGAAGGCCATCTCTCTTCTGTCAGTCCCGATTCGTTTCAATTCAAAGGATTATGGGGAGACGGTAGTGTCTAACAAAGTACATTGAGTCAATCCAAGGATGTCGGTGGCCAGAAGGAGGATGGTCAGATGGCACGAGTAGCTCGCACTCGATATCAGAAGCGTACGGAATTTCCGCTCAGAAGAGTCCCACGTCCTTCTTGATGCGCAGTTTCTTCCATTGAGGGCATGTAGCCCAGTTCTCAGGAGTCATCTTGATGATCTTGCTGAACTCTTCAGCAGAGAGATGAAGTTCCAAGTGTTGAGCGTCGACGTCAGCAGGAGATGGTTTGACCTTCAGTCTGTCGTAAGGGTAAACTGGACCGTTTCCAGGGGCTTTGAGAGCAGCAGTAGAGGGAGCGGTAGTAGTAGAGGAGGACGACGTCGATGGAGTTGCGTTCGCCTCCTTGTCGTGTGCGTGATGAGTCTTGTTGTAGTCTTCCTTCGCCTTTTGCACGGCAGCGACTTCTGCAGTTGCGGCGCTGGACATGGTGAGGAATCCGCCCTCAGACATCTTGGCGAGCGAGCGGATGTAGTGGTCGCAACCGGACTTGGCGTTTGCGTCGTCCCAACCGTGGAAGTAGATGGTGAATTGAGGAGGCTCCTCTTTAGCCATGACCGAGTAGATGGGCACGTTCTCGGGTCTACCATCAGCAGCAGCCTTGAGGTAGTCGTGAGCGACTTGAACGCCCATCGCCTGCTCCCTCTCCGTCGATCCGCTTCCAATCCACACGAACAGCTCTGAGTGTCCGTCCAGAATCATCACATCGTCATTATCCAAGTCGTCCTGCACGAAATCGTGAATTTCCATCACCTTGAACACGGAGGTGCTATCGGAGCACTGGAAGAGTCTCGCCTTCAGGTCGCCTCCACTTTGCAGCCTCTCGTCGCTGCTGTACGCTCCCTTGCCGCCCAAAGCCTTCCAAAACGCCTCTGTCTCATGTCCTTCTTCAACACTGACGAACTTTTGGCCAGAGAGGATGCGCTCGGCAATCTTGACGGCGATGGAACGCTCGAATTCGTTCGCGCCCTTGCCCATCCAAACCCAAGCCTCATCAGCGCTCGCCTTCAGCAAGAAGGCATCGTTAGAATTCAAAGACGACGCCGCAGTCTTCATTTGAGCCGCACGGGTATTCACCGCGTTGGTACCGCGGATGTGGAAGAGAAGCGTCTTGCCAGACTCGTCAGCCGCCCATGTATCGCGAGCACCAGTGCGGACGTTCATCAGGCCTTCGAAGTGTTGCAAGAAGTGCTCAGGCTCCTTGTTTTGAGTGACGCGAACTTGGGTGACGCCAGAGCCGAGCGTGGAGGCGTGCATCGAGGACAAGAGTGCAGCTGTTCCTTGGTCCTCCGTAGCGCTCGTACGACCAATCCAGTAATAGACGATGTGTCTGTGACCACCACCATTCAAACGCACAGTGTGCTGCACGATATAGCACTCGTTCGAGTAGAAGATACCGTACTCCTCCAGCGGCAAGGCGTGCTTATCGTTCTTCTTAATGTACCAAATCGTCAATTCTCCTTCTCCAGATGCATTTCCATGAAGAGAGGAGATCACCTTATCGGACAGATTCGACCCTTTGGCCATCGCATATTTCTCCGGGTTGTGCATTGCGTCCACATTCACCGCCTCCTGTTTCAATGTACCAGCAGTCTTGTTGATCTTCTTCACTCTTGCGGCGAGGTGCTCGGGGTTGTCCATGAACTCTTTGAAGGTGCCTTGGAACTTGCCTTTGAACAACGCGTTTTCCACGCCCTCCGTCACCTTCGTAATCGGCGTCCAGTTTGGTCGTCCATGTTCATTCAAAAACGAGGTGGCAATCGACATCGCGTGCTCACGAACCGATTGAGGGCTTTTGCGACCAGTCCAAACGAAGATTTCGGTTTGCGCATCGACAATGAACGTTCCCTCTGTTTGAAGCATGTCTCGGTGAAGAGGTTTTCCATGGGTATCCATAAGGGTCTCGACGAACTTCCCATCTGTTCCTTGGGCAACGCGGTAGAGTTTGACTTGCTCAGTGCCGGACTTCTCGAATTCCGCATCATCGCCACCTTCGTCCGCACTCGCTACGGTGCCCTTGCCGCCCAGCGCCTTCCAAAATGCCTCGTCTTCTTGTCCTTCCTCGAGCAGGACTACTTTGGCATTGAGACGGTTCATGCGCTCGTCGCGAAGTCTGACGGTCAAGTCGAGCGCCTTTGCCTTCTCCATTCGGCTCGCTTTGGATCCATTCCATTGGTAAATGACATTGTTGGCATCGAGAACGAACACATCGCCTGAATTGAGGGATTTGACACCAACCTCGACCTGCTTGACGCGAACGTTGCGACGGCCCTTCAAGTGATACAGCTTCGTGGCATGCTCCTCATCGCGCAAATTCACCTGATTCGCGAGCACAACAGGCTCCACATACTGCATACCACCAGAGAATCGGAACAGAGATTGGAAGAAGTGAGACTCATGCTCCTGAACTTCACGACTGCGAACCACGTCCACATCAGACTCTCCAACACTTGATGCGCTCGAACCAGCCAACTTGGCCTCAAGATCATTCGCTTTCGACAAACAGAACTCCTCCTGAGTGGTCGTCTTACCAACCCACACGATCAACAAGCACAAACGACGAGCATGGTCATCCAACTTGGTCTAATTGAGAACAAAAATGGAAGATGTGGGTTAGCTAACATGCAGAATAAGGGAAAGGGGAAGGAAGAGGCGAAAGGAGAGTCATAACATTACCGACGAATGGAGGCGAAGGGAGGCAACGGCCCAAATGGAGGATTCCTGCTCTCAGTTGAGAGATGCAGAATAGTTCAATGGCGGGAATGGTCAACAATCGATACGAAAGGGGAAAGAAGGGGACGAACATCCAAGACAATGTAACAGTCATCCGAACGGAAGATGCCAAACGCGCTCGTTCCTACAACCGAAATCTCTTGACTCTTGTTGTCGATACGCCAAATCTGAATACCGCTATTGATGTAACATTGAGCGGGGCACCGAGTTAGCCACAATTTCGAAGAGTTGGCGGCAGGAGAGGCAAGAAAAGCAGGAAGGGAGGGAGCAAAGACCTTTCAGCTGCCGTTTTGGGGGCAACAGTGGATCCAGTGGGTCCAGAGCATCAAAACCAAGAGAGTTTCTTGCAAGACGTACGGATTTTCGGAGATGTTCCCAAGCCAGTTCGAACCCATTTCGCGTGTGAGTGTGACTGAGTGGGGTACGAAGGAGCGACACGGAGAGGTTGAACCGCCTTCTGAACAACGCCCAACCGGATCCACTGGTCAGCATACATTCTCGTGTGACTGAACTGTTCAATTGACTTCTCTACGCCTGAGTTTGGAGAGGATGAGAGTCACTCAGAACGAAGAGGTGTTCAAGATCGCGACGCCAAAATTGCCATCCCATTCCCACCCTCTGGATAGCTGGGCTCAACAGTTGGGAAGCTCTATGGAGTGGATCACAACAACAGCGCTTATCCTGTCGCTCTAGCCCCTGATACTGACCTTGTGACCTTCCTGCCCCTTCATCCAAAGCAGAACACGAACATGGATGCCACATTGATACCTCCCACGTTTAGACTGGTCTACTGGAGATTGGCAGAAGTGGAGTGCGTCCATTAATACAGATGTCGATGGTTGCCTTGCTCACTTAACTTTAGCAGGCGTTTTTGGGGATGTATTGGTGGAATTTCTTGGCGATCGTCTGCGCCGTTTTGCAAATAGTTCTTGAAATGCATCCTCTTCTCTTTGAGCCATAAAGTCGTCATACATCTGCTTAGCGTTTGTCGGAAGTACAAAACGAGGCAAGATAAGTCGCAGAATTCCCAATAAGAGCATTGTCGTAACCAAGAAGGCTAGAAAATCTTGTCCCGCGACCAATTGAACGGACGGAAGCCAATAAATTGTTCCTCCGTATAGAGACATCAATAGTAAGAACCAAGTAGTTTCTACAAACAAAGGGCGATAAGAAGCTCGCAGTTCAACACGGCGAGACTGTAGTCGGGCGGAATCCAGATTGAACGAATCCAACTCGAAAACGGCGGAAAGCCCCAAATCCATCAACGAAGAGACAATTTGGAAGGAGTTGGAAAGTCCATATGCAGCGAAGGAGCTACCCAAGAAGAATAAAAGGAGAATCCACCCTTCCCAGCGGAAGAAGGTGAGAGTCATGATGGATAGGAATTTGGCGGTTGACAGATTATAAAGAACATGCAACGCCCAATTATGACATTTACCAGAAACAGGGAGTTTAGATTTCACAACCTCATGTTGATCGACGTGTGCCAAACCTACAGGCAGTTCTAGGGCGGCATGGCTTTTACAAGGTACTCCATCAGGCTCCAATTCCAATGAAGATGGCGCAGCGTTTTCCAATAGTCGATTAGTACCACTACGATCGACATTACGATAGTGATATAGGTACGGTTTATCAGGGGGGCCAAACACTACTGCTGAGTGCATCGTCGGACATCGGCCAAGAGGAAAGAAGTAATACAGGACGAAAGCGTCCTTAGCGTGTTCGTCTAACAGGGATATCGAAAAGGTAGCGAAGGACACCAGCAATTTGACGCTGTAGAACAAGGCGAGGGAAGGTGTGTGATAATAGCCGAGCACAAAGAGCACCGTAGTACCTTCTATGATGCTGAAGACACTGCGCCCGCGATATGTGCTCAACAGCAGGCCAATCATGAGGATCAATGAATCCATCATCATAATCTTTTGCTCAACTGGCCTAGTTAAGAAGTCTAAACCGTAATCCGCGAGAGAGAAGTAGCCAACCGCCAGAACGACAACGTTCATCAGGAGCATTTCGAAAGCCATCTATGAACCGGAATTTAAATTCAAAATCGTTAGGGGAATGAGCTACATGAAGACATTGGGGCAGAGGGAAATCAAGAAAGCAGACCGACGTACATTGTGGGAATAGGCAAGGATTCCAGACTATTGGGAGGTTTGTGCCGTGTTGAGAGCCCCAAATTCGTCAACGTATGATGGCAAGTGAGGCTGCCAAAAAAGAGACGACGTGGAATTCAACTCAAACCCACACTGGCTTCCGACCACATCATTTTCCAGGAGAGGAAGCTCCATACCACGTCAGTCGGTCGGCCATCTCCAAGTCTCCACCCCCTTTTCTGATGATTCAGCACACCCTGAATTTGCTTGTGGAGGGCGCGTGGGCCAAACTTGCAGATGGATGGCCTTCTAAGGTCGCAACAATGATAGCCAACTTCAACAAAAGCTCTTCTATGATGGCGGCCCTGGAAAAGCGCCAGACTGCTGCTTTGATTCCGCAGCTGAAATTGTTGGACTGGAACGACACGAGGTGGACCGGCCAGCTGTCATGACTGTCGCCACCTGGGGTTTGACAGCCAACCTCTTCGGCACTTCAAACGTGGGGCAGATGACGTTGGGGACGTAGGTGATGAATTTGACACCAGTGGTCAAGTCGCTCTCCTTCCATGAGAGTTTGATGTCGCAACCATGAATCGCGGGCACACGGAAGACGACCGAACGGCCTTGGACGTACCAGTGGATGCCTTGTTTCCCGAGCCGACGACCAAGAACTACGAAACGGTGCGCCCGGCATCTACGGGCTGGCACTGGTTCTATCGCCATTTTTTCCTTCGTAGCAGCTTCGCATTGCATTTATCCTCAGTTTCTACCCTATTATACCTCACTCATAGTCGTGGATGATGCAGGACAGGAATAGAACGGGACTTGCCTCGTTCTTGCAGTCATTGTCGCATTCCAGCAACTCGTGCATACAATACATCATGAAGTGCCCTTTGTCATTCCTAAAAGCAGTCCTCTTCTATATTCTATGTGAAATTGACCAGCCTCTCTTGATGAAAAGCCTCGTTGATGGTGGTATCTGCACCGCTCTGGTGCTGCGGCACCAAGTGATGTCTGGGTTCTCATGGGCTTCGGAAACTCCTTTCTACAGAGAGGAATCATGAGTTCCTGTGAAAAATACGATTCGTGTCCGGGAACGCAGATGGTGGTGGGGAATGGGATCGGGGCCGATCCTCGGATCATCCTGAGCTTGTCCACTTCTCCTTGCATCCTCTTCGACGCCACTTGCCCCCTTACCATCTCGAGATGACCGCTGCGAGTGTGGAAACACCTTTGGCACCGGCATTTTCGGAGGACTTGGCGCAAACGACGCTCGCCAAACATCTCCACAATGAAGCACTCACCCCGCTACTCTGGAACTTCTGTGCGGGTGACATTCCTGACTCTGAACATC
>Ga0307375_10005384_pt1 | contig 12007 bp, 7 predicted proteins | sample TR1MG_FD_202531 | JGI IMG/M metagenome (GOLD analysis project Ga0307375, IMG submission 202531) | Soil microbial communities from Risofladan, Vaasa, Finland - TR-1 | ecosystem: Environmental > Terrestrial > Soil > Coastal area > Acid sulfate soil | place: Finland: Risofladan, Vaasa | collected... | reverse complement strand
TTCACCCCTGCCCGTCGTTCCGTCTTCCTTCCGTCTGCTGCCAGCTCATTGGTCACATGAGCCGTGCGCGGGTGCGCGGCCGAGGGAAAAACATGAACAAGACTCTGCTGGCAGCGGCGCTGCTCGGGTGCACGATGGTCGCGCAGGCGGCCGACCAGGGCATTCCCGATCCGGGCAATCCTGGCAATCCGGGCCGCGCCAATGCGCTGGCGCCGGTGATCGTCACCGCCACGCGTACCGCGATCACCGTCGATGACGCCTTGTCGTCGGTCACGGTGATCACCCGCGCCGACATCCAGCGGCTGCAACCGGCTTCGGTATCCGATTTGCTGACCGGCCTGCCCGGCGTCACCTTCGCCCAGGCCGGCGGCCTCGGCGAGCAGACCTCGCTGTTCCTGCGCGGAACCAACTCCACCCACACGCTGGTGCTGATCGACGGCATGCGGATCGGCTCGGTGACGGCCGGGCTGGCATCGCTGGAGCAGATTCCGGTCGAGCAGATCGAGCGCATCGAAATCGTGCGCGGCCCGCGTTCGAGCCTGTACGGCGCGGACGCCATCGGCGGAGTGATCCAGATCTTCACCCGCCACGGCCAGCGCGGTGGCGGCGTGGTGCCATCGCTGAGCACGACGGCCGGCAGTCATGGCCTGTTCGGCAGCGAGGCCGGCCTCTCCGGCGGCGACAAGCACGCCTGGTACAACCTCAGCCTGGGTGGTCAGTACACCAGCGGCATCCCGGCCTGCCGGCTGGGCGCGGCGGAGGCCGGCGCGGGTTGCTTCGTCGACGATCCGCGGCCCGATGCGTTTCGCAACTGGAATGGCGCGGCGAACGGTGGCTACCGCTGGGACAACGGCACCGAATTGGCGCTGGACTGGCTGCGCAGCAAGAACGACATCGAATATACCGGCAGCCCCTACGGCGGCAATCGGGCCATCAACGAGCAGCGGGTCGCCAGTGCACGGTTGAGCTTCTCGCCGCTGCAGGCGTGGCAAGTCACGCTAAACGCCGGGCAGAGCAAGGATCTCTCCACCACCTCCTACCAAGGCACCTACTACGGCACCTACTACCCGCGCACGCCGACCGGTTTCACCAACTCGCGGCGCAACCAGGCGTCGTGGCAGAACGACATTGCGCTGGCGCCAGACCAGCTGCTGACCGTGGGCGTGGACTATCAGCAGGAACACGTCCGCAGCAACACCGGTTATCTGGCCAGCAACCGCGACGATACCGGTAGCTACGCGCAGTACCAGGGCAGCTTCGGCCGCAACGAAGTGCAGCTGTCGCTGCGGCGCGACCACAACCAGCAGTTCGGCGACCACGCTACCGGCGCCGCGGCCTGGGGTTACCGTTTCGGGCATGGCCTGCGGCTGACCGCCAGCTACGGCACGGCATTCCACGCGCCGACCTTCAACGATCTCTACTATCCGCCGTTCTTCGGGATTCCCTCGGCCAATCCGGACTTGAAGCCGGAGACGTCGCGCAGCGGAGAGCTCGGCCTCGCGCAGCAGCTCGATGGCTGGAATTGGGCCTTGAACGCTTACCAGACCAAGATCGATCAGCTGATCACGCTGGACAGCAACTATTACCCGATGAACATCAATCGGGCACGGATCCGCGGCGTGGAAGGTCAGCTGGGCACGAACCTCGATGGCTGGCGTGTGCAGGGTTACTTCACTTTGCAGCAGCCACTGAACCGTGGCGGCGCGGACAATGGCCATCTGCTGCCGCGGCGCCCCGAGCGGACCGCACGGATCGATCTGGATCGCCGTTTCGGTGCGTTCGGCATCGGCAGCACGCTGTATGCCGCCGGCCGCAGCTACGATGACCTCGCCAACAGCCATCGCCTGGGCGGCTACAGCACCGTGGCGTTTCGTGCCAGTTACCAATTTGCCCCGGACTGGCAGGTGCAGGCGCGGCTGTCCAACGCCTTCGCGCACCATTACGAAACGGCATACTTCTTCAACCAGCTCGGCCGCACCTGGTATCTGACTTTGCGCTACCGCCCCGCTGTTCACTTGTAGCGCACCTGTGGGAGCGGCTTCAGACGCGATGCTCTTGGCATGGTCAGGGCAAGAGCATCGCGGCTGAAGCCGCCCACAAAAGCCGCCCCACAAAGCCGCCCCTGTCTTTCGACACGGTGTGGACTTCAGGCACATACGCTGGAGCGCGACAACTGGCATAAAGTCCGCATGATCCAGATCCATGCCCTTGCCGCGTCCCCGCCGATTGCCGTGCGCCTGTATGGCGGCCGCGCCGTCCCGTCCTGCCTGCCGGTCGCGAAGGTGCCATGAACATCTTTGCGCCGATGATCCGCCGTCCGGTCGGTACGTCGCTGCTGGCGCTGGGCCTGATTCTTGCTGGCATCAGTGCCTATCTGTTGCTTGGTGTCGCCGCGTTGCCGTCGCTGGATTTTCCCGGCGTCTACGTGGTGGCGAACCAGCCCGGCGCCAGCGCGCAGACCATGGCCAACACCGTGCTGGCGCCGCTGGAGCGCCATCTGGGACAGATTCCGGGTATCGACGAGATGTACGGCAATGCCCGCGAGGGGGCCGCCTCGGTGATGGTGCGCTTCAATTTCAGCCGCACCGCCGACAGCGCCGCGCGCGACGTGCAGGCGGCGATCAACGCGGCCGCCGTCGACCTGCCCACGGGCATGCCGTCGCCACCGCAATATTTCAAGTTCGATACCTCGCAGATCCCGATCCTGTTCATCACGCTGACCTCGACCGGGCTGCCGCAGGACAAGCTGTTCGACCTTGCCGACACACTGCTCAAGCCCGCCGTGGCGCAGATCGACGGGGTGGCCCAGGTGCAGGTGTTCGGCGGCACTCCGCACGCGGTGCGGATCGAGCTGGACAGCAACGCACTGGCGGCCAAGGGGCTCACCGCCAATGATGTCGCCAACGCCTTGCGTGCAGCCAATGTCACCTCGCCGGAGGGCACGCTGAGCGACGGTCGCACGCAGACGACGGTGACCGCGACCGACGGCTTGCACGAACCGAAAGAGTTCGCCCATCTGCTGATCGCGATGAAGAACGGTACGCCGGTGCGGCTGTCCGACGTGGCCAGGGTTTACGGCGGCCAGCAGGACGAGTATCAGGCGGCGTGGTTCTCCAGCGTAGGCACCGGCAGCGCGCGCACGGTGGGCCTGCAGATCACCAAACGGCCGGAGGCGAACGCGGTGGCCACGGTGGCGGCGATCCGCGCCAGGCTGCCGCAGCTGGCTGCGTCGCTGCCGGCGAACGTCAGCATTACGCCCATATTCGATCTCACCCAGACCACCAAGTCGGCCCTGCACGAGGTAGAGGTGGCGCTGCTGATCTCGATCATGCTGGTGGCACTGGTGATGCTGGTGTTCCTGCGCCGCGCGCGCCCCATGCTGATCGCCATGCTCAGCGTGCCGCTGTCGCTGGCCGGGGCGTTCGTGGTGATGTGGACGCTCGGCTACACCCTCAATACGCTGTCGCTGGTGGCGCTGGTGCTGAGCATCGGCTTCGTGGTGGACGATGCGATCGTGGTGATCGAGAACATCGTGCGCCACATGGAGCACGGCGCGCCGCCATTGCCGGCGGCATTGACGGGCGTCGGCGAGATCGGTTTCACGGTGGTCTCGATCACGCTGTCGCTGGTGGCGGTGTTCGCGCCGCTGCTGTTCGGCAACAACATGCTGGTGATGCTGCTGCGTGAATTTTCGGTGACGCTGACCGCCGCGGTGGTGATCTCGGCGATCGTCTCGCTCACGCTTACGCCGGCGCTGTGCGGCCGATTGCTCAAGCACGAAACCGCCGAGCGCAAACCGCCGGGACGACTCGAACAGGCCGCGGAGCGATTCGATCGCGGCCTGCTGCGCCTGTACGAGCGCGCGCTGGACTGGGCGCTGCACCATCGCCGGATCATGCGCTGGCAGCCGCTGACCCTGCTGATCCTTACCGGCGTGCTCGGCTTTGCGGTGGTCAAGACGGCTGGCGGCAGCTTCATGCCCGAGGAGGACACCGGCCAGCTGCAGCTGCAGATGAGCGCCGACGCCAATATCGCGCCCACGGTGCTGGCCAGACGCGCGCAGCAGATCATCCGCATCATGCAGTCGGACCCGACCGTGCTCGACACCCTCACCATGCTCGGCGGCAATGGCGGCGGCGGCGGTGCCGTGGGCAACAGCGCGCGGATGTTCGTCGACCTGAAGCCGCGCGGTAACGGTCCAGGCGAGCGCCCCGAAACGATCCAGAAGATCATCGAACGGCTGTCCAAGCAGTTCGCTGCCTTGCCCGACGTGGAGATTGAAATCCGCCCGGTACAGTTCCTCGGTGGCGGTGGCAGCGGCGATAACGGCGGCCAGTATGAATTCCAGCTGGCCAGCAGCAATGGCGGCGACCTGCAGCCGTGGGCACTGAAAATGGTGCGGGAGATGCGCACGATCAAGGAATTCCGCGATGTCGGCAGCGACTTCGATCAGGTCGGCAAGCAGCAGCAGTTGCGGGTTGACCGCGAGGCCGCGGCGCGCCTGCACGTGAGCCTGGGCGCGATCGATAGCGCGCTTTACAACTCGTTTGGCCAGCGCCAGGTGTCGACGATCTACTCCGACATCAACCAGTACTCGGTGGTGCTCAGCGCCGACCCCGCGGAAAGCCTCAGCCCGCAGGCGCTGTTGAATATCCGCGTGCGCAACGAGCAGGGCCGGATGATTCCGCTGTCCGCGCTGGCACAGCTGAAACCGGGCATCAGCCCGATCCGCATCCGCCACCACAACCAGATGGAAGCGGCCACCATCACTTACAACCTCGCCAAGGGCGTGCCGCAGGATCGCGGCATCGCACTGGTGAAACAGGCGGCGCTCGCGGCCGACCTGCCGGGCGGTATCCACGTGGACTTCACCGGCGCCAACCAGCGCCTGCAGCAGGCCCAGTCCAACGGCATGGTGCTGTTGCTCGGCTCGATCCTGGCGATGTACATCGTGCTCGGCATCCTCTACGAGAGCCTCGGCCACCCGCTGACCATCCTGTCCACGCTGCCGGCGGCCGGTGCCGGTGCGTTCCTGGCGATGCTGGTGACGCAGACACAGCTTTCGCTGATGGCGATCATCGCGATCCTGATGCTGATCGGCATCGTCAAGAAGAACGCGATTCTGATGGTCGACTTCGCGCTGGTCGCGCAACGCGAACGCGGCCTGTCTGCACCGGATGCGATCCGCGAAGCCGCGCTGGTGCGTTTCCGTCCGATCACCATGACCACGCTGGTGGCGATGGGTGCGGCGCTGCCGCTGGCGATCGGCTTCGGCATCGGTTCGGAGATGCGCCAGCCGCTCGGCATCGCGATCGTCGGCGGCCTGCTGGTGTCGCAACTGCTGACCTTGCTCAGCACCCCGGCGATCTACCTCTGGAATCACGATCGCAAGATCCGCCGGGCCGCGCGCAAGGAGCGCAAGGCGGAGAAAAAGCGATTGCGGGCGCTGGGCAAGACGCAGACAGCGACCGGCTGAGCCACGCCGGGGAGCGAGTTCACCATCAGGCCCCTCGTGGCCAGGGCATTGCGGCATTCGCAGCGGCGGCCGAGCGGCTGCCTCGCCGTCAGGCTGCCCACGATCCAATGCGCGCGGCGTGGGCCCGTCCAGGTGCGCGCTTGAGGGGCGTCGAAACGCGCGCGCCTTTTCACGTTCCGCCAGCAGGATAACCGGAGCCGTCGTGCCTGTCCGGCCATTCGGCATGCCTGTCTGGCCAATTCCTGCCTGTCGCTAATGGTCGCCGCTGGTTTTTCGCGGCTTGAGCCCGTGCGTAAGTCAGGCCGAATGAATTAAATGAACCATGGGATTAATCCGATATGCCATAGGACTAATCCTATGGTTAATTTCATCGCCTTCCGATGGCTGGCCTGAATACGCACGCCCATAATTTACTGGCGTCTATGACCGTTTTCAAAATGGCCACGGATCAATCAACAGGCAACTCGTCCACAAGGTGAAAAAGACATGACTCAGATTTCGCGCTCCGTGCTGGCCGCCATCGTCACTGCCGGCATCGCCGTTCTCGCGTTCGCTCCCGCGGCCCACGCTGCCGACATGGATGCCGCCAAGACGTTGGCCAGGACGAACAACTGTTTCAAGTGCCATGCCGTCACACGTGACAAGGACGGTCCCGGCTGGAAAAAAGTTGCGGACAAGTACAAGGGCAATCCGGGCGCCGAGGCAAAGCTGATGCATCACCTGACCTCCGGCGAGATGGTCACGCTTGCCGATGGCAGCAAGGTGCATCACGAGATCATCAAGACGGATCCGGCCAACGATACGGCGCAGATCAAGAACCTGGTGGATTGGATTCTTTCGCTATAGGGCCTGCTCGGCATGGCGCGGACCACCTGCGTCCGCACCATGCCGGCAAGCCGGATGCACGTTGCATATGTGATTTACCAACGAGGTTCAAGTCGACGTCGGCCAGCAATTGGATCATGCGGCAAACCGGATCCGGCAGAACTTGATTACCCCCATCGATAAGCAGGAAGGGACCTGATAAATGTATTTTCTAAAGAGACTCGCCGTTGGAGCCGTCCTGATCCTCGCCAGCTGGGTGGCACCAGCATTGGCAGGCAGCCCTCCCATACAGCTTCCCGATCTGGGTACCAATCACTCGACCTCGGCCCAGGCGTCCGCTGCAACGGCAGCGGACGCGCTGGCGCAAGACGCCAAGTGCACCCGGTGCCATGACGAAAACGAGGCGAAGCCGATTCTGTCGATCTACCAGACGCCACATGGCGTCAGGGGCGATGCGCGGACCCCGACCTGCCAGTCCTGCCATGGCCCGAGCGAAAAGCATCTGGCTGGCGACAAGACCGGCAAAGGCATTCCGCCGCCGGATGTGATGTTCAACAAGCATGACTATCCGATGTCCGATGCGGGTGACCGATCCGCTGTCTGCCTGACCTGTCACAAGGGAACCCAGCGCACCCATTGGGATGGAAGCGAGCATCAGACCAACGGTGTGGCGTGCAACGACTGCCACAAGGTGCATAGCGCAGTCGATCCGGTGCGTAACAAGCTGACCCAGCCGGAAGTCTGCATGACCTGCCACAAGGACCGGCGCGCCGATATCCACAAGGTTTCGCACCACCCGATCGGTGAAGGCAAGGTCACCTGTTCCGATTGCCACAACCCGCACGGCTCGACCGGCCCGCATCTGCTGAAAAAGGCCACCGTGACGGAAACCTGCACCACGTGTCATGCCGAAAAGCGCGGTCCGTTCCTGTGGGAGCACCAGCCGGTGGTCGAGGACTGCACCAACTGCCATACGCCGCACGGCTCGAATATTCCGCCACTGCTGAAATCCCGTCCGCCGTTCCTGTGCAGCGAATGCCACGACGGTCCGCACGCCAGTTCGTCGCCCTTTGGCCCGGGAATCGGCGGACTGCAGTCGACCATGTCGGGGTTCGGGGTCAGCGGTGGTCGCGCACCCAGCCCAAGCCCGACCGGCGCCGGACGCTCGTGCCTCAACTGCCACTCGATGATCCATGGTTCGAACAGCCCGGCTGGCGCCTTCTTGCATCGTTAACTATTAGGGACGCGATATGAAATCCGTGAATGGAGTACTGTCCGTCAAGTCACTTGCACTGGCGATCATGGCGGTTCTGCCGCTGGTTGCCTTTGCCCAGGACGATGACGTGTCCATCCTGACCAGACCCACCAACTTCATCGAGGTTGGCGGGGTGTACGCCGACCAGAATTCGGCGGAATTTGGTCAATACAATGGACTGAACAAATCCCGCGCCTATCTGCTCGGCAACTTCAGCGTGCGCGGTGGCGATGCCTACGGCCAGGGGACCGGCACCAATCTCTGGTCGATCGAAGGCACCGATCTGGGAACGACCTCCCGGTCGCTGGATGCCACGATCCGGAACCAGGGGAAGTGGATGTTCGGCGTCAGCTACGACCAGCTGCACCACAACATCGGTGACGGTGACACCTACGAGACGCCGCTGCAGGGGTCCATGGGCGGCAATGTGTTCACGATGCCGGCAGGGTTCGGTGTCGTGAGCACCGGCCGGCCAACCGTACCTGCCGCTTACGGCACGCAGGTGCTCACCCCGGCGCAGCAGGCGTTCTTTCACAGGGTGAACGTCCATAGCGACCGGGACAACTCGGGCTTCACCTTCGGCTACAACTTCAACCCGCAATGGAATGTGCAGTTCAACTGGAACCATGTGGAGCAGTCCGGCGCGAAGCTGATCGCTGCTGCGACCGACAAGAACAACACCTCCGACGGTTTTGCGCTCGCCGGGTATTCGCTCGGTGGCGAATCCATCCAGATCATCATGAACCCGACCGACTACACCACGGACAACATGGATCTGGCGCTGAATTGGGCAGGGGCGAAGGCGTTCTTCACGGTGGGTTACTTCGGCTCACGCTTCCGCGATAACAATCAGAGCGTGAGCTTTCCCAATCCTTATACCGGTTCGAACGTGGTGAACGGCACGACGCTGAACGGAGCCTATCCAGTCGATGCACTGAGCACCATGCCGAACAACAACTTCAATCAGGCAAACCTCAGCGGCGGCTACAGCCTGACGCCCACGACAAAACTGGTGGGCGGCTACTCCTACGGCCGCAACACCCAGAATGCCGGCTACATCAATCAGGATCAGATGGTGCCTGGCGGGTTGCCGGTCAATTCCCTCAGGGGCCGGGTGATCATCACCCATTACGACCTGAAACTGACCAACCAGACGACGAAGGATCTCAGCCTGTCGATCGGCGGGAACTACAACAAGCGCGACAACAAGACGCCATCATATACGTATGACTTCTTCAATCTGGGTGGCGATGAGCAAACTGTGGTCAACATTCCGTTGAGCTACAGCACCACCAAAGGCGCGCTTGCGGCAGATTACCGCATCAGCGGCAATCAGCACCTTCACGCGGCGTACGAGTACGAGAAGACTTCGCGCTGGTGCAACAACGCCTTGGCCAACAATGCCCAGGGTGAGTTGTCGGCGACGAATGCCGGTTACTACACGACGGCCTCCTGCGTCCAGGTGCCGCGAAACGAAGAGAACAAATTCGTCGTCAATTATCGTCTGAACGCCAGCGACGATCTGAATTTCAACGCCGGCTATGCTTACGCCAACCGCAATGCGACCGTGAACAGTTCCTTCTACAACCCGATGCAGGGCAACAGCGAGGGGTTCGAGGATTTCGGCTATCGGGCATTCTTCGACGCATCGCGCAGGGAACACATGCTCAAGGCGGGGGCCAACTGGCAGGCGACGCAGAAGCTGAGCTTCAGTCTGGATGGTCGCGGCACGTACGACGATTACAACGACTCGCCGCTCGGCGTGCAGCAGGGCCATTCGGCCAGCCTGAATTTCGATTCGACCTACGCGTTTTCGGACAAGGCCACCGTTTCCGCCTATGCCAGCTGGCAGCGCAGGACGCGCGGTCTGCTCAGCGCCAGTGGACGCAATGCCGTGGCACCCCTGCCCAATACATGGACCAACGATCTTACGGACAAGGGCACCACTGTAGGCTTCACGGCGAAGCGCAGCGGATTGATGGCCGGCAAACTGCAGTTGACGGCAGACCTGTCCTACTCACTGGACAAGACGGATTACTACACGGCGCTCAATTACACGAATGCATCGTGTACGGCACCCAGCAATGGCGGATACAACTGCGGTCCTGTGCCTGAGATCCGCAGTGCGCTGTCTCGCGCCAAGCTCACAGCCAACTACGCCATCGACATGAAGAGCACGATCGCCTTCGGCTACATCTACGAGAAGCTCAATTCCAACGATTATCTTTACAACTACTACCAGCTTGGTTTCACTGGAACCACAACGATACCGACCAATCAGAAGAGCCCGAGCTATACGGAAAATGTGCTTTTCGTGGCTTATCGCTACAGCTTCAGGTGACAAACGAACGGATCATCGACAAACCTTTCGAATCATGTCCGTCCGCAGCATGCCCGAAGGGTTTGTCGGGGAACCGAACGCCAACGATCCAGCAATCCTGAATTCCGCGAATCCATCGGGCAGGGTTGAATCCATGCACAAAACCCGGGAAGTCGACAATGAATGATAACAAGGTGCCAGGGCAAAACAGGTTGGCGGCCAGAGTCTCCGGTCTGGTGATCGGTGCGCTGACAGTCTTTGCACCATGGTATATAAGCGGGCCTCAGGCCACGCTGAACCGCGGCATCTTCTGGACCTACATCATCACCGGCGTCCTCATGATGACGGTCGCCACCATCGCCTTGATCTGGCGTCGGGCCTTCTGGCCGGCGTGGGCATTTTTCCTGCTCACGGTATGGATCATCCTGGCTCCCGACACCTTGAGCTCTGCGGCCAAAGACGTCTCCATCATGCACGTTCTGCTGGGTGTGGCAGGCATTGTGGTGTCCATTTTCTGGATACGGCGCATGTTCGGACGCATTCCACGCGACCGGCCCGTGGTGAAGGGAAGAACGTTCGCGGACTGCTCCAGCAGCGAACGCACTTTGTACGGTCTGGTGATGATCGTACTTGGCCTGGGCTACTGCATGGCGCTCGGCTACCTGTACCTGACCCATGCCGGCCTCAGCGGCAAGCCGGGGCTTTCGGTGCAGGATATCGCCATAACGTACTACGGCAATCGAAGTGGCACGCGACTCGAAATGATGCTGCGCGGCCAGATGCGAGACAAGATCAGCCCGGATGAAATGGATCAGGTCGTTGCCTGGCTGAAATCCGGCTCGACGGAGGACGTCTACGACGACACCATCTACCCCATTATCATGAAGGATTGCGCGAAGTGCCATAGCAAGAATTCAGGCAAGAACCTGCCGGATTACACCACCTACGAGGGCATCATCCCGGTGGCCACGGTTGACCATGGCTTGTCCATTGAAGCACTGGTAAAGCTTTCGCACATTCATCTATTCGGCATAGGCCTGGTCACATTTGTGCTCGGGTTCGTCTTTACCTTTACGGCGCTTCCCGAATGGTTCAAGAACGTAGTGATCGTTGCGCCGTTCTTTGCCATGGTTACGGACGTCGCCACCTGGTATTTGACAAAGTGGGATCCGGTCTTTGCCTATACCGTGGTGGTTTCCGGGTTGATATTGGGCTCGGCCTGGGGGGTGCAGATATTCGTGTCCCTGTACCAGATGATCTTTTTGCCCGGCAAGCTCGGTGCGGACAAGAAGACCGTACCGGATTGACAGCTTGTTCGGACAAGGCAGATGCCATCGGTGTAACCGATGGCATCCGCCAGGGAATAGCCGGATATACCCCGTTCGTCATTCCGGCGAAATCACTGGAACCGATGCCTTCATGGATTGATGAGTTGTCGGGTGCAGGTTTTCGCCGGGATGACGGCTTGTTCGAGGCTTTCCTTGACGAAGAAGATCACGGATGTACCAACATGCAAGACGGCTTCAGCACGCTGTGATTGTCGGGTTGCGCAGTTTGTGAAGGAAGTTCCACGTCGAGTGCCGACAAGCGAGGGTGACAATCATGTTCAGCAAAAAGACCGTTTACGCCATCTCCCTGGTTGCTTTTTTGATGACTGCCTGCAGTCAGCGTGAAATCAGTTACCGGCACGACATCAATCCCATATTCCAGGCAAACTGCGCGATCTGTCATACGCCGGGTGGCGCTGGTTACGCAAAAAGCGGGTTCAGTGTGGGCACCTATCAGGATGTCATGAAGGGCACCAAGTACGGTCCCGTCATTTCGCCGGGCAGCAGCGTGGGCAGTACGCTGGTCAGGCTGGTGAAGCACCAGGCCGATACAACGATCAACATGCCGAAAAATTACACGATCGATCTGACACAGCACGATAACATCGTCTTGCCGGGAGTCAACGCACGTCGATTGCCCGAACGGGATATCGAGCTGATCACGAAATGGGTCGACCAGGGCGCCAAGGACAATTGACAGGTTCTGCGCCGGCCGATAGCCACGCGCAGTCCACCGCTGGGGAATCTCGAATAGCCTGATTCTGTGGGAGCGGCTTCAGCCGCGATGCCTTTCGTTCACGTCA
>Ga0307375_10005381_pt1 | contig 12011 bp, 8 predicted proteins | sample TR1MG_FD_202531 | JGI IMG/M metagenome (GOLD analysis project Ga0307375, IMG submission 202531) | Soil microbial communities from Risofladan, Vaasa, Finland - TR-1 | ecosystem: Environmental > Terrestrial > Soil > Coastal area > Acid sulfate soil | place: Finland: Risofladan, Vaasa | collected... | reverse complement strand
ACTCGTCGACGAACAGCAACGGCAACACTGTCTTCCTTGAGGTCGGAGCGATCAATGACGATTTCCAGCGAAGTGATCAGCGTGCCTATTGAGATGCCTTCTAGATCAGGTGGACCGGCGACCAGTGGGAAGGAAGAAACACGCAGGTAGGTTCGAAATCCACCTAGTTCTCTTTGACTTAACCAGATCGCGACTGTCTTAAAGCGCTTATATTCTCGCAATTGTCGGGCCAGAGCTTCGGCTGGATCTTCTTCTTCGTCACCTTCAGCCATCTCTGGAGGCGGTTGGGGCAATAGCGCTCGGCTCTTGATAACGAGTAGTTTCGCCGCAACGACAAGAAATTCCATGAGTTGGTCAAGCCGGTTCCGTTTCAACTTCTCAATCTGTTCTAGATATTGATCGGCAACAGCGGCAAGTGAAATCGCCGTAATATCCAGCTCCCGCCGCTCGATCAAATGCAAAAGAAGATCAAGCGGTCCGGAGTATACTGGTAGATCAATCAAATATGGATCTGGATTTGTGGCCATTGCTCTTCTTTCGGCCGATCTGGCGATGTCTCTCTAGTTGATTGTGATGAGGATTGCGTATGCTATCAGAAGAAGAAAAAAGAAAGCCACTGCACCGAATACGACAATAAGCAGAATGCGTTCTTGATCTCTTTGTTTCGCCAAACGTTGCCGTATTTGCGCCTGGCGCGCCTCCTCGATAGCCAGCATTTCGGACATTCGCCTGTTAGAGGCTAACTCCTCGGCCACCTTAATTGCCTGAGCCTGGTCCATCTGCTTGTTGAGTCGCCTGGCAGTTGCCAGCTTGCCATTTTCGGAGATCATGGCAATGATGTCAATCGATTCCCCACAAACGATGCAATTTTCAACCCCAGACCAGTTCGCCGTATGGCAGTTTCGGCATGTTCTTGTAAGCGGCGTTCCGCAACTAATGCACAAAGTGCCGTCGTGTTGATGATAGGAAAAACAGCCTGGACAAAGGCGGCCCCGTAATTCAAATCCAGCCCCACAGACTGTACACTGGACCTCACTACTCGTCGTATCGAGGACAATCGGACTGTTGCAGCTAGGGCAATTAATTCCTATTTGTTCGTCGCCGGTCATTCACCAAGATCCTTGGGGGTCAATATGCAATAGACGAATCCGTTCATTTCAACTAGGTGGCGGGTCAGGTATTGCCGTCCGATTATCTCGAATATTGGAGGTGGATAAAACTGAGCCCTTAAGACGACTGTATCGAATTCCTGATTTTCGAGCATAGCCGACATCTCAGTTAAGTCAACCTGGCCGTTATTGTAGAGGTTAAGTAGTTGAGTCGGATTCGTAATGATGTCGCGTCCAAGGTAGAAATTAAAGCCTGCGTCTTCGCCAAATGAAGCCGAATCACCTTCGGAGATGAGTTGCGAGATGGTCACTCCCGCGGCCGTATCCTCGGCATTCGGGGGCCGGCCGATCAAGCCGACCCCGGCCGAATCGATATATGGGATAGCCACGACTTCTCTTGGCAATGAACAGGAGGTTTGTGGTGCAACAAAAGTCTCCTTTGGCTTACCGAGAGTTGTTGCCACTTTTTCAAGCAAAGGGGTATGGGTCGGCCAATGGAAAACCTTGTTGGCTTGGATAAGAAATAGCATGGCGACAACGGTGAGAGCGATAGCGAACCAGCGCTCTCCACGTCGTTCACTCCAGCTCAGACCTCGTCCAATGGCAATGCCGGCTAAAATACAACTAGCGGCAATCGCCGTTGCGAAATAAGATTCCCCGGCGCCCCATTTGCCGGACGTCAGGCCGTTTGCTGCAGCGAATACGAACCAGATAGCATAAGCCGATAGTCGCTCAAAATAGAGTTGGTAAAGGGCTAAGGCAGAAGCCAGTAGGATAAGAATGGTATGTAATTTAAACCATTGTCGGAGGAGGCCAATACCCTGGGACGGTATATAAGGATTAATGTTGGCAGTAACTGTATTGGTCAGCCATTGGCCGTTGGTTGAGAGGTTGATGAGTAAAAAAATTATACCGGTAACACCAGCAAAGGCGATTGCCCACAATATAGCCCGCTTTGATTGGCGCAAGAATAGAAAGGTGAAAACGGCCGCAACAGTAGCATAAGCTAGCTGTTTCGTATAGCCGGCCAATAACAACAAGATCATCACCAGTAACAAGCGGCGATTATCCTTCTTCCCAGTCGTCTCTTCAGCGTTGATCGTCGCGGTTAGTAGCACGACAGCCACCGTTTCAAACATAACCATGAACATATGTTGGCGGAATAAAGGACCTACATGATAGACATAATTCGAGGCCAAGAAAGCTAAGCCAGCCAAGGTTGAAAGCCACCATCTCTTGCTTTCACGTTGGACAGCATAGCCAATCACGGCCGCGGTAATCAACGTTCCGAGATAGGCAACCAACCGGCCAGTCCAATACTTAGGACCAAAAATCCAGATCAAGGGGACAATAACCAGGTGAAAAACAGGTGGGTAGTTTGATGAATAGAATGGATAACTGTCATTATTCAGGTATGGCCACTCGCCACGGCTGAATAGCACAGTATCCATCAATTCGAACCCTTCTCCCTGATCGTAATCAAAAGGAAATTGGAACAACGAAATCGCGTAGATGTTATAAGCAATAAAATAGCCAACAAACACGAGTAGAGCGAGGGCGACAAGGAGGTATGCCAGGTGGCGCCAACCAACCTGTGGCAGATTACCTGATAATCGGCTTCGAAATTCAGTCATCGTTGGAGGATGTTTTAATATTGATCGGCGAGTAATGAATTGTCAAGCTGGCCTGTTGCCTAATGGGATTAGGGTCAGTCCTGTCAGAAGAAGAATTCCCGCACCGGTAAGTGCAATTTGCTGCATAGGGCCAATACCTGCAAAATTGCCTGCCTTGAGCATATCAACAGCCAATATGGCAAAGGTAGCAAATAGACCACCGGCAGCAAGACTTAGCCCCATCTGTCTCTTCGTAATCATAAGGACGGAGTTGTACCGAAGAATCCTTTACAATGCAAACGATTTTGGTATAATCTGCTCCTTGCTTCTGGCAAGGATCATAGGGAAGTTAATAGCACCGCTGCTGAGGCGGTTTTTGCGTTTTAGGTGGACAATATGACGATTATAAAACCGCATTTAATTACCAAAGAAGGCTTTAAGAAATTAACCAAAGAACTGGAGTACCTTCGAACCGACGGCCGGGAAGAAATGGCCGATCGACTTCACAACGCTTTTCAAGATGGTCAGGATGATGATTTCGTAGAGAACGCGGAACTAGAAGCGGCTCGGAATGAATTATCCTTTTTGGAAGGGCGAATTCAAGAACTGGAAGACATTGTTAATAATCATCAAATCATCGTTGAATCAAACGATCCGCATGAGCACGTTCGTGTTGGCGACTGGATCACAGTTGTGGAAGAGGGATATGATGAAGAAGAACGGTACTTTCTGGTCGGCCCGGCCGAAGCCGATCCAGCCGGGGGACGGATTTCTATAGAAAGCCCACTTGGCAAGGCATTGATTGGATCTAAGGTAGGCGATGATATTACAATTAATGCACCCAATGGATTTTTAAAATTCCGCATCGTGTCAATGGGGTAGAACCGGCGAGACGAGACAAGCTAGCCTATCAGAGCCCGAGTAAAATCGGGCTTTGTTTTTATCGGCAAACAACGGTTATATTGTTGGTTTGACCAGTTTAATTGTAATCCGGCGAGGAAGAGGCAAATGACAGAATGGGAACCTACACTACTGGAGCAGCAACGCCTGGCCAAGCTCGGCACGCTAAAAGAGGCAGGGGTTGAACCATATCCGATCAAATCAGATAGGTCCCATTCAACCAGGGAAATTATCGAACTGTTCCTGGCTTTGGAGGAACAGGGAGTGGAAGATCCACCGCAAGCGACCGTATGTGGCCGAATTGTCAGCGTACGTGACATGGGGAAGACTGTTTTTTGCCACATAGAAGACGGTGCGGGCCAAATCCAATTGTTCCTACGCCGTGACGAAGTTGGGGAAGAAGCCCACAATATCTTCCGAAAATTGACCGATTTGGGCGATTTTATTCAGGTTACGGGCGCACCGTTTAGAACCCGTATGGGCGAGGTTAGTTTGCGTGTCAATTCGTGGCTGTTATTGAGTAAATCGCTGAGTCCGCTTCCAATTGTGAAGGAGCAGGAAGTAGACGGAGAACTCATCCGGTATAGTGGTTTTTCGGATATTAACGAGCGCTACCGCCAACGATTCGCCGATCTTGCAGTAAACCCAGATGTGCGGGAAATCTTCTACACGCGAGCCCGTCTCATTACCGCCTTAAGGCAATACTTTGAGCAGAATGGCTTCTTGGAAGTAGAAACCCCGATCATGCAACCAATTTATGGTGGCGCGGCCGCCAGACCTTTTACTACCCATCACAATCAACTTAAACAAGAACTGTATCTACGGATATCTTTTGAGCTATATCTAAAGAGATTACTGGTCGGGGGAATTGAAAAAGTATACGAAATTGGTCGAGACTTCCGAAATGAAGGCGTGGATGCCACCCATAATCCGGAATTTACCCAACTTGAGTTTTACGCTGCCTATTGGGATTATCGTGATGTCATGGTATTCACCGAGGAGATGCTCAGATTTGCTGCTGGCCAAATCAACAGCTCGAATGTCCTTCGATACCAGGGTCATGTAATTGATTTCGAATCAGATTGGGTACGCATGACGCTCCGGGAAGCAATCAAGAAATTTGCCGAAATCGATTACATGGATCATCCAACTGCTGCGAGTTTAGAAGGAGCCATTCGAAATATTGGCGGCCAGCCAAAGCCCGGTTCCTCCTGGGGTCAGCTAATCGACGAAATGCTCGGTGAATATGTAGAGCCCCGCCTCATCCAACCTACTTTTATCACGCACTATCCGCGTGATATCTCTCCGCTGGCAAAGGCAGTACCCGGAGATCCTCTTCATGTAGAGAGATTTGAATTCTTCATTGGCGGCATGGAGATGGGCAATGCCTTTTCGGAACTTAACGATCCGATTGAACAAGGCAAGCGCTTTGAAGAAATGCAATCCCTATACAAGGAAGATGATGAGGAAGCACATCCTATAGATGAAGATTATCTGAGGGCCATGCGCTATGGAATGCCACCGAATGGCGGCTTTGGCATGGGCATTGATCGGTTGACCATGTTGTTTACCGATAAAACAACTATTCGGGAGGTCTTGTTATTTCCTCACCTGCGTGCGATCCAGTGAGCTTTACCAGACCCGATATCTTGCCCGTCTGGATCAATATCATAAGATTATCTGGCTCAATGGTTGACACAGTTGCTGGGGCTGCCTATACTAGATGTTAATATCATAATACGAGAACGACATTGAAGGAGCCAAGTAAGGTCAGTTGGACTATCAGAAAATTGGCGGTAGATGCAAGCCATTAGTCCGATAACCTGAAATCCACTCTGGAGTTGCTGCTGAAAAAAGGTAAGCCGGGTACGCCCGTTATAGCGTTTCTGAGATAATAAGGTCAGCATCTAGTTTATGATGTTGGCAAATCCAGGTGGCACCACGAGCCCCCTTCGTCCTGGAACGAGGGGGCTTTTTGTATTATTAGGAGAGACTAGCATGTTGGATATTGATTTGATTAGAAAGAAACCTGAGTGGGTGACCGAACAGATAGAAAAACTCAATGACACAGCACCGATTCAAGAAATTCTTGAAGCCGATAGCCGGAGACGAGAACTAATCATAGAGGAAGAGGCATTGCGTCAACAACGTAATATGGCGTCTAAAGAAATTGGCCTACTAATGCGAGAGTTGGGGCAATTGGAGAAAGAAATCAAGCTCGCCGAGAATGGTGAAGGCGGTACTGAAACCCTTGATGAACTGAAGGGAGAGTATAACGAATTGTTAATCGCGGTTGATCGGGCAAAGGAAACACCCAGGGAAATCGGGGATCGCATTGGTCAACTTGATGAGGAGTTAAAGCAGGTGGAGGAAGCGCTTCATCGACATATGCTCTGGGTGCCCAATATTCCCCATGCCACTGTACCTGAGGGACCAGATGACTCGTTTAACATCGTACATCAAGTGGAAGGTGCTGCTCTGCCAATTCATGAATTTGAGCTGAAGGCCCACTGGGACTTGGGGCCAGAACTTGATATCATCGATTTTGAACGGGGCGTCAAACTAAGCGGCACGCGATTCTATATTTTGAAAGGGTGGGGGGCAAGATTACAACGAGCACTCATACAATTCATGCTGGACTGCCATGTTGAAGATCATGGATATACCGAGGTCTACCCGCCATATATGGTGCGATCGGATATGTTTGTCGGCGCCGCCCAACTGCCAAAATTTAGCGATAATATCTACCGTGATGCAGAAGAGGATTTCATGTGGATCGGGACCGCCGAGATCGCGGTAACAAACATGCACCGCGATGAGATTCTTGAAGAAGTCGATCTACCTCGCAACTATGTCGCCTACACGGCATGCTTTCGCCGAGAAAAAATGAGCGCCAGTCGCGATGTTCGCGGGATTAAAAGAGGTCACCAATTCGATAAAGTCGAGATGTATAAGTTCACGACACCAGAAGACAGTTATTTGGCGTTTGACCAACTTATTAAGGACGCCAGCGATATATGTGAGGCTCTGGGTTTACCTTATCGCCTGGTGGAAATGGCCACTGGCGATTTGGGATTCGCCGCGGCTAAGAAATATGACATAGAAATCTGGGCAGCAGGCTGCGAAGAATGGCTGGAGGTTAGTTCGATCAGCAATTGTGAGGCGTTCCAAGCACGTCGAGCCAACGTGCGCTATCGGCCCGAAGGTGGTGGCCGACCTAATTTCGTCCATACTCTTAACGGAAGCGGTCTTGCCTTACCCAGGACGATGATCGCGATAATCGAGAATTACCAGCAAGCTGACGGTTCCATCGCTATTCCGGAAGTTCTGCGACCCTATATGGGAGGCGCGACCGAAATCAGATAATTTATCTTCGAAAAATCTTCTCGAGCGATATTCTACAAACAGTTAAGCTTCTTGGAGAACATCTTGATAGACATTTAGCATACGTTCGACGATCAGTGCCCAATCATACTTTTTGGCTATCAATGCAGCTTGTTGGCCAAGTTGGCGTTGGCAATTCTCGTCGTTAAGCAAAGTAAATATTCGTTCTGCCAGGGCTTCGGGATCTCTTGATGGCACGAGAAAACCATTAACCCCATCCTGAATCAAAAATGCCAGGCCTCCGACCTCCGAGGCAACCACCGGGGTGCCCATGGCCATGGCTTCGAGGGCAACCATGCCAAAACTTTCATAGTGCGATGGCATAACGACCATTTCGGCCGCTGCATAATATTCAGGCAATTCTTCTTGAGCCTTGGCAGCCATAAAAGTTACGATGTCAATAACCCCTAATTCAGTTCGAATCTCCTGGAGCCTGGCCATTTCTTGATCGGGTCGTTCTCCCCAAGAGTCGCCGCCTATAATGGTAACGCTGACATCTTCTATGATCTCCGGGGCTAAGCCTTGGATGAGGGCAATTGCCCGCAATAGTGTTTCAATCCCCTTGAGAGGTTCAATCCGTCCGGCAAAGAGAATGTTCTTGTGACGATCTTCCAGTCCAACTTGCTCCTTGGCTACCGCTCGGGGGATGGGGGAGAAGCGGTCAAGAGCTACTCCAGGAGGAATGGTGACAACCTTATTCATATCTGCCCCATACAACCAATGAAGTTGGGCGTATTCGGCTGGTGTCGCGGCAATTATCTTGTTGGCGATCGTCATGACATGGGATTCTCCCAGCAGCCGTTCAGGTGGGACCCTTTCTGCCGGTGCTAGGGCGACACGATTCTTCATATGTCCAAGCGTATGAAACATCTGGATTATTGGAATATTGCCCCAAGAGTTTGTCAACTCCTCAGCCACGAGCCCTGACATCCAATAGTGACTATGGATCAGATCGTAGGTGACATCCTCTTCAGCCGCGAAATCTAACACACCCGCGACAAAATCATCAAGATAATCGGCAATCTCAATGAGTGGAATCGGCTGTTCCGGGCCAGCTTTTACATGAATAACCCGGGCGCCATAACCAAGGTCGTGCCTGATCGTAGGCTGGCAATCATCTTCTGATCGGGTAAACACGTCTACGGCAATACCCCTGCGAGCCAGCTCCCGGCTAATGTCCTGAACGTACACGTTCATGCCACCAGTTTTCTTGCCACCCATGGTAGCCAGCGGACAGGTGTGGACGCTCAACATGCATATACGTTTAGGGTATTCCATATCATTTATCATCTAGTGCAGAGTTGCCAGAAGTCAATATTCAAAACCAGGAAAATATCTGCCAGGGTGTATAGCGATTCTATTCCTCAAGCAGTCGAAAATCGCCTTCTCTTCGGGTAATACCTTCGTCGTCAAGGTATTCCAAAATGGCTATCGCATATTTTCGGCTAGTCCCTAACAAATCGCGTATTTGGCCAGCATTCGCTCTGCCGTGCTCTCTTAAAAACTCTTCTATATTACTGACGAAGTCTGTATAGTCAGTTGCTTGATAAACAACTTCTTCATTTATCTGTACGATCTGTTCAAGATCAAGAAGCGCTGCATAGACCTCTGGACCTAATATCACTTTTACGTCCTTAACACTAGGCGAGTTAATGCCTGAACGATTGAAAAGCGTTACAAGATCGTCGATAGTCTGTTGTTGTGCCGGTGTAAAGCTTATAGAATGCTCAGGCAGCTTAAGAATTGTTGTGATTTCATCAAGATTACCCTGTAATTCACCCTGATCGACAAGAGCGCCGAATAGGGCGTTCGGAATACGGAGTCGGCTACGCATCTCCTCGCGATGCATGCCCAATCTCAAAGGATTGTTTGCATGGTACTGACTGAGAAGTGCCAGAAGCTTTGTCAACAGATTCTCCCAACCCGTCTTTGATAGCGCATAACCACTTATGGCCAGCGCAATCCCATCAGTCGTGAGCTGCTGCCATGCATTCTCGGCGATATCAAGATCCATATCCCCTGTCTCTAGCAGCTGAGTTACCAGGATGGGTTCGCTCTGTTTCAGTAAATCAAAAATCAAATCATGTGGTGAGCCATGGGCTAATGACTCGAGCCTGTTGACGATCTCCGGCCGGAAGCGACGATGTTTCCGGCCGGGGTGGGGATCAATAATTTGGCCGCCACCTAGAGTCTCCGAAGGTGACGGGCGGCGAAGAATAAATCTATCGCCTCGGGAAAGGGCGACGGATTCGCGCAGCGCCAGTTGTAACCAACCTTGTTCACCAGCCTGGATCTGTTTTTCCCCCAGTATGCGCACCCGGGCTATCACTTCCGCAGCACCCACAAAAAACTTCACCTCTTCATTGTGCTGGAGGGGAAGGCGGACATCCGGCAAATGTCTATAGCGAACATCGCATAAAACCGTACTCCGGATAGATCCGGGCTGAGCCAACACGTCACCACGCCTGAGTTCATCTGTTGACAGTCCGCTAATGTTAACGGCAACACGACTCCCAGGGCGGGCTTCTTGCAATTTAGTCTGATGCGTTTGCAAACCTCTAATCCGGCCCCGATTTCCAGCTGGTTGAATCTCGACCGCTTCACCTACTTCTAGATTTCCGCCGACGAGCGTGCCGGTCACGATTGAGCCAAATCCAGGTAAACTGAATACGCGATCAATTGGCAGGCGCGGCCGGCCTTCGTCGTATCTCGGAGGCAATTCGTTTAATTGGGCAATGAGGGCCCGCCGCAGTTCATCAATGCCCTGGCCGTTGATAGCTGACACTTGAAATACGGGGGCATCGGCCAGAGCTGTCGATTGCAAGGCTTCGAAAACTTCTAGAGTGACCAATTCAAGCCAATCAGGATCGTCGATAAGATCGACTTTGGTAACTACGATAATACCTGATTGTATTTCCAACAGATCAAGAATCGCTAAATGCTCTTTTGTTTGGGGCATAACCCCTTCATCGGCGGCGATGACTATGAGAGCAAGATCAATACCGCCAACACCAGCCAGCATATTCTCAATGAAATCTCTGTGGCCAGGTACATCAATTATGCCTATTTCATCGTATCCATCTCCAGGTTTCAGCCAGGCGAAACCCAGATCGATAGTCATCTCACGATCCTTTTCTTCTTTAAGTCTATCCGGATCAATGCCTGTCAGGGCTTCAACGAGGGTGGATTTACCATGATCTACATGGCCAGCCGTTCCGACAACGTGCATTACTCTTCTCTAACTGGAACAAGCGCCGGCTGTCTTCGACTATTCGGATTGAGGGCTCGGGCTTTTTCAACCTCTTCCTTCCAAATTCGAGGTAACGATTTCATCGCATCTGCCTGGGCTTCTTGTACTCGCCAAAGAGCATCTTTCTCCTCTTGGATTTCAGCCAACAACTTGCTCAAATCGTTTAGCTGCTCCAAAGTGCTTTTCTCTTTTCTTTCGAGCCTTGACCATCGTTGCTCGCGATCCAATTCATAATTCTTCCACCGCTTTTCATTTTCAGCCTGATAACTATCCCAGCGAGCAAGCAGTTGGCTCGCTCCAATTCGGGACATTTCAGCCATCTCCTGTTGCCGAGATTCTATCCGTGATTGCCACTCGACAAGCGTCTGGACCGCCATCTTCGATTCTTTATACTGCGAATCGTACTTCACCCACTCAGTCACATAACCATTCATCTGTTCCTGAAAACTATCTAGGGTTGCTTGCCAGTCATCCAGGCGCTTGTTTCGCTGGTGCTCGCCAATCTGAACCTGGTCGGCCAAAGTTGTTGTTTGTTGGCGAAGCTTGGCCAGCGAATCGGCAAGCTCTTGAATAGATGTTTGAGCTTTCATTTGATTATGGTTGACGACCTCAAGTCGTGGTTCCATGCCCTCGAGTTTTCTTAAGTTCTCTACATACTCATTATGCAAATCGGCAATGGATTTCGCATTCGTTCGTTCAGCATCACCAACAAACGATAACTGTTGTTGCCAGCTAGCGACCTCACTCGTTAATCCTGCCAACATCGACTTCTGACTGCCCAATAGTCCGGAGAGTCGTTGTTCTTCTGATGACCTCATTTCGATTTCAGTCTCAAGCCGGCCAATTGGCTTGAGCTCCTTCCTAATAGCGGCTATCTCCCGTTGGTATGTTTCGTGTTCAACTCGTCGCAATTTTTCAATTTCTGCCTGACCATCGATTCTTCTTTTGTCATTCAGTTCAATCAGGCTCAGCATCTCGTCCTTGAATAGCTTCAGTGTAGAATCTATTTGGGTAGCCCGGGTAATCTGGATAGTAACTGCGGCAAGCTTTGCTTCGAGTTCTTTAATCCGCAGGTCTCTTGTTTCCAGTTCACGCTCGAACATAGTCTGGCGTTGTTCCAGGGTTGTCGCTTGCCTAGATGCTTTTAGACGCTCCTTATCCAACCATTCAAGTCGATTCTGAAGTTCCTCAATTTCATCTGCTACTTTATTATTGGCTGCTGCCATCGGATATTCTCCTGAATCTGAATGTGAAGATTGGCCACAGTTTTTCGATGTTGCCCTGGGATGATCAATGATCTTTGTATTTGTTCTCGTGGTAATCTGAAGTCATGGACAGTTCGCCGGAATGGCACCGCCACTAAAAACAACAAGATCAAAGCATTATAACTTGCATATAATCTATGGGCGAGTACGGTGGATGAGATTTCATTAATCTTCAATTGACTATGGGGTTTCAAAATAACCACCTATAATCTGGCCAATGATTACCGGTTTAGATTTCGATTTTCGAATCTATCAGGCAGATCACTTGGTTACGACAGTTATGAACGAGACATTTCTCCACAGAGATATCTTATCCGTTGGCGCTATTTATATTAAACAAGCCAGAGTCACGTTTTAAGGTCTTAGATAGTCAACGACCATGGCTAAAATCTTACTATTGACACCACAAATACCCTATCCACCGCACCAGGGGACAAGCCTGAGAAATTACAACATTCTACAAGGTCTGGTGATCAATCATGAAGTGGAC
>Ga0307375_10005379_pt1 | contig 12012 bp, 6 predicted proteins | sample TR1MG_FD_202531 | JGI IMG/M metagenome (GOLD analysis project Ga0307375, IMG submission 202531) | Soil microbial communities from Risofladan, Vaasa, Finland - TR-1 | ecosystem: Environmental > Terrestrial > Soil > Coastal area > Acid sulfate soil | place: Finland: Risofladan, Vaasa | collected... | reverse complement strand
GCCACAATTTGAAGAAACGGGCGCGGCTCGTCTTGTTATAGTGGAATTGAAGAAATAAAACCGGCAGCTTGCGCTGCCGCTGGGATTACTTACTCGCTTGACACGGGTCGGCTAATGGGTGTCCCCTATTATTTCTATTATTTCCATTATTTCCATTGATTCGCTACGTACTCCCATCCTTTTGATTGATTGCTGTATACTCACTTGAATTTCTCCATCCGCGTGATGGAGGAAGTTCTGGCCTAAGTTCTGGCTTATGAAAGATACTAAAATTATTTTTTTGGAAAGGGAAATTGAAGTGAAGAAAGTTCTCGTTGCATCTCTGTTGAGCGCCCTGTTTGCCGCCCCCGCTTTCGCTGCCGCTCCCGGTGGCTATGTTGCGCTGGACGCGCAAAGCTGGAGCGCCACCAATACTGCTCCTTTTGGCAACCCCGGAATGGGTCTGCGTATCGGCGGCGGCTATCGTTTTACGCCTAACGTCGGCGTAGAAGTTGACTACGGTCAGAGCGGCAACTCCAGTTCAGTTTTCGGCACCACTTACAAGGTAACAGCCACCCAACTGGCAGTTGTTGGCACCTATCCTATCAACTCCCAGTTCGACGTATTCGCCAAGCTGGGCATGTCGGCTAACTCGGTAAGCCTGTCCGCAGGCACCTGCACCAGCTGCAGCAAAACCGACGTGCTGTTTGGCATTGGCGGTCAGTACAACATCAACCAGCAAGTTGGTATTCGTCTGCAATATGAAAGCTTGGGCAAGGCGACCAATACAGGCACGAACGATATAACTGCCTCGACCCTGTCGCTGGGCGCGGTTTACGCATTCTAATTTTTAGAATCGCAAGCCTTAAAACTGAAGAGGCCGGTTTCGACCGGCTTCTTTTTTGCCTGGCTGCTGGCGCTGGCTACGGCTGATAAAGCGAATATAGGCGGCTTTCTTCCAGTTGCACCCGCTGAACCAGCACGGGACCAATCTGATGGGAATCAAAGGGGTCAGCATCGCATTTTAAAAAATAATACGATGCTGACCCCTTTAAATCACACACCGCATCCTGATGCTGCGCGGACACTGCGTGAGGGTGGGGCTGAAGGCTCCGGTACCCACCGGCGTCCCCCTTGCGGGGAAAAGAATAGCAAGTTAGGGATGATAGCGATTTGGCGGCGCTCTATGACGTGCCAACCAAGCGGTTCAACGAACAGGTCAAACGTAACCTTGAGCGATTTCCAGCAGACTTCATGTTCCAGTTAACCGAGGAAGAATGGGAATCTTTAAGGTCGCAAATTGCGACCTTAAAGCCTGGACGCGGCCAACACCGCAAATATATGCCTTGTGCCTTTACCGAGCACGGAGCAATCATGGCGGCAACGATTTTGAATAGCCCAAGGGCGACCGAAGTTTCGGTCTACGTGGTGCGAGCATTTGTGCAATTGCGCGAAGTGCTGGCATCCAATGCTGAATTGGCAAAACGCCTAGATGACCTTGAACGGTCAACAGAAGCAAAGGCGATGCAGCACGACATCTTTGCACGCAACACGCGCGCCCAGCTCAAGCAAGTATTCGATGCCATCCGCGAATTGATGACCCCGCCCGTGCCGCAGAAAAAACGGCCTATCGGGTTTATCAGCGGCGATGAAAAGCCAAAGAAAAATTGACTGACATAAGGGAGTTTGTGTGCGTGCAAAAACAATTCGAAGCTGACCCCTTTGGCTCTGGAACATTGCGGACTTCGAGTCGAATTAAAAAGGCGGCCGATTGGTCGCCTTTTTAATTCGTGGTCTTTCCCTAATTGTTACTATTAAAAAAGGTCGACAATCCTCCATTTGTAGGCGCTCTAATAATCGATGCCCACTCTTCAGGCGAAGCTTTTGTATTGCTTGAACCACGACGAATATAGAGGCTCTTGTCTTGATGAATCGTAACTGGCTTCCCAATTGCTTCTGATACTTCAATAATTCCAATTAAATGTTTATCTATGGTTACGTGCCTAAATATTATTTGCACTTCACTTTGTAGCTTGTCCCTGATCTTTCCGCGAATTTCACCGAGGTATCGAGTGCATGCTTCTTCATCTGCATCAGACTCAGCCCATTTTTTTAATGGAATATCAATACCATCTATTTCACACCCATTACTGATACCGAGAAAGATGTTTCCACCCTCTGAATTTGCAAATGCAACAACAGTTTTAATAACTTCGAATAGCTTGCTATCTTCAGGGTAAATAAACGGTTTGAATTCAATTCTCGGCCCCTCACCCTTGAGGCAAGCTTCTGTTACTAGGTTGGCAAGTGATCTAGCCTGATCCGTTTTGCTTTTCCGGCCTAGACCTGTATGTCGATATACGTCCTCTTGCTGGAAGTCATAAACAGCACCTGCTGTATCTACAAGAACATAATCCAAGCGTTTTGCATGGTCCGGAACATTTAACAATGCGTTGCCTTCGTGTACATTTTCTGTGAAATGGTGAATCCCATCTTCGTCCCACCAAGCACCTTTTACTTCTAAATCCAATTTGTTGGCTTCGGCCCCGGATATGCGCAAATCAACAGAATTTTCATGCGGTATGGCATCTTCAAAATAAGCTCTGGTTTCAGGCAGCAGCAAAATAATTTCCCCATTTTTTTGATCGCTGCTCCCCTGATAGATGGGGAATGGGAGCCAATCTTTTACTGCTTCATGTAGGTCTGGGTAATAAGGTTGATTTGGCGAAAGTAACTCCCCTTGGAAGCTATTCATGCGATCTTGAAACCGCGAAGACCATACATAACCAGCATAAGACATATAGAAATTGCTTAAAGGCTGCCTTTCTTTCGTCCACTGGCGATAATTGTAAGTTGCCTTTAGTTGGTATTTCCCTAAAGAAAATTCACCTTGCAGGCTCTGTGCAATAAATTGCTGAAGTTCTTCAGGAGTGAGCCAATCCTCAAACAATACCGCTCTGGAATAATCGCGAGTCGCTTCTATATTGATTTCGCGATTAATTGAAATGCCCTCGACAACGCATGCTTGCAGCACCCATTTTCCATCTAACTCATAAATTACCGCGCGACGTCGCAAAGCTTGATAGCCTGATTGATTCGCCTCAATATAACGCCGAATCTCTTCGGATGGCTCTGCGATGTTGTGTTCTCGATCAAACATTTTTAAGGATATTTGGGCTCCGCCCCCGTGGCGCACGTCAAGTTAAGTAAGTTGAAGAAACCGGTACACGTTAGCTGAGGCGGGCGTATGGGTTTCGTTGGAGTTATTCTACGCCTGATGGAGGGGAGGGGTTATGGTCTGCGGTGATAAAGTAGTTGTGCTGAACTTGTACATTTAGCGGTTCCTTGCCGCGTTCAGGTTACTTCCGTATGATTCCCCTACGCAATCAATGGATATTTAAAACGCATAATAAAGTTGGCGCGAGTTCCTTCACTATCGGAATACTCAATCAACAAGTTTGTTATTTAGGGGAATAACATGGCTGCTTGTTTATCTATTTTTTTCTTTGTACTACATTGACGCGCGAGCCAATGGTTTCCTTCACTTGAAAAAATACGAACTTGACTCCTTTAATTGGGTGTTAAATTAAGGAGGGAGGAACTTAGATATGCACGAAATCATCTGCCCGCACTGCGGGAAAGCCTTCAAGATTGACGAGGCCGGGTACGCGAACATCCTGAAGCAGGTTCGCGACAGCGAATTCGAGCAGCAATTGCACGAGCGGCTTGAGCTGGCCGAGCAGGACAAGCGGAATGCCGTCGAACTCGCCCAGCTTAAGGTCGCCAGCGAATTGCAGATGGCCGCCACCACGAAGGACGCGGAGATCCAGGGCCTGAAGGCCACCCTCGAAGCCATCGAGGTTGCTCAGAAGCTCGCGATCAACGAGGCAGTCAGTGCGGTCGAAAAGCAGCGCGACAAACTGAAGAACGGCCTCGAGCGAGCTGAGCTTGAAAAGCAGCTCGCCGAGAAGTCGCTAAAGGACAAGTACGAGACGCAGATCAAGGATCGCGATGATGCGATCGAGCGCCTCCGGGACATGAAGGCTCGCCTGTCGACCAAGATGGTTGGCGAAACCCTCGAGCAGCACTGCGAGACCGAGTTCAACCGCATTCGAGCGACGGCGTTTCCCAGGGCATATTTCGAGAAGGACAACGACGCGCGGACTGGCAGCAAGGGCGATTACATCTTTCGCGATTCGGATGAGGCTGGCACTGAGATCGTCTCGATCATGTTCGAAATGAAGAACGAGAGCGATCGTACTGCGACGAAGAACAAGAACGAGGATTTCCTGAAGGAGCTAGACAAGGATCGCTCGGAGAAGGGGTGCGAGTATGCGGTGTTGGTCTCCCTGCTAGAGCCCGACAGTGAGCTTTACAACACCGGGATCGTTGACGTGTTCCACCGCTACCAAAAGATGTACATCGTCCGACCGCAGTTCTTTCTTCCAATCATCACGCTGCTGCGGAATGCGGCGATGAACTCGCTCAAGTACAAGACGGAGCTTGCGCTCGTTAGGGCGCAGAACATCGACATCACGAACTTCGAAACCGATCTCGATACGTTCAAGACCGCATTCGCGAAGAACTACGACCTCGCCACCAAGCGCTTCCAAACGGCGATCGATGAGATCGACAAGTCGATCGACCACCTGCAGAAGACGAAGGAGGCCTTGCTCGGCACCGATCGGAACCTTCGTCTTGCGAACGACAAGGCGCAGGACGTGACAATCAAGAAGCTGACTCGGGGCAATCCGACGATGGCAGACAAGTTTGCCGAGCTCAAGAATAATGATCCTTCCGATGCTGGATGAAAATGACTAAACGGGTCAGCATCGAATCGCTATCTGAAGCACTTGCAACCCACATTGCCTAATAAGTAATGTGACGCTGACCCTTTAGTCCTTTGTGAAAATAATGGGGACCCGCCCCCATATCATTGCTGAACACGAGGTAGCAAACATGAAAAAAGTCTCAATCTGTCTTGAAAACTGCTACGGGATCGGCAAGCTGGACCATGAATTCGATTTCAGCCAGGCCAATGCCTATTCGGTCTATGCGCCCAATGGGTTCATGAAAACATCCCTATCTAAGACTTTTCTCGATCTGAGCAAAAATAAGGACTCCAGCGACCTCATTCACCCTGAACGTAAGACAAAGCGTGAAATCAAGGTCGAAACTGGAAATGATTTGAAATCTGAACAGGTCTTCGTCATCGAACCTTACCTCGAAAGTTTCGATTCCGAGAAAACCTCGTTGCTGCTGGTCAACCAGACGATCAAAAAACAGTATGACGAGGCCTTGAAGAAAATCGAGGACAGGAAGAACGAACTCTTTAAGAGATTGAAGCAACGGTCCGGTCTTACCGGAAGAACAGTCACTCCAGAAACCGATCTACTTAAACGTTTCGGCCACTCCTCCATCTATGACCTATTGGATGGCTTGGAAGCAAATGTCAGCGAGAAGCCTGACGAGCGACTGTCGACCATCGTTTATGAGCGGCTGTTCAATGACAAGGCTCTGGCACTTCTGGAATCCGGCCAGATTAGCCAGCAACTGAAAGACTATATCGAAAAGTACAATGAACTCATTGATGGTTCACCGATTCTCTCCAAAACCTTCAACCACTACCACGCCAAGACTATCAACAAGAATCTAGCTGACAACGGATTCTTCGCCGCCAGCCACTCGATCAATCTCTTCAACGGGAAGACGAAGGAAGAAATCACATCGGCAGATGATCTAGATGCCAAGATCGAAGGTGAGAAGACACGGGTTCTCGCGGATAAAATCCTCAGCAAAAAATTCGAGGAAATTGATAAAAAACTGACCACCAAAGAGCTTCGGGAATTCAGAGACTACCTGCTGGACAACAAAGATATCGTCGCCGAGCTGGGCGACTTCAAGAAGCTGCAGAAGGATATATGGCTTGCCTACCTGTCCGCAGAGCGTGAGACCTACCTCGACTTCCTGAAGGAATACCGGATCAGCAAGGAAGTCATCAAGCAATCTATCGAAGCTGCAAAGCAGGAAGAGACCGCGTGGGGCGAGGTCGTGAAAATGTTCAACGAACGTTTCACTGTTCCCTTTACCCTTGAGGTGTCCAATCAGGAAGACGTGATTCTAAAGGGCACCAAGCCTGAAATCATATTCGGCTTCAAGGAAGATGCCCAGCCAAAGCCAGTCGACAGGAAACTGTTACTGGAGGTGCTGAGCCAGGGCGAAAAGAAAGCCCTGTATATCCTGAATATCCTCTTTGAAATAAACGCCAGACGGAAGCATGGGCAGGAGACACTGGTCGTCGCTGACGACATTGCCGACTCGTTCGACTATAAGAACAAGTACGCCATTGTGGAATATCTGAAGGAGGTTTCCGAGTTGGACAAATTCTGTTGCGTATTCCTCACCCACAACTTCGATTTCCATCGAACCATTAGCGGTCGTCTGAACATCGAGCGACCTTACAGGCTATTCGCTGCCAAGAACGGCAGGGATCTTAGCCTCAAAGAGGAGAAATATCAGAATAACCCGTTCGATTTCTGGAAGGACAACCTAAAAAAAAGGCGATATGCGATTTCATCCATACCCTTCGTTCGCAATCTAGCCGATTATTGCAACAGGGATACAGAATTTGATCGACTTACATCCCTGTTGCACATGAAGAGCAATACAGCGGCAATCACAGTACAGGACATGGAGAATATCTTTAAGTCGATTATCAGTAGGCCGAATCAACCATTGGACGACCAACAGAAACCTGTGATTGACATCATTTATGAGGTTGCAGATGAAATTGAGTTGGAGAACGATGAGCAGGCTGAACTCGAAAGCAAGATTGTCCTATCCATTGCCATCAGGCTAAAGGCGGAAACATTCATGATCGGAAAGATAGCCGATCAACCGTTTGTGGATGGCATCACTAAAAACCAGACAATGGAGTTACTGAAGAAATATAGAAATGATTTCCCTCTGGAGAAAAAATCTATAGCCCTGATGGAGCAAGTAAACCTGATGACGCCGGAAAACATCCATCTAAACTCGTTCATGTACGAGCCCATACTGGACATGTCTCCGAAGCATTTGAAACAGCTCTACATCGCCGTAAAGGTGGTGAATTAATTGGGGCTGCCTATTTAATCCGCTGCTGAAGAGGCCGCTGACTTCGGTTGCGTGGTTGGGGGGGATGAAGTGATTTCAACAAACTTTGATTCCAATTTATTACTTTACGTGTATGCCATTAGAAATTACTGACAAAGAAAACCAAGACAAGCTTAAACATCTGCTACAAAGCGAAAGCAAGTCGTCGAAATTAGAGCATCTTGCTGTTGCTTTGGTCGGCAAGATTCTTGGCGTACCCATTGCAGTCGCTAAATCTGGTTTTCAGCACGGCGGCGATGCCGGGCCGGCAGGTAGGCAAGGCCGACGTTTTCGATTGGAATGCAAAAAATACAGCGACACAACCAGCCTGAGCGACCGCGAGTTGCTAGGGGAAATAGACCAAGCACTGTCACGCGATCCTGCACTCGAAGCATGGTTCCTCGTCGCAACCCGTAACGTGCCAGAGCAACTCGAACAAGCGCTTTTCCAGAAGGGAGAACGAGAGGGAATTCCCATCGTAATTTTCGACTGGAAAAGCAATGGACTAGCATCCCTTGCAGCACTGTGCGCTGTCGACCCCGACCTAGTGGAAGCCGAGTTTTCGAAAGACGCCGGCAACTATGCACGAGCACTCCAATCCGTCGCTGCTGATGCAATTGATTCACTGCGTCGCGATATGCAATCGTGGTGCCTTGGCTTTGAATCGCTACGCACCAGATCGCACGAAAGAGTTCGAAATATTTGGAACTCACCCCGCACATCACAAACGGAACTGGGACAAAATGCGGCAGGGGGTGCCCAATCCAAGAGAATCCAGCGTGCTACGCCCTGCGATGCTCTCGAGAAGTGGTGGGACAACACGGCGAATGCAGATTCGCCTGCCGCAGTCTTCGGCTGGGAAGGGGTTGGCAAGACTTGGTCAATCCTCGACTGGATGATTGACCACTTAGACAATCAGCCTATCGTCCTAATCGTTCCCTCCTCTTCCGCCGCAATACTTACGAGCGTCTCAGAAACAAGGATTAAGCAGTTCCTAGCCGAACGGTTATATGAATTGAGTGGCGTCAGGAGCGCCACTCACTGGCTCCGTAGACTGGAGTACCTCCTTAAACGCCCGGCAACAGAAGGCCCAGTTCTAACGATTTTCCTCGATGGTTTGAACCAAGAGGCTTCCATTCCTTGGCTGCAACTTCTCAAGACGCTGCAGGGCGAATGCTTCTCAGGCAAAGTGCGTGTAATCGTAAGCACACGCAAGCACCATTTCGAAGACAAGCTTGCCAGCCTTCGCGGACTACTGGTTCCGGCACAAGCTATCGAAATTGGCGTTTACGACAACGCGGCAGGAGGGGAACTGGACCAGATACTGGCCTTCGAGGGGCTGACCCGTGCGGATTTGCATCCTGACTTAATTGAACTGGCTCGCACCCCACGCCTTTTTTCTCTAGTAATTAAGTTCCGTGATCGTCTTGTTGAAGCGGGGCAAGTTACTGTGCACAGATTGCTCTGGGAATATGGGCGTGACACATTGGGCACACGCGCTGGAAACTCATTCAGCGAAAATGAATGGCAGGACTGGCTAAAGGAAATCGCACAGGAATACCGCAACGGCTTCAAGGAATACACAGTCAAGTCTCTTGGCGAATCAATAAGCCGCCCCGACCTTGCCGAGAAAGAAGTTTATACGCGTCTCAGCGACATCATCGATGGACGCTTTGCAGTACATAGCACGACCGGACGCTATCAATTCGCCCCCACCATAATCTCCCATGCGCTTGGGGTTGCACTTCTGACCTACCTCGACTCTGGAACAGAGAGCAACTTCGAGGAACTCCACTCCAAGCTTGAACAATGGCTTGATCCCATTTCCGGTCTCGACGAGCGCGCAGAAATCCTGCGCGCCTCGGTTTCCGTGCTGGTTGAACAAAAATCCCGCCCCCGCTTGCTGGCGGGATTACTGGTCACGTCTTGGCTACAAACCCAGAACATAAGCGATGCCCACAGAAAGGAATTGGCCGCACTTGCGCCTGATTTGGTCAGTGCGCTGCTCGACGCGATCGAACAATCGGAAAGTCACACACACGCATCGGCACGGCTTTGGTCCATGAATGCGCTTCGCTCCATTCCAAGAGACAACCAGGCCGCGGCAGCTGAGATATTTTCCCGAATAACGAAATGGTTCAGCATCGTTTCACGGGACGTCAGTCCTCAACATGGTTCACACGAGGATTTCGAGAAAAAGCGCGCCGAAAGATTCATGCGCAGGATAGGCACCGACTCCTCTGGAAAGATTATGGTTTGCGGCATAGATCTCGAGCTCAACGAACTAAACCATGGCACGCTGCAAATGGTTGCCCCATCAATCATGGAAGGTTTCCCGCTTGCCATGGCAATTTCGGTTTTCACCACTGCCGCAGCCACGCTTGCCATACGTGACCGCTGTGAGGGCTGGGATGGCCTGAAATGGCTTTGCCTGCTGAACGAAATCGATCCAGACGTAACTGCATCGGCATTGCAAGCGCACGCAGCCTCGCTACGCCTTTATAAACCTGAGACTGGCGTACATCCAAACCTATCCGTTCGCATAGCAGCACTCCTGCTCTACCTGACGGGACAAGAGCAAGATGAAGACGAAGCCGCCAATATTGATCCTCACATTGACCAATGGTGGTCTTATGAAAAAGACTACTTATCGAATCCTGCCCGCAGCTTGTTCGCACTGGAACGCCGCCATGCTGAAATTGCACTCAATGACAATAGCACGCGCTTAGTCTACCGCATCCAACGCACAAAGGAGCTGTGGCTCGATCCCGGCTTCAAGCCCCCAGAATCTTTCGCCGTCGAATTGCGAGAAGCCGCACGGCTTCTCGATGTGAGCAAGCTCAACAGGCAGGGCCATTACACTGTTGAAGATCACGATTTCGAAGAAATTGAGTGTGCATTAGCCAGATGTGCACCGGAATTGCTTGCCGCCCTGATGCGCAAAAAACTTCAGGAGGCGGCCTCTTGCCCGTCAGAATCCCGCTACTGGTGCAGCCTCCATGTAGTTGACCATTTATTGCTCGCGGGGCCTGATGAGGCAAAGGCTGTTAAGCAATTGCGTTTAAGCTGCACGGATGCCGATAAGAAAAATGAAGCTTTCGTTTCAAATCGACTCATGGCGGTGGATCTCCTCGGTCTTGATGTACAAACGCAATTCAACACCGTCATTTCCGCCGACCTCAAGTACATCTTCGACGATTTCTCGGAAATCCTAAGCACTCCAGGGTCGGACGACGTTGACACACTGATTTCCACCTACGCAAATGGGACGGCGAAACAAAAAAGCGACCTGCTACTGCTGTTGTCCATCCACCCCATAGACTTCAGCGAAACCGCATGGTCATGGATTTTTGACTATGCCAAACAACCTGAGCATGAGTTTTCCGATGTCGCGTTCCGAACGCTTGCCCTATCCAATGCAATGCGCTTGGGTAAGATGCTGACAGCAGAAAATTGGAACTGGGGAGCTGACAAACACGACTGGATAAACCATTACGGGACGGGCGCACTAATCGAAGCAACCCAGGCAATCCCTTTTGAGCAAGTTGCCCCGCGCCTTGCCCCATGGCGCGTGCTGGAAGCCGCCAGGTTGCGCGGCGATAATCCCGCAGAAGTTCGTTTGGCAACCGAAATAATTGGTCATCTGTTATTGACTCCCAATATCAGCACACCAGACCCGGGGGCAGAACTAACCGTTGATCGTGAAAAAACCAATTCGTGGCCCTTTTCCTTTTCTGCTGAGCCTCGCACGACTCAGCCTCAGGAAGACATTAGAGAATATTTTGCCGGACTCGATGCAGACACCCAACTAAAGGCTCATCAGCTTGCTTCTGAGACTGCCTACTCCCGAATCAAAGAGGCCCGCGCATCCGGTGCCAAGCTGTATCTCGCCAATCTTGCCGCCGCCGATTTTGAATCGGCATTGAAACATGCCCCGGAGTTAGTCCATTCATGGCTGGACGGCTATAAAGAGCACTCTGCCGATTTCAGGCGACGTGTCCTCTCGGCGGAAAATGCCTTCTTTTCAATCTGTGAAGCGCTGCTCGCTCAAGACCCTTACCGTGGTATAGGGCTATGGCGGGCATTGCGGGAAATATCGACGATTCGATACCTCGGGGAGGCATCAGTGGAAGATTTGTTGCTCATGGTATTTCGCGTACCGGATTCTCTGGAAATAAACAAGCTCCGTGAAGAACTGCTAGAACCCGTCCACAGCCCAACCGATCAGGCACTCTTGAATTTAGCCCTTGCCGCAACGATCAACGGCAAGAGCGAGTGGCTGAAAAACATGATCGAAGCAGACAAGAACTCCGCACTAGCATGGAAACGCAAGCGCGGCGAAGTCCTTTCTGGATTTACCGCAAATAATGCGCTCCCCATTACCAACGCATGGCCTGACGGGGAAATTAAAACCTCTCACGAATCGCTCAAGAAAAGGTCCGCACGATTCAGGTGGATAGAGGCTTGCGCCCATCATTGGTGGAAAACTTTTCTGGATGCCGACACCCCAGATAAAGCTTATGCCGCTTGGATACTCTTTCTCCAATCAGCTGATCGCCGTACAAGGATATGGATACAACAGGAAACGTTGCCAGACAGTGCAAACAATTTCTCTAAAGTCAAGCTAAGCCATGTCCGGCTTAATCACAACAAATTGAAGCGAGCGATGGAAAAACGCGAGGAAAAATTCGATAAGGAATTATTTAACCGAGACACATACACCGGGATTGGCCCATGGCCTGGCGAATCTTCCTGATGAGGAATTAAAAAAAGTGGCTCTTCATCAAATGTACTGTGAATTTTCTCTTAATGTTAGAGAATTCTGTTTTTCAACCACACTGACGGCATCATGAAAGACACTGACCTGTACGAAGCTCTTCTTGGATTGAAAACCCCTTG
>Ga0307375_10005377_pt1 | contig 12019 bp, 7 predicted proteins | sample TR1MG_FD_202531 | JGI IMG/M metagenome (GOLD analysis project Ga0307375, IMG submission 202531) | Soil microbial communities from Risofladan, Vaasa, Finland - TR-1 | ecosystem: Environmental > Terrestrial > Soil > Coastal area > Acid sulfate soil | place: Finland: Risofladan, Vaasa | collected... | reverse complement strand
CAGTCGCGCGGGCAGTATTACCGAAGAGCAGGTTGTGCGGTTCATGTCGGCGGAACGTAACGGCGATGCGGCTGTCGCGATTTCGATAGATGCGCTGCTTGGCGCCTGGAAAGCGGAGATATAGGCGATGGTCAATGTATGCATTGTGACAGGATATGGTATCAACGCCGACGAAGAGCTTGCCGAGGCATTTCGTCGCGCCGGAGGCTGGGTCCGTTCGCATCACCTGAATGACATAACCGCAAATCCGGGTTTGCTCGCGAACTACCACATCCTCGGTGTGCCCGGCGGGTTCTCCTTCGGCGATCACCTGGGTTCGGGCAAGGTCTTTGCATATCTTTTCCGTCGACATCTTCAGAGCTACCTCCGATCATTCGTTTCCGGCGGAGGTCTCATCATCGGCGTATGCAACGGTTTTCAGGTGCTCGTGAAGAGCGGGATACTGCCTGACACGAGCCAGGATTGGCAGCAGGAAGTTTCGCTCGTGCACAACGAGGGCGGCACATTCGTGGACCGCTGGGTAAGGATTCGGGCGAATCCAAACAACAAATCACCGTGGCTGCGAGGCATCGGAATGCTCGAAGTGCCGATACGCCATGGCGAAGGCCGCTTCATAACCGGTGGTCCTGCCGCGCGTACCCGGATTCTCGACGGAAACCTGTGGGCATTCACCTACGAAGGTGAGAATCCGAACGGATCCGAAGAGGGTATTGCCGGCATTACTGACAGTACCGGTCGCATTCTCGGTCTGATGCCTCATCCTGAAGCATTCCTCGAACCGCAGAACCATCCCCGCTGGAGCGCGGAACGGGTCTCGCCCGCCGCGTGCGAGCGGCTCTTTCGCAACGGGATCGAATTTGTCGAGAACCGCGAAACCAGGTAACTTCGTACCACACTGCCATTGATCATTGCTGCGGATTGTGAACTCAGCGCTTCCGTTTGAAAAAGGTCAACCGATGGCGTACTATAGGAGTAGAGGCATTGTATGCTGGTGTTAGCTGAAATCTGGACGGTTGCGCGAACGGACAAGGGAAACGCGGTACTCGTGAAGCCGCTCGAGTCCGAGCGGGCTGTACCCATCTTCATCGGCCACCTCGAAGCACAATCTATCCTCATCGGACTTGGAAAAGTGCCGATGCCGCGCCCGCTCACACACGATCTGTTTCTTTCTGTTCTCGAGCAGCTCTCGGTCCAGATTGAGTGCGTCGAAATAACCGAGTTGAAGGACGGAACGTTCTATGCCCGAATCCAGATGAAGCATGAGGGAAAATCTCTTGCGATCGATTCGCGGCCTTCGGACGCACTCGGGCTTGCAGCGCGCCTTCACTGCCCCGTCTACATCGCAGACACGGTGGTCGAGGAGGCCGGCATCGAAATCAACCTGATTACCGATGATGAAACGCAGGTGCTCACTGAGGTGCCGCAGGAGACCGAACGAGGCCGCCTCGAAGAGGCGCTGAAGAACGCAATCGACGAGGAGAACTACGAAGAAGCTGCCCGTATCCGCGACAGGCTCAATCAGATGTAGTCGTGCGCACGATAGAATCGACGGTTTCCTTCAGGTTGTCGAACCGCTGGTTTCCAATGACCCGCTCTGAATAGAATGCCTCATCGCAGATGGCAGTCAGAGTCATAAGCTCAGCATCCAGTGACGGGAAGGTCTTCACGACTCGCTCCGCATACTCGTCGGCAGTGAGCACGTCATTATAGACAACCTCATGCCGTTCGCCCCATTCGACGATCCGTGCAAACTGCTGCCGCACCTTATCGGTTTCAATCCGTTTCCTCCTGCTCTGCACCGGCGCCCGTCGCCGGCTCCCTATTTCAGCCGGTCCGTTATCTGAAGCCGAACGGGATGCTGGCCGCAGGAGTCGGGTGAGCAGCGCGCCGAACGACCGCGCGCGAGTGCGAACCCAGCGCAGCAGACGTGCAGCGTGGCGGACGAGCACAAGAATCGGATGAATGCGACGCAGAAACGCCGCAAAATCACGCGAAACAAGCGGACCGAACAGAAAGATTATCACTGCGGTTGCGGCTGCGGCGATTCCCGCGATGCGGAGAACTTCCCACAGTGTGGTTAACCAGGGTGGTGGCGGCCCGGACGGACGCGAGAGCAGGTAGCGCCTGAGCAGCTCATTTGTGGACACCGTCACCGGCTGTGGCGGCGGTGGAACCGCCGTGCTGTGGATGCCGCGGAAGAGCGAGAGGAGCCAGTTGAAGAACCTGAGTAGCAGATCGAACGGCAGCACCGAGCGGTCTGAAGCCAGGAGAATTGCGAGAGCGAGCGCCGCCCCGCCAATCGCAGCAGCCAGAAGGACTCTCCGCTTTACCCGTCCCATCGAAAGCCGCAGTCCGTCGCCCCCGTAATCGATTTCGTCGAGAAAGATGTTGAGCGCAGAACGCACTATGACAAAGCCGACACCGAACATGCAGAGGGTGGCGAAGGGAAGCGAACCCGGTGGAAGTCCCAGGAACCAGAGCGCAGAAAAACTCACACCAATGAGCACCAGGTAGACTGATGCAGAGCGTCCGACCGACAGCAGTCCCTTGCGCGATTCTCCCACGACTGAAGAGGACAGACGCAGCGCGTGGTGCAGGGCAACCCCTTCATGGTCGGCGCGAATTCTGAAGAACGCCTCGAAGTTAACGAGTTTTGCGTGAGTCCAGGCACTCAGGATCCAGCCGAGTGCGAGCATGAACAGGCGGGTGATTTCCGTTGCGTCGGGAGTGAATCGTACGGCGAGAGCACCTGATCGCGTGAGCGACAGCAGCAGATATAGCGAAACCATCAGCAGCGCAAGCTCGCGTACGCGGGCGAAATAGCCGGCGCGTTCCTGATGCGACAGAAAAGCGCCGATCGATTCTTCAATCTGCACGAGAAGCAGCAGTATGAAGAACCAGCCGGAAAAAAGGTGAATGTCCGGCTGCGGTGGAGTCAATGCGGCGAGAACTGTCGAAACAGTCCCGCTTGCCGTCGTGCCCATCGTAAGCAGGAACAGAAAGGGCAGTGCGATGCTTATCGAGGGGTTAACGATAAGCGAGCGAAACCGGCCGGCGTGCGTCTCAGTCAACGATATCCTCCCCCGAGGACCTCACCCATCGTACTCGGAACAGGCCGTCATAGAGCGAATCAGGCGGCCGCACCCCTTCGTCAACGTAGAACAGCGTCGTGCGGCTCGTTACCGCCGAACCTGAAAGATGCTGTCTCTGTTCTTCCGACAGAGTCGGCCCCACATAGCAGAGCCACGTCCCGGCCGGAAGACGCACGCCTGATTGCACGAAATGTTCGACTGGACCTTCCCGGGTCGGAAGTGTTACCACGACCACGCGGGCAAGTAGCTCGAGTATCGCGGTTGCGTGCGGAAACCCCTGCGCGATCGGAACAGAACCGGCGGCAGCAGACTGCGCAGCCGTTGCAGCAGACTGCGCAGCCGTTGCAGCAGACTGCGCAGCCGTTGCAGCAGACTGCGCAATACCGCCAGTTACCTGCAGGCCGACTGCCTGCCCGATATTTGCCGCCGCCTGAACGATCGAAGCAGCAGCTTCGATCGCGCGCTCGGTATGCACGTAGCGATTCCGCACGGCGTAATGATCGGCATTCAGGTCGAGCAGCACCATGACCGGAAAGCCGATGGCGGGTAGAAACTGCATGGTCTGCAGCGACCCGGTCCGTGCGGACACCTTCCAGTTGATGCGGCGCGGATCGTCGCCGGACACATACTCGCGAATGGAACGGTAATTGGTGATGTCCTCGTACACGGGATTCCAGACGCGCACGGATCCTGCGGGAACACCGTGATCAGTCTTCAGAGTGATCGGGTAGACCGATGGATAGACTACGAGCGAACTCCGCAGCTGCCATGTTGCGCTCCACGGGAACAGACCCAGCGGATCGGAAGCGCGCAGCCGCACAGGACCCAGCTCATACACTCCGCGGTTGTAGCCCTTAAGGGTGTAGCTGAAGCTTGCTTCCGAGTTGCCACCGAGCGCGAGCACACCGCGGTTCTGATCCCGAGTTGCCAGATTTCCTGCATCGTCGAACACCGACAGATAGGGAATTGGGAGCATTCCCCTGTTCGATAGTGATATCTCGACGACAGCCGGCTGGAATTTGAAAACATTGATCGAATGACTGCTGCGCGTTACGTTGAGCGACCTCCGGATCGCGACGCTGTACGTCTTTGACAGGAGAATGACGGCGAGAAAGAAGATGCCCACCCACTGCATCGGTGCAAGCGGTATGAACAGGACGAGGAACGCCGAAATGATGAGTCCGAATATCGCTCCGGCGCTCATGACCGCCGTTCGAGCAGCGGGACCGGGATCGACCCGAGCACCCGGTCGACCACCGCTTCGGCGCTCAAACCCTTTATCTGCGCATCGGCGTTGAGAATGATCCGCTTGTCGAAAACGCCGTGCACGAGGCGTTTCACATCATCCGGCAGCACGAAGTCCCGTCCGTGCAGCGCAGCGAGCGCCTGCGAGCCTTTGTAGAGCGCGAGTGTTCCCCGTGGCGACACCCCGATGCGTACGCCCGGAGCCTGCCGGCTTGCCTCAACAAGATTGAGCATATAGTCGAATACCGTTTCATCGACGAAGACCGAGAGAACCGCCTCCTGCATTGTCCGGATCGTTTCCGGATCGGTTACCTGTTTGATGTCGTCCACCGGGTGTGTCATTCGTCGCTGCTGTTCGACTATCTGCTTCTCGACTTCCCGCTCCGGATATCCAACATGCAGCGAGAGGAAGAAGCGGTCCTTCTGCGCTTCCGGAAGCGGAAACGTGCCTTCGAACTCGACAGGATTTTCTGTCGCCATGACGAAGAAAGGATCCGGCAGAGGAACTGTCCTGCCCTCAACGCTGATCTGGTTTTCCGCCATAGCCTGAAGCAGCGCCGATTGTGTCCGCGGTGTCGCGCGGTTCACCTCGTCAACCAGCACGACATTCGCGTGGATGGGACCCTGTCTGAAGTGAAACTCTCCATCCTGGGGATTAAAGACCGAAACACCGAGGATATCAGTCGGCAGAAGATCGGGCGTGCACTGAACCCGGGAAAACAGACCGCCTATCGACGCCGCGAGTGCTCGCGCTGCGATCGTCTTTCCCAGTCCGGGCACATCCTCGATAAGCACGTGTCCCCGGCACAGAAGCGCGACCAGGAACTGCTCGATAACCTCGCGCTTCCCGAGAAAGACCTGCTCGACCGAAGAGATGACCTGTTGCGCCCACGATTCAATAGTTGTCACCGCAATCCTCCGCGCTCAAGTATAGCGCGGATAGTTCATGGCGTGGTCGAATTTCCAGGGGGAACAGCTGAGCTGGAGTAGGGTTCGGTGAATCCGGTGATCGGCTTTGCCACCATGTAGTAGTGCCCTGACGCGTTCCAGAGCGTGTAACCGGCTGCCTTGCCTTCAGCCGCTCCGGTGAGCTGGTTCGTGAGGTAGGTCCAGTAGGTGGGTTCATCGAACTTGAGCTCACCGCCGATAAGAAACGACTGCACCCATGGCCTGATCACCGCCGATCCGTGCACGATGTCCTCAGCGCGACGGGTCCCCTCGTGATAGATGAACTGCGCCCGATCGATATAGCTCATGTTCTGGTAGAACTCGCGGCTGAAGTGCGACGGATAGAACATGGGGCAGATGACATCGACGTAGCGGGAGAGTTCCTCGATATCCTGGCCAAGGTAGACCGTCCGGTACCAGGAGTTGAATCCGTAGACGTCGATGCTGATCGGAACGGTGAGCGACTGACGTGCCTTCTTCAGAAAGCCCGATAGTGCTCCAACCCGGTCCATGCCCGGCTTCTTGTAGTGTGAGACAATGCGTGAAACGTATCCGTCGGATGGAAACCGGATGTAGTCGAACTGGATCTCATCAACACCCAGCGTCTGCAGCTCTTTCGCGATCGCGATATTGTAGTCCCATACGAACTGGGAGTAGGGATCGACCCACCATTCGACCTGAACCGTTTTCAGCTCGGTCTTCTTCGGTGCATCGGCGTTCACGGCAGTGGCAGCTGAACCTGTCTGGCCGTTTTCGCTCTTCTGAACGACGGGCACCTCTTCCTTCCGGAATACGCCCCACGGCCGGTTGGTAGTCGAATCGAAAAGTGCGTACTTGCCGTCGTCGTAGGAGTAGAGCTCGCGGTCTTTGAAGACGACCATGCGCGCAATGACGTAGATTCCCTTTGCGTGTGCCTGGGCGATGAGATTTTTCGCGTCAAACAGCGGTCGCACCGCCCCCGCGGAGCGCGCCGTCGGGACATGGCTGTCATAGCGGAGATAGCCGAAATCGTCCTTGAAGTCCACGACGATGCTGTTCAACCCCTCTTTCTTCGCGAAATCGAGGTAACCGGGCAGCCGGTCACCTTGCGCGTTGTAGGGTGAGACGTAGATACCCACACGGTTTGACGCGACCTTCATCCGCTGCTGTGCCTGAGCGTTCGCGGTATCAAGCAGGGGAGCTGCAACGCTCGTCATCGATGCGACAGAGTCTCCCGCCGATGTATCGACTTTTGTAACCGCGCCGGTCGATCGGTCCCATCGGAACGTGCCGTATCCATACCCGAGAGTGAATGAGAGTATCGATGGGTTTGTCGGGTCGTAGTCTACCGAGGTGACCTCTTCCCAGAACCCTGCGCCGCGGTAGAAGAATCTGAGCGCCTTCGTGTCCGAAATCTCTTTCCAGCTTTTTCCGAGATTGGTCGTTTCGAAGATTCCATTGAACGAAGTCCCGACGACCATTGTGTTTCGATCGTACGGCGAAAGGTCCACCGAAGTGAGTTTTACATTGGAATTGATCTGATTCTTTATCGGTATTTCGGACCAGCTTGAACCGTGGTCTTCCGAAAGGTAGAGCGTGTCAGCAGTGGTAACTGCTACGCGCGAGGGCACCGCTGAATCCCAGCCATATGAAAGGACATGTGAACTCGATGGCGAGGTTTCCCGTGCGGAAATGCCCGTCGCGGCGGCTTCTGTCGATGTCGCGACCAGGGCAACCGGCGTCGTGTCCGCGTAACTTCCGCCGCCGTCGAGCGACACCTGAAGCGTGTCGTCTGCCGTCATGCGATATTGCGGAGCGGCCACCGGAGACTTCCTGACGTCGGTAGCGACCGACGCGGCAGGTCGGGCCTTCGCGGACGGGTCGCCCGGTTCGGCAGAAGAGGTAGTGAGCCGGGGCAGAACAAGCAGCGCGCCAGCCAGAATGACAATAAGTGGTGCAGCGGTAAGGACTATGCGCCGCGTCGTATTCCGCAGGATGGTGCGACCTCCTGAAAGTTTCGGGCATTCTACACCAAGACTCTCCAATTTGCTATAGTACACCATTCATGCGCAGTACTGTACGCAGGATCAAATGACGGCGTAAAGAGGATGTATATGCGGTTCCCGGAACTGAACCACTACCTTACCGGTGTGCTCGTGCCTGTATCTGCGCTCAGATCCTCGCACAGCTGCGGCATTGGAGAGTTCGCAGATCTGCCCCTGCTTGGCACCTGGTGCAGTGAAGTCGGTCTCGAGCTCATTCAGATTCTGCCCGTCAACGATACCGGCACACAGAGCTCACCATACAGCGCACTGAGCGCGTTTGCACTCCACCCCGTCTATATTCGTCTCCAGGACCTCCCCGAGATCAAAGAGTGTCCGCCGAAGCTGGCGCAGAAGATCGCCGCGCTTCGCGCTGCGACCGATCCCGCGGCGCGCGTGAAGTTCCCGGAGGTTCTCTCCGGCAAACTCGAGATTCTGAAGGAACTGTTCGAACTTTGCAGGGAATCCATCATCTCAGGCGAAGAGCTTCGAACGTGGATTCAGGCCAACGCCTGGATCAGGTTGTACGCCGCATTCCGCCACCTGAAAGAGAAGAACGACCAGCTGCCCTGGTTCTCCTGGCAGACCATGCGTGATCCATCAGCTGTACAGATTGAGACCCTCTGGGCCGATCCTGCGACTTCAGAATCCCTTCAGTTCTACGCCTGGGTTCAGATGCGCCTCGAACAGCAGCTGATTCGGGCGGCAGGCGAACTTGAAGCGCTCGGCGTCCGCCTGAAAGGGGATCTGCCGATTCTCATGGACGGGGACAGCGCGGACGTGTGGGCAAATCGCGCGTTGTTCAACCTCGATCTTCGCGCCGGAGCCCCGCCCGACATGTTTTCGGACCTCGGCCAGAACTGGGGCTTTCCCATTTACGACTGGCGGGCCCTGGAACGGCAGGAGTTTCGCTGGTGGAAAGAGCGGTTGCGCCAGGCGGATAAGTACTTTCACGCGTATCGAATCGACCATGTGCTCGGCTTCTTCCGCATCTGGGCAATCGCTGCCAGGCATTCGAGCGGCATTCTCGGCAGCTTTTTCCCCTCTTCCGACATCACCGAAGAGCAGCTGCTCGCGGCGGATTTCGATCCGGCGCGTATCCGGTGGCTCGCCGAGCCCCACATCGATCGGGCAACTATCGACGGTGTGCTCGGAACCGATGCGACTCAACTGGCGGCGCACTGTTTCGAACAGATAAGGAACGAGGATCTGTACCTGTTCTCCGGCCGGATCGCCGGTGAACGTGACATTGAGGCGCTCCACCTGGAGGAGTCCCGGCGCGAGGGGCTGCTCGCCCTTTTCCGCAACCGTGCGCTGATCAGGACCGGCGATACAAGTTATGCTCCCTCGTGGAAGTTTCGCGACTGCAGCCGCTATCGGAGTCTTTCGGACGCGGAGAAGGTCCGATTTGAGAAGCTGGTCGCCGAGCATGGTGCGGAGTCCGAAGAGATCTGGGAAAAGCAGGGGCTCGCGCTGCTCTCGTTTATGAACACAACGGTTCCCATGCTGACCTGCGCCGAGGATCTCGGAGTAATCCCCGCCGCGGTTCCGCGCGTGCTCGAGCACCTTGGAATCCTTGGATTGAGAATTCCCCGCTGGGCACGCGATTGGTCGGCGGCCGGGGAGCCCTTTGTTCCACCGCGCGAATACCCGTTTCTGACTGTCTGCGCACTCTCTGTGCACGATACGACTACAATGCGTGAATGGTGGGAGACCGAACCGACCCGGGAGCTTTTCTGGAAGGCGCTTGGCTTCGACAGCGAGTGCCCGCCCGTCTACGATCCGTCCACGGCACGTGAGATCATCTCCGGCGTGCTCGAGGCGGGTTCGGCTATCTGTGTGCTCCAGGTCCAGGACTTCTTTGCGTTGAGTGAAGCGCTGCGCATTGCGAACTCCGCGGAAGAACGGGTGAATGTTCCGGGAACGTACAACAGTTACAACTGGACCTATCGAATTCAGGTTACACTTGAGGAACTGATGAGCCATCACGCGTGGAACCGTCTCCTGCGAGATATTGTGTCCCGCCGTAGCCGGAGGAGCTCAACATGGACAACAAACCGGAAGAAGTGAAGGCGTCTTCTTCGACTCGCAGGAAGCCCGCACGCAGCACCTCGCATCCGATCGTTCGAACCCGCGAGTTCAACGTTTCCCGCGCAGCCCGGGATCGGTATGGTTTCGACGGAGTACTGTTCAGCTCGACTGCTTCAGACGTCTCCGCACACCTGCACGCTGTGCGTGAACTCGCGCATTCAATGAACCGGCAGCGTGACGCATCACGTTCGCCAGAGGGCATAGTGCACGTCTCTTCTCTGCATGCGGTAGGACTGATCGATCAGGTCTATCATCATGTGCTGTTGCACTACCGCGACATTCACCGACGAGCGCTCTTCACGGAACTACTCAAAGAACTCTACAGAGTACATGGACGGGAGCAGGTGGATGAGGTGCTCGGACAACTTACGGCCGCCTATCCGCCGGCCGACGTGTACCGGCGGACAGTCGCGGTTGATCAGTATCTGGAATCGATCGAGAACGGTGAGGCGGGCCGCGAGATTGCACTCGAGGAGCTCTTTCTGCTCTGGATCGAAAACCAGAACAGTGCGTTCCACGCATTCGATGAGCTGGTTGGCGATCGGCCGGTGCGAAATCTGCCCGCCTACGAACCGGTGGTGAAAGCTGTTTCGGATATGCTTTCCGGATTGCCGCCGCTCGGCGAAGATCAGCAGCCGCTGGTTGAACTGCTGCTCGAGCCGGCGAGAATACACCCGGACTCGCTCGAAGATCAGCTCCGTTACATTCGCGAGCACTGGGGAAGCTACATTGGCGATCTTCTGCTACGCATCCTCCAGGGTCTTGATCTGTTCAAGGAGGATCACAAGGGCTTTTTCGCAGGGCCGGGACCGGGAGAGACACGAGTCTACCGCTTTCAAGGTCAGGAAGCTGATATAGAGAAGTTCAGCGAAGATCGCGACTGGATGCCCGAGGTCGTGCTCCTGGCAAAGAGTACCCTCGTGTGGCTCGAGCAGCTCTCATCTTCGTACGGCCGGGAAGTACGGACCCTCGATCAGATTCCCGACGAGGAGCTTGACCGGCTCGCGGCCTGGGGAATCACCGGACTCTGGCTGATCGGAATCTGGGAGCGCAGTCCTGCCTCGCGCAGAATCAAGCAGATCATGGGAAACGGCGATGCAGAAGCATCCGCCTATTCGCTGCGCTCGTACGACATCTCCGCCGAACTTGGCGGCTGGGACGCGCTCGAAAAGCTCAAGGTGCGCTGCGCTGCACACGGCATCAGACTCGCAAGTGATATGGTTCCCAATCACACCGGGCTCGACAGTGACTGGATGGTGCACCACCCCGAGCGATTCATCTCAGTCCCCGAACCGCCGTTTCCCTCCTACACGTTCACCGGCGAAAATCTCTCAACGGCTCCCGAGATCGCCATCCATCTCGAAGATCACTACTACGATCGGACCGATGCAGCGGTGGTATTCAAGCGGGTCGATAACAGAACCGGCGAGGTTCGCTACATCTATCACGGCAATGATGGGACGCACATGCCGTGGAACGACACCGCACAGCTTGATTTTCTGAATCCCGAGACGCGGAAGGCGGTGATCGACCTCATACTTCGCGTTGCGCGCACCTTTCCCATCATACGCTTCGATGCGGCAATGACCCTCGCAAAGCGACATTTCCAGCGCCTCTGGTTTCCCGAACCGGGTACAGGCGGTGACATACCGTCGCGCGCGGACCACGGCCTTACCGCCGAGCAGTTTTCAGCTGCAATGCCGGATGAGTTCTGGCGCGAGGTTGTCGACCGCGCGGCAGAGCAGGCACCTGACACGCTCCTGCTTGCAGAGGCGTTCTGGATGATGGAAGGGTACTTTGTTCGCAGCCTCGGGATGCACCGGGTCTACAACAGCGCGTTCATGAACATGCTCAAGGGAGAAGAGAACGCGAAGTATCGGGAAACCATCAAGAATACCCTTGAGTTCGACCGGAACATCCTGAAGCGATTCGTGAACTTCATGAACAATCCCGATGAGGAAACTGCCATAGTTCAGTTCGGCCGCGAGGACAAGTATTTCGGTGTCTGCACCATGATGGTCACCATGCCCGGACTGCCGATGTTCGGCCACGGGCAGGTCGAAGGTTTTACCGAAAAGTACGGCATGGAGTACCGCCGTGCCTACCTGAATGAACGGCCCGACAGCGCGCTTGTCGCACGCCATGAGCGCGAAATTTTCCCGCTCGTGAGACGGCGGCATCTGTTCGCCGATGTGGCCAACTTCCTTCTGTTCGACCTGTATCGCAGTGACGGTTCAGTGAACGAGAACGTTTTCGCCTACACGAACGGTGAAGGTCATGACCGGGTGCTCGTGCTGTACAACAACGCATACGAGGGTGCATGGGGCTGGATCAGGCTTTCGGCGGCATATGCCGACCGCGACGGGCAGGGGCATCGAACGCTCGTGCAACGAGATCTCGCCGACGCGCTCGGCCTGCATCGCGATGGTGATCACTTCTGCCTGCTCTACGAGTCCCGCGCAGCGCTCTGGTTCATTCGCAGCAGTGCCGAGATAGCCGAACAGGGCATCCACATCGGGCTCGCCGGGTATGGGTGTCAGGTATTTACGAAGATTCGCGAGGAAGAGGAGACCACCGATGGTCTCTATCATGCCCTTGCGCGGCAGGCTTCGGGGACCGGCA
>Ga0307375_10005376_pt1 | contig 12020 bp, 9 predicted proteins | sample TR1MG_FD_202531 | JGI IMG/M metagenome (GOLD analysis project Ga0307375, IMG submission 202531) | Soil microbial communities from Risofladan, Vaasa, Finland - TR-1 | ecosystem: Environmental > Terrestrial > Soil > Coastal area > Acid sulfate soil | place: Finland: Risofladan, Vaasa | collected... | reverse complement strand
GAGAGAGGAGAGATTCGGCCGAATCCTCTCCTGCTGTGGGTGATGGCAGCACTCCATTCATGAGCCGACAAGGAAGTGCCGACCTTGCCAGGCCTTCGCAAAGTGGCCGTACCTATTGGACGCGCGAAGCCGCTGGTTATTGCACGTTCCTTCTCCTCAAGAACCCTGAACAGGCGGACGAATATGCAGCGCAACTGGCGGCCGCTGGCGACGAGCGCCGCAGGGTAGAGCGCAAGACCAAACGAAAGCTTCATGCCACTAAGGAGTACATCAATCAAAATAGGCGCGAGTTATGGGTGTATTTGTACCATAGAGAGTTGCGGTGCGTAGGATTGCGGAAAACAGTTTCTCGGATCTCCCTGCGTACCTTTTTCCTTCGCTTTTCTGCCTGCCTGTCTCCGCTTCATGCCCCTTGTCTGATGCAAATGTGTGTTGTCTTCTGTGTTCTGTGCAATTAGGAGAGAGGCGATGGAAGCTAGTATCGAGAAGTCCAGTTTGGCGAGTGAGAATGCAGCGCTGGTTCGTGCGGCCCATTTCGGCAAAGAATCCCAGTATCTGCGTCTTCGTCGAGTGCGTACATCTCTGAATGAGTTCACAATACTTGCGCGATTAGGTAAGGGAGGATATGGTCAAGTTTATTTGTGTCGTAAGGTTGATACAGGCGAGATTTTGGCGTTGAAACAGATGAAGAAGTCGCGATTCACGGACAAGAACGAGGTGCATCGTGTGAAGAAGGAGCGCGAAGTGATGACGAAAACGAACTCTATATGGTTAGCGAGGCTCAAGTACTGTTTCCAGAGCCAGCATTACTTGTACATGGCGATGGAGTACATCCCTGGAGGCGATTTGAAGACGCTGCTGGATCACATGACCGTTCTTGAGGAGGCCGATGCTCGCTTCCTGTTTGCTGAAATGCTTTTGGCAGTCGACGCCTTGCATCAACTTGGGTACATTCACCGAGATCTCAAGCCTGACAACTTCATGATCGACCGCAATGGCCATCTCAAACTCATCGATTTTGGACTCAGCAAGGAGGCCGTTTCAGAGAAACTCAACACCTCTCGCTCCATGAAACGCCGCCAATCATCGTTTCGCGTAGGCACATGGAGCAAAAACAACACCACACTGACGCTCCAAGCGCCCAGATCACGCAACAAGCACCGCAAAGTCTTCTCAGTTGTCGGCTCCCCGGAATACATGGCTCTCGAGATCTTGAACCAAGAGGGCTACTCTAATCTCGTCGACTACTGGTCACTTGGCGTCATTCTCTTCGAATTCATGTTTGGATACACGCCGTTTGGAGCTGATACAGTCGCTGGAGTGTTCGAGAATGTGCAGAATCACAAGAACCGAGTTGTACGGCCGCCTAGAGACGAGGACGACGAGGATTCTGAGGAAGTTAGCGAAGAATGTTGGGATCTCATTACGAAACTCATCACCCCGGCAAGTCAGAGGATTGGAAAGACAGGCATTGATGAAGTGAAACGCCACCCCTGGTTCGCAGACTTCGATTGGGACGCAATTCGAGAAATGGAGCCTCCCTTCATCCCCAATCTCGAATCAGAGAACGATACATCGTATTTCCCAACTGAAGAGCCGATAGCACAAGCTGGACTCGAGGAATTGGAAGCGGATTTGGATCATCTGATCTCAAAGCAATTGGCACGCTCAAGTGAAGGAAGTTCTATGGAGGCCGTCTTCGACCATCGTTCGAAAAAGACTGGTGAGAGGAGCATTCTGTCGCCAGTCTCAAGCAAGGGCGAGAGTCCACTCGCATCGCTCACCACCAACTCCAAAGGCGCCATCGCTGAAGTCCCCCCTTCTTCTGCATCTCCCACTTTGGTACCTCTCCCTGCAGCAGCAGTAGCATCATCGAGCCCGACTGAAAGAGACAAATCTAGCTCAAAACACAGTAGCAGAGGGCGAAGAGGCTCATCAAAACGCGACAGCCCGATCATCACTTCCCCAAGCACTTCACATCTCGATACCTCCTCCACCTCTGCAACGCCTCATCCATCCTCTACAGCGTCCAATTCTGTATCTTCTGCGAACATTTCATCCACCCAAACCGCCGCTGCTTCCAATACGAAGGCGACCACTCCTCCACCTCCTCTCTCCGCTGCTACGGAACATCCCAAGCTCAAATTCAACCAAAGCTACTCCAAGTTCGACTTCGCTGGATTTACCTTCAAACACGAAGACTTTGCCCTCCTAGAAAGCGGATCACCGAGAGAGATGACGTCGGATACACGCGAGCGGTCCGGAAGTACGGTCGACTTGGACTCACTCGCTGTGAGCTCTTTTCTCTCTTCAATGGCACCGATGGGATCCTCTTTGCACTCTCATGCGTCTCTAGGAGCAGGTCAAGACCAAGGCGAAGCGCCAAACACCGTGCGACAGAAGGGCTCCTCTCCGGGTCACTCTCCGGGTTCAGATGGGCTTTTACCTGGTTCTTCTTTATCCTCAACGCTTCCCTCCTCTTATGCCAATGCGAATGTCAATGTGACTGCAAATGGGTCGACCTCCGCCTCTACCGCCACTACTACCACCATCATGGGACATCATCTTCTTACCCTCAGCGAGCCGCCTGGATCTGCTCTGCCTCCTCACATGTCACACCCCACGCTGATGCACTCCTCCTCTACCAACTCCTCCACGTCGTCCTCCTCCACCTCCTCCTCTTCCTCCAAGCGAGCGCACACTCACGTGAATTCCTCAAGCGTAGGCGGCCATGAATCCAAGTCTTCGAAGACCGCATCACCTCTCAAGTCAGGAAAGAGCAAGAACGGCTCCGGATCCTCTGCTTCCAGCACCGGCGCCAACAACTCTCCCCATTCTTCGAATTCCCCGCACATGCCCCATTCACCTCCAACCCACGAACAGTATTCCCATAGCCTGGAAGAATCCTCATTGGCGACAACGAGCGAGCAGCAGCTCGCGGCTCGTTTGAGTCGTACGAACACCGTCCAGGTGCTTCACGTCGAATCCTCCCCCTCCATCCACGTCCCACGCCCTTCTTTCGATGGTTTGAGACATGCAGATTCTACGCCCACCTCAATCATGCCAAGGGGAAGCAAAGGTGACGACATCGATTCTCTCAAGCGGCGCCTCACGAGGTTGAAGAAGCCCTCCGACATGTTGGGCGACGGTGGCGGCACTTCCTCCAACGACGATATGCCTCCTCCCCTGACATCTCTCCACAGCAGCGATTCATCATTTGGTAACGGCAGAAATGGCGGTGGTGGAGTAAGTGGCGGCGGCACATACTCCGACTCCGAATCTCGGTTTGACGATCTCGTAGATTTGAGTACCTCATCACCCGGTGGCACCGCGAAAAAGAAGCGCAAGGAGGGTACTCTCAAGAAGATCCAAGGTCTTTTCGAAAAGCTCAGCTTTGTGAGTGGCAGCAGCAGCAAGACCACCTCGACCGCCGATTCTCCCGCCTCCAATTCGTCCTCGTCTTCTCATCATTCTGGATCCTCTCCTCACATAGTCGTCTCTTCCAAAGGTCAATCCATGAAATCTGCGTTGCCCTCGCCCAGAGAGCGTACACTGAGTCAGCCGCCACTGTCAGCGACGTCTGCTACAACTTCTCCCGTAGCTTCCACTCAAACCACCTCCGACTTCTCTCCGACTTCAATTGACATCGTCACTCGAAATCGCTCTGGAACCACTGGGTATGAAGAGATACAGACTCATCTCAGTCCTGAACTCGCGGCAAGCAAGGCATCGAAGCACAAGTCAGAAGGAAGACAAGGGAGACACGCCAAACCCTCCAGTCGCAGCGAAATCTCCTCCCCTCCTCCTCCTCCTCCTCCTCCCGCTTCTACAACTGCTTCTTCTGCTTCTTCTACATCTTCGTATCTTGCGGGTAGCATGAATCCAGATTCTCCATCGGCATCAATGATCACGTCCCCTGGTGGGAAGAAGAAGAAGCGCTCATCGTCCCGAAGATCTTCAATCACAAGCGATGTTGCTGCAAGACACGGATCCAACGACGCCCTCTCACTCCTCGACCCACCACCATCATCTTCATCATCATCATCCATTGCGACTTCTGACGTAACTCTCGCCACGGATCAGCAACTCCGCAAGGAGCGCCTACTTGCCCTCGCTCGAGCCTTCCAAGAGTCGCAAGCCTCCTCCTCAAAGGAGCAATCTGGATCATCGCCGCCTAGTGCACCGCTCGGTGGAACTGGAACTCAATCGGCTGTCTCAAGTGGGAGATCAAGCCCTCGCATGCCTTCTCCATTCCGCTCCAGAGACGATGGTTCCCTCGAAGATTCCTCTCTTTCTCGCTCGAGACGCAGTAGCGAAACTCGCAGACATCGCGGAAGTTCAGGAACACCTACAAGAAAGCCAATCTCATCGAGACTCTCCTCCATCGACCCGCTCGAAGAGGCATCCAACGAAGCAACCCCTGAGAAAGCATCATCCTCTACTCCTCCACTTTCAAGCGACAAGGAACGGGACAAGGACGGTGAATCAAAGATGCCCAAGGACAAGAAGGAGGAGAAGTCTCGAAAGGCGAAGCATTCGACTCGGCGCGTCTCACTCGATCAAGACTCTTCGCCGCCCGTCACTTCTCCAACCACGAAATCGAAGGACAAGACCAGTCTGAAGGACTCCAAGAGCTCCAAATCGACGAAGCCCTGAAGAAGCTCCCCACGCCACTCCCAACATCAAACCTGCTCATGCATCTCTCCACCGCGGTTTCTTCGCACATGGCCCTCCGTTGTACTGTATATAGACTCGCACGTGTATATCTCACTCTCGACCAAACTGGTGTTCTTGTACTACGATGTTGTGGGAGGAAATGCGTGCGGATCACGTGGGGAACTCTCAGCAACAGTACATTACACAGTCACATGGGCTCCCATCGAGCTGGTCATCTTCCAATTGCTTTCAAATCATCGAAGAGATTCTTAATTAGGACTAGAGGAGGAATCAGATGCCTCTGGAAGCGGTGTCGATGGGCCGAAGAGGGAAACCGTTTCTTCTTCGGTCTCACTCGCACTCCATCTGCGCTGTTCGGTGAAATAGGTGATTCTGAGCCACTCTTTGCAGTAGATCATAACGGAACCTTCGAGAATCTCACAATGTATAGCAGTTCACCGATGCACTGTTGCTTCTTGATCACTTTGGCGTGAGGCAGACCGTGAGCTTTCATCCTCTTGGCAACCTCGGTGGGGCGATTTTGAGCCAAAATCACGCAGTAGAACGCGCCATGCGGGGAAAGAAGGCGAGCAACTTGAGGCATCAGAAGATCCAGGGCGTTGGTACCCTCTGCACCCCCAGCCCAAGCCGCGACAATGTCTGACCTTCCAAGCTCTTCTTCTGGAGTGGGAACGTACTGAGGAAGATAGATAAATTCAACATGAACACGTCAGAAGTGCGAGAAGGGTAGGAAATTGAATTGGAGACCGAGAGGAGAGACGCACAGGTGGGTTGAAGATCAACACATCCACTTTCTCTGAAAGCCTTGAAAGACAGCCGAGTAGATTACCGTTGATCACCTCCACACAAACACCATTCTGCTTGGCCGTCGCCAATGCTGCACGAGCGGCGTGTCTTGAGAGAGAGGGATGGTGTCACCATTTGAAGCGAGTGTTTCTAGAAAGTATGATCGCTGATTCACTGGAAACGTACGGATTGATATCTACGGCCAAGTAAGAATGAGAAGGTCCCATCATCTGAGCCAGAAAGGTGATGACACAACCACTGCCAGGCCTGGAAATGAGAGGCAACGGGTTAGTGAAGTTCTTTCGTTTCAAGTAGCGAGAGCAACGGGCACTAGGTCGTACCCCACTTCTACACACAAGTTGGGAGTGCACAAGTCAAGGACAGGCCGATCTAACTCAAGAGCATCGAGAAGGAGGAAGGTATCGTCGCTCGGCTCATAAACGTGTTCATACTCGCTTGCAGTGAGATGAGATAGGTCTGGAGTTGGTTGTTTCGATGAAGACATACACAGGCTATGAAATTGAAGTCAGTGTCACATGTGAAGCAGTCTCGACCACACTGATGAAACCGAAGAGATGAAGGCACGTTTCTCTCCATTCTCTCGGGAGCGCTGTTTCTGGCTGGCAACGGCGTTTCTCCAGTACCATCTCAAACTTCGGGCCATGTCTGTTTACGGAAAGGGTGAAATTCGTGTCGGAAACGATGCCGTACGTCCAAACCTGGTGTCAGCTCCATTTGAAGGGTCATTTTAGCCTCCAGAGTTTTCGGTCCGCCGAAATTGGTTTCTGCCTCCATTCAATGCTTCTACTTGCTCAACAGTCTCCATTTGTCCTCGCTCTCCTCTTTACATTACCTTTAGAGTGGTTTCTGACCATTGATCTCTCTCTTGTCAATGCTGTTTGCTCTTTTGATGATACTCTTCTGTCCCGACGTTTTGAAACGGCAGGATGATGACTGGGACACCGATCCTAACTATGTGAACGACCTTTCTGAGAAGGATCAGAGGTACGCTATACTCCGCACTCAAACTTGATTGCTTTGGTGCAGGCTGAGCTCACCATTCCGTGTTTTCCACCGAGCCGTCTCTCCCACCCATTCCTCTCCCCTCCATCGAGTCAACCACAAGTAATTCTCACCGCGATGATGAATTCGGCCTCACAGAAAGGGATCTGCCCTGATTCAGCCTGGTTCTGACGCTGGAGCTATCGACCTGAAGGCGTTGCGCCAGGAGGCCACGGCTCAGGACGCCGCTGCCGATCGCCACACCCATTCCAGCACTACTCACAAGTATGGAGCCCAATAAAGTGCCAAAGATGCAAGCACCCTATAACACAATCACATTTCTTGATTGACTCCACCCGCTGCTTCAGAGGTCAAGGAAGCCCAACATCTCCACCACTCCATATCTGCTAAGACGACTCCAGTTCACGTATAACAACGATTATGTGTACATGATACACTGCTGAATTTTGGGGTGGGGTTCTTATAAGCAATGATCGAGGAATGGAAGCACGTTCTCGGCACCTACTTCGATCTCCAGCATGAACTCCGTAAAGTCGCCAAACTCTGTGTCTCTAATGGCCTTCATGTCTCTCCTATCCTTTCCAATTCCCTTGTTTCCAGCGCCAGACTTGGTTTGACAGTTCTCAAAGGCTTCAACGGCAGCTTTGACGTCGTCCATTATCATGACTCTAAGCTCATCCGAAATGCTCTGTTTGTGGTGAGAGTTGCTCTCCGATTCCGCCTCTGTCGGCGTTCCATCTACGTGCGCGTTTCCAACGTTGTTTCCGCAAAGAGAATCGACCAGGTCTTTGAAAGGCGTGTCAACACTGCCATCCTTGTTTGCAAGAGCGTTCCATGACTTTGCGTTTGACTCCACCTCCACTCTGATGGGCTCCCATCGCTGTTGAATGAGTGATTTGAAGAAAGTGTTGTCTTTTCCATAGATATTGTTGGCAATTTGCTGTAGAAGCAGTCTGAAGGCAGCGCGTCTGACTTCTCCAATCGGCAGTTGGTCCACTGCGAACTTTCGTTTGTACAGGCCGTATCTCATGACTCTGTAGACTCCGCTTTGTGACCAAGAAGCGAGTGATACAGAACGGACGTGCGAGCGTACGTGGTGCCACCAATAGGGAGGGATGTAGAGCACTTCTCCAGGTTTGAGTTCCGCTACGTAGGCCTCGCTTACGTTTGCGTAGTTCGGTGTCGTCTTGAAATCGGGACGGTCGAAGTCTACTTGCGATTTGTGATTTCTTGGGTGAATCTGAGGGTACAAGTGCATGTTGGGGGTCTCCCAGGGCGGAATCAGAATGAATCGTTTCGTCCCGGCAACCTGGACGTAGAAGTTGTGATCCTGGTCGTAGTGCCACCACGGTCCGATGTCAGGTCCTGAGAGCCACATGAAGAGTCCAAACTGTTCAATATCCTGAGGATCGACCCAAAGTCCATCGCTCGGCTCGACGTCATCAACCAGAGAACCAGCTACCTTTCCATACCAGTACCAATAAGAGTCCTCATTCGGATCGTTGTACTTCGAGAAGAAGAGCGCAGAGGTAGCGTTAAGAGAGTAGAAGTTCTCGGGGGCATACACCAGACCAGAACGGGCAAGGGGACTCGAGGGATTCGAGGGATTCATCTGACACTGACGCACCACCATAGTCTCCTTCATTCGTTCCAACTCAGGCTTCATCCGCAAGTAACTGTCTCGACTCCATCTCTCCAGCGCCTTCCACTTCGTCACAAACGTATTCGTCAAGATCACAGGTTCGCGCCAAGCAGCCAACTGGAGAAATCAGGGGGGTTTAAGGCAAGCCGCGGCGGAGAAGAGAGAAAAAAGTCAGCTTTCCATCCCAGAAGAGACTGAAGAACACAGAGAAAGGGGATCTAGGAAGGATGTGGAGGCGGAAAAGAGGAAGCGCACCTGAGTTGCGAAGGGTAGGGACGGCTCCCAGCTGTATCTTGGCACGTCTTGCAGCTTCAGATTTGTGACCGACCACGAACCCTTGTCACACCTACGGTCAAGTGAAAATAGTCAGTAACTGATTCCAAAATGGGCTATATTGCGTTATGGGCCATGAAAGAGCAAGAAGAGGCGCGTACGATACTCTGGAGGACCTTGGATCGTGGAAGCGAATGTTCGTGGGATTGTAGACACCAATGACGTAAGCAGTGATGATGATACTCATATATAGGATGAAGTATTGCAGCCATACGGGCATATCCTTGTTGTTGGTCGTGATCGGGAGTTGTTGGGGCGGGGAGGAATGCGAGGAGCTCGGCGAGGCGTTTGTGGCGGCCGTTTGGCTCGCAGACCGGTCTGTTGCTACATCCGATGAAGTATTAGTGTTACTCATCGTGCTTGTCGACAAGCCAACTGAGAAGAGAGGGGCGAATCTGGGCAGAAGATCTCAATCTGGAGGCGGAGAGGATGGGACTGGCCGGGATGCAGTCACTCGTCAGCAGCACTGGATCTCATCCACCATCTAGTGTGCGAAGTACTCCCTTGGCACGATGAGCTTCCTTACAACCATATGCAAGGTGATTGCACTCACCACTCTCATCATATTCTCCATAGGAGCCCTGTGTACGTCCTCTTGCTTGCGTGTCAAGGACCTCTCGCTTTCTCAGCTGACTCGAACTCCTCATGGTCCTAACCCTCTCTCTGCGACTTCTACCTCAGATGTTGGAGATTTACACAGAGGCATGCTGGAGCCGGTCGTTCCGGACGCCATGTTCGAAGCTCCTCCTTACACACCGCCAAAAGCTGGCCCATACCCGCCCAAACCAAAATGGAACGGTACGCTCCTTCCTACTCCTGTTCTCAGTTCCTCCTCCTGTCCACGAGATGCTAACTATGCAATGGTGTGCGTTGCTCCACTTCAGAAAGCGAGCTCATCGAAAGAGAGCTGGCGATTGACGAATACATCGCAAAGATAGAAAGCAAGTTCTACAGCCTCAGATACCATCAGCAAGAGGTACATAATACCAAGTCTGTGACTTTCCACAATGCTTTGAATCATTCTAACCCTATTGGACTCTCATAGTTTGACGACAATGGCTACAGAGGGGGAAAGAACTCCGCAGGCGAAAGAGATGGTGTTGGTCGCGTGGAGCTTCCGAATGGCGACATCTACATGGGAGAATGGAAGAAGAATTTGGTATGCAACATGATCGCCTGTGTTTTCCGCAGCATCTTCCAGAAACAAGATGAAAAATGTTGAATTTAGCTAACGAGACCTCTTTCCCTCTCTTCTCCCATTCTTCTTGCAGAGACATGGCATTGGAGGACTAATGTATGCAGGCGGAGACATTTATGAGACTGAATGGGCGTTTGGAGATCCACAGTACGTGTTCTAGCGATACAGAGAGAGTTGAGCGTTCTCTTGAACTTTCAGCTTCATCATCACCCATCCTCTCTTTCAACGTGCCCCATGTGTCTTCTCTTTCCCACTGACCGTGTGATTGTGGTTGTTTCAGCGGATTTGGTTCCCACAGGACTGCAGATGGATACCATTACATCGGGGAGTTCGTCGCCGGTCAGCCAAATGGGTTCGGTAGAGCCCTGTATGGCAACAAAGCGTATTACATGGGTCGTTTTAGAGAAGGAAAGCCCCACGGGTACGGTAACTGGACCAATGGAGAGACGAGATACGAAGGTGAATTCGTGTACGGAAAGCGCGAGGGTCGTGGCCGCCTGTCTGAATATGTCGGTGGGAAAACTCTCTTTGAAGGCAATTTTAAAGACGATCACCCAATAAGAGCTGGGTGGCAGCCCAAGCCAAAGTACATGAACCCAGACACCAACACTCAGGACGGACTCGGAACCACAGGAGGCGACATGCCCCTCGATCCCTCTCTCCTCGACGAACAAGAGGTCGTAGTCATACCACTTCAAGCAGGAGGCATTCTTCGATAATGTACAACACTTTCATCTTCTACACATATCAATAGGGCGCTGAGATTTGTGGAAAGTGGATCGACTCTTGGGCAATGACGATTGTCGGGGAAAAGAGACACGTTTAGTTACACTGTTGTACAAATAGTTTGGGGCGTATAGGGCGGAAACATACAGGGATGGGCCGGGTGGAGCAGGGGAAGAGACCTGGAGCGCACGGTGGGGGGAAGTTGATTTACAACCATGGCATCTCCTCCAGATTCTCAGGCATCGGTTCATCCATCATCATGAGAGATGTGTTGTTGGCAGTCGAGGAGGAAGACTGTACGGGGTGGAGGACGGTGAGGGTGTCGAAGGCAGTGCAAACGTCAGGCTTCGAGTTGGGAGAGTTGAAGAAGTTGGGCGAAGACTCCTCCGGGGAGTGAGATCCGCTCCCGGTGGCGATCGTAGACTCTCCACTCATGGGGTCCGTTGAGCTTGGTTCAGGAGTGGTCACAGCAGTCATGGTTCCATTGTGTTGCTGAAGCTGAAGCTGCTGCTGCTGCTGTTGTTGTTGTTCAGAGTGGGCGAGATGGGTTGGTGAGGCTGAAGAGGACTCTCCGTTCGCTGCCGAGGACGCCGACAGACCGGCTGTTATCGCTGTGGATCCTGGCATAACGACTCCGTTTGCCACCGCAGAGATTTTTGCGCGCATTTCAGTACCGAGAGTCGTACTAGGGAGGAAGGAAAGATGCACGCAGGAGGTTAGCTTGTCGGGTGCCTGAACGGTCGAGTTGGCGTCTTGTGAGTTGACATTCACGGAAGCTGTAGAAGGGACCGGCGCAGAAAAAGCAACTTCGATCGAGCGTGAGAGTGTGGGCGGAATAGGAGGGACGGGGTAGAGGAAGGCGTCGTTCGGTACACGATCCCACATGACCCTTCCTCCTCTTCCGATGCGTCTGCGTCCTCGAAACGGCGGGAGACCGTTGCGATTCAGATCCACCATGTTGTACGAGGCACTCTCTGCAGTGAAGAACAAGGTGTTTGGAAGGTCGTCACGCAGGGCGGAGGCTTCCACTTCCGAGAAGAGATCCACATGTCCATCTGCCAACTTGAATCGCTTCACGCAAGGAGGAAGCATTGAGGCATAATAAGATGGGCCCTCTCCATGTTGTTCCATCTCACCATCAATAATCTGCTCATCGTCGTAGAAGGAGTCGTGACGAGGTCTCTTGCGCAGCGCCTCAGTTGAGATTCGTGCATAGGGTCCCAACGGAACTTCAGCACCACATTTCCACGTTCTGAACGGCAATCCATTGACGGTCGATTTGGATATTGGGGTCTTGACTTGATAACGTCGTGGAGGGAGAGGTGAGCTCATCGAGGGGCGGCCGAAGTACACGTGATATCCTTCTTGCAAGTGCGGCAACATGATTGGCTCCACGAAAGGGAGAGTGAAGAGAGCAGGGGTGAGACTGTTGCTGTTCGTTGGCGGTGAAGAGAGGGGGAATGAAGAGGGAACTGGAGCAGCAGACGACGTTGGGTCGCGTGGGTTTGTCGCCTTCTTTTGAGGTTGTTGATGGTGGAGGAGGGGCTGTTGATGAAGGAGATGGTTGCTACTGTTGCTCAGTCCATTCTTGTGACTAACAATAGCAGCGTTCTTGGTGGTCAAAGAAGATGAATG
>Ga0307375_10005374_pt1 | contig 12025 bp, 8 predicted proteins | sample TR1MG_FD_202531 | JGI IMG/M metagenome (GOLD analysis project Ga0307375, IMG submission 202531) | Soil microbial communities from Risofladan, Vaasa, Finland - TR-1 | ecosystem: Environmental > Terrestrial > Soil > Coastal area > Acid sulfate soil | place: Finland: Risofladan, Vaasa | collected... | reverse complement strand
CTCTTTTTGCCCTCATTCCTGAATTGAAGGGTATCGAAATCAACCACTTCGTGCCGTATCATGGACATTGCACTGCGGACGCCGATTTTGGAGTGTTAAAGCGTGCCCTTCGCGAGCAGTTCTTCGACAAGGGTGAGATACATCCGGATACGGCCATCAACTTCTTCAAAACTCTGCCGCATTCCCACACCTCAACCATTCCTTCTGACATTCTTCCTTACCAGTACGAGTACAGAAGCTGGCAGCCTGGAATCCAGTCATGGCGAACGTTCAAGATCAACAGAAAGGCTGGAATTGATATCGTTGAAGTGTCGTCCAACACCATCTCTCAATTCATCGAACTGAGAATCAAGAAAACGCTCTACTCTGACGAGAAAATTGTGGTGTTGTCTCAAAAGTCACAAGAACCTCCGCTCGTCCGCAATGAGTCCCTGATCACCAACCCCTACGAACCTCCTGAGGTCCGACCACATCCTGCAGAGGCGTTTGTAACGTATCAAACAGAATATCATGATCCGAACTATGATTCAATCGAGACATTCCTACCAGACGACCAGACTCGCAGTTCCATGCAAAACAGTCCGTCACGCCGAATCTGATGTGGAGTCATTCTGTCATGCCCTTAGCAGCTGTACCTCACAAGATGCCCTTTCTGACTTTCTAGACCTACATGGATTTTCTATTTCGAAGCGAGACAAGATTTTGGGGCTATGGAAGTCCAAGCTACCCGACCGACCTGCTCCCGAGCTATTCGAATCCGATGTCAAGAGCTGCTTCAACAAGCATCGGGCACGCCTGCAATCGGAATCTGGCAGTAATTAATCGCAATGTACTACATGAAAACATGCACAATCCGGAAATCTGGACTTGGTGGGTCGATAGGATGCTTCATGACCCTTCTGGATCGGTGTACTATCCCCCACAATGTCGACTCCTTTCCTTCCTGTATTCATTTGTGATATCGGTTTTGCCATGGGGCATTTGGGAAGTGAGCAGCAAACGAGTGTCCATCTCCCCAGAATCGACTTTCCTTGTATCTGTCATCAAGCCCTCCCCGACGGTGTTCATCCATTGTCATATCATTGCCGTCATCATAGCGGTTCATAATACAGAGTTTGGAGGAAGTTGAGAATGAAGCAGAGAAGAAATCGAGAGACAATGGTGCTGAATATTTGCTCCTGCAGTACGCCGCTCAGGCAACAATCACCACTTCCCCTTCTCATCCTGCCTAGTACGTGTTCTCACTTCTACCATTGATGCTGGGCAACCTTTGTTGTTGGAGGAAAGACTGACGCATGCTTTTGGACGATTGCTCAGGATTGGAGGCGGAGTTTGCTTGGTTTCAGTTGCATTTCGCAAGATGGGACAGGGAGCACTTCCGAAGGCCGTAGTGGACGATTATGAGCTTTCTACTCTAGTATTGGTTGCCGGCGTGTTATACGCAGGGTATAAGAAAGGCGCGGAGAAGTATGAGGCTCAAATATGCCATGTGTTGGATCCGGAACCGTACGCGGTCATTACTACGGTGAAGGAACAGGTCGACGTTTTCAGCACCAAAATACGCCGGCCTTTTAAGTGGTCAGAGCTCATCAACAATGATTTCTACGTGGTCACAAAACTCAGACAGGTGGATGGCCTAGCAGAGGGCAAAAAGAAAGGAGAAGACTTTTGGCTTCCCATCAAGAAAACTGATGATCTAGTCTTGTATGTGAAGGACCCTAATACTGGACAGGTAAAACTGGTGATACTTGAACATGCGAGACCATTCACTTCGTTGGAAAAGGCAGGTATTGGTTTCGGCATGGGCCTGAGCGTTGTTGGTGCGGCAGTCGCCGCCATTGTCGCCGCCCCGTTCGCAGTGGCTGGTTTAGGCTTTGGTGCAGGAGGCATCGCCCTTGGTAGCACCGCATCCACAATGATGTCACTGGGCGTTGTTGGTGTGGCAACTCTGCAATCAATTGGCGCGGCTGGCATGGGTGTCGCTTCCATGATCGTCATGGGCACTGTAGGTTCCACTGTTGGTGCGGCTGCAGTTGGAGCGACTGCTGCAGGTGTTGCTGCAAGTACAGGTACTTCGAAATTCGTCACTTCTACCGAGACGGCGACGGTTATGGGAGTCAGAGAGTCCGAGTCTGCCTTGATTACGACCCACGCTGCTGATGGTAAGAAAATGAAGGCCTTGTTGCTCATGCGCGATCAACAACCTGTGCAGATGCCCCCTGTTGATGCATTTTTGGGATTATGAAGCCAAATTTTGGTTATATTCTTTAGCCGTACCCTTCATTGGAAACAACCCCACGTTTGTAAATCAACTAAAGTCTATTCCGTGTGCACAGGGCATGTAAGATCAGCTCTCCGGGTGGTCAGGATCATGGCCTGTCTGACAGCCATGTCAAGACCGAGTATGTGAGAGCGGAAAGACCAAGTACTGGTGCAACGATTGCGAATGCTATCTTCATCCGGACTGTTCAAGGAAGTTTCATAATCAATAAACAAAACGATTGGGAAAGTGGGGCAAAACCGGCATCTAAGGGATATCTGCCACAATGCGTCAGAGAGAGAGAGAGAGAAAGAGAGGCTGTGTGTTGATCGGTACTGAGTTTCATTGATGATTTGACAGAGTTTCTAATGGATGCTGCGCCTAAAGGTTCATTCGTCAGCGAGAGACCTCTTGGGCGGTCTTCTTGCGGCGATGGGTTTGATGAGCGTGAGCCCAGTGGCGTGTGCACCTACCTTCGCCAGGTTGCAGATGGTGCATGTGATTCCATTGTGTTCTTGGTGATAGTGCGATCCGCAGTATGGGCAGGTGGTGGAGGGCGTGCCGCGGTAGATGGGCTTCATGGAAGCCGCGCAAACGACGAACGGGTTCCTCTCGTCGTAATCCACGTTTGCAATCTCATCCTTGAGTCCATTCTGATCGCACAGCTGCGCTACGCGCTGCGCGGTCTGTGCAATCTCTGGCTTTGGCGCGAGGTCCAGGAGGCGCTTGGCGAAGTTGTACGCGGAGCCAAAGTTCTTCGCCTTCACGGCGTTGTTCATGGCTGATCTGAGCGTCAGCTGTATGTGAGTAGGTTGCAAATTGCAGTGTGTGAAGTAGGCGCCAAGTTCGCAGATGCGCGCGAGCGTGAGAGGGTCGCTGGTGGCGGCGGAGGGTGAGGCGGCGACTTCCTTGCGCTTCATCTCGATTTGCAGACCTAGGATGTACTCCACAACGATACCAATGAGCTCTTTCGCTTCAGAAGCCTCGTTGAGAGAATTGGCAGTGATGACGGGCAACAGATGAAGGATGGAGCGGAACTGTTCGAGCGCGTCTTGGAACTTTCCAGTCGTGAAGCTGCGATATGCGGCTTGCAATCGCTCTACGAGCATGGGGAATTGAATAGAGACGATGGGGAGACCAGTTTCCTTGTTGGGAGCTGGGGTACCAAGACCATTGGAAGAGGAGGAGGCGACCGGAGATGCGGCTTGTGCCCAGTTGCGCAGCAGTGGTACTTCTAGTGGTGTGGTCGATGGCAATGCAGAGAGGAGTGTGTGAGAAGTGGATGCGATGGCGAGGAAGTGAGATTTGAGAGGCGCGAAGTTCACAATGCCGAGTTGAGCGTGGAGCAGGCGCATCGCCGTTTCGAAGCTTCCTGCAGCGATGTGGTCGGCAGGCACCTCGGAGGAGAGCCACGAGTGTTGCGCAGTAGGTCCTTCGCGAGGCAAGGTGACTGGTGCAGGACCGGCGACGGTGGGCTTCGCGAGTTGCGGCAATTCGTGATCCGCGAGTTCCAGCTCCCATGCGCCCTCCGTCTCTCCCTGTGCACCATTGTGAGCGTTTGCGTCCGAAGAAGCACCGGAAGATTTGGCAGCAGAAGCGACAGCAGCAGATTTTGAAGCGGATCCACTTTCCTCCTCATCGTTCCAACCTTCGCCAAGTTCAGCACTCGACTCTTCAATGGACTCATCGGGAATGTAAGAAGTGGCAGCGAGCTGAGAAGCGTCGGAAGAGGTCAAGAAGGCATCGAAGGGCCCACGAGCAGGCGCGAGAAGTGGCCATGTTCCCTCCTCGTTCCTGAGCATCGGCATCGGTGGTAGCATCATGCGTGCCCCTCTTACGAACGGTAGTTTCTCATCAACGACGTTGGGAGCTTGTTCTTGTTGTTGTTGTGGGGGTTGAGACTCAGCAAGCCTGGATTCCAGTCTGGATTTGATCCTCTCCGCATGCTCCAACATGCCGTGTGTCTTTGCCGTGAGGTACGCGAGAGACAATTGTCCGGTCATTTCGAATACCTTGATGCGCGTGGGGACGTCGCCCAAGTAGAGTGCGTTGTGGAAGACGGACATGAAATCGCCGCGCTTCTCTGCGAACTTCTCCATCGTCTTGAGCTTCTGCAGTTGTCCAGTGATCAAGTAAAGGAACGAGAGGCGCTCGTAGTTGTTGGTCTTTTGGTAGGCGAGTTCAACGATGGCGTGGTTGCCGTGCTGGAGCGCGGCTTCGGCGAGTCGCACCCACACGTCCGCTCTCTCCAATTTCAACGCTGCCTGCAGTGCCTTTTCGATGTTTCCACATTCCAGCGCGAGATCGAATCGCGTTTGTTCCTCCTTGACGAAATAGAGCGCGACTTCCGGGAAGCCTTTGGTTTGCAAATAGGAGACGATGGATTGGCCCAAAATGTTGGTTCCTCTGACGATGTTCAACACTTCCTGATACCTCTTGTTATGCAGCGCGTTTTTGAAGAGGTATTCGGTCGCGTCGACGGTAATGCCGCGATTTTTCGTTTCTCGATCCAAACAGTACAACTTCGCTCCAATCGCACCAGTCATGTAGATTGGTTGTTTGAGCGTTCTCACAATACCACCATCACCATTGGGCAGCAAATACTTGATGTGCGACGTCGTAGTGTACATGAAGATGCCCTCCTCGTTGAACACGCCGCTCTTGATCTTCGTCCTCTCTGTGACTGAGCATAGCACCTCCAGTCGTGAAGTGGCGATGGTGAGCACGTCTTTGGTCATGATGGCGACGAGTGAGTCGGCGCTTTGCGAGGCCCAGACGACGAATTTGACGTTCGCGCCCGGAGAAGTGCACTCTGCGACTTCCCTCTTCTGTTGCAGGTCGTAAAGTACGAGTTTGTTGTTGTCGAGTTTGAGGAGTACGCAACCGTTGTTGGCCGGGAAGAGACCGTCGATGGTGGTGCCCTGCACAGGGGACGGGATAGTTTTGGTAGTTTGTCCTGTGAGGTTCTTGATGTAGATGGCATTTGCCTTTACGTCCCATACGGCGAAGCGACTGCGTGCGATCCAGACGGCGGACTTGCCGGCGCCCTTCTTGGCCTCCAGCACCTCGCCGGAAATGTTGCGCGCGTCCGGTTGGAAGAAGTACAACTCCCACGATCCACCTGCGTCCTCGAACGTGATGAGCACCGCACCGCCGGGATTGTACTGCAGTGCTCGAGGCTGCGACTCCTTGCGCACCTTGGTGGGCGCCACGGGCACGTCCTTGCCGCTCTTGAGATCAAAGTTGCGAATGTAACGATCCTTCAGGTAAAACACACTCGAATTCTCCCACGTCGCATACGCAGGACGCTCCTTCTCCAACTTAAACAGAATAAGACCACCATCGTGACCAGCGGCGAACAGAGACAGCTCGGGATGAGCCGCAACGACCCAAAAGCGCTCCTGCTCACGACGATACGTAGACAACAACGAACGCTTCGACATATCCCAAATACGAACCGTCTTATCTTCGGCACAAGAAACCATGATCTCCTGAGTAGGATGGAACACACAACAAGTCACACTGTTGTAGTGAGCACGCAAAGTATCCACCTCCCAAGCTTTCGTATCGCTCCAACGCCACAACTTCAATTGACGATCATCAGAACCAGAGATGATCAGGGGCAAAGTAGGATGGAATGAAGCCCAATTCACACCCTCGTGACCTTCCAACACAAACTTGATCACCGCATCCGTATTTCCAAACAGATCATTCTGCAATTGCGCAGCCGCATGATCACCCATAGGAACAACACTTTTCTTACGAAGACCTAGGGAAGCAAGAAGGCACGGATAGCACAGGGAGCGAAAGGACACAATTACGTCAGCAACCACATCACCATGACATCGACACCCGCATAATTATTGGCAGAAAGGGCAGAGGATACAAAATGAAAGGGGAAGGGGGCACAACAAAGGGAATGGCACGAACCTGAGATGTCCCAAACGCGAACAGTGCCATCCAAAGAGGCCGAAACGACGAGGTCCTCTGTGGGGTGGAACTTGGCACACATCACATAGTGAGAGTGACCAGTGAGGATGGAAATGCATTGTCTCGATTGCCAGTTCCAAATGCGGATCGTATGATCGTCAGAAGCGGAGATAATCCAGGGATATTCGCGGTGAAACTCGACCGTCCGAATGTAGTCCAAGTGATCGCTCAAAGTGAACAAGCAACGGCGCTCCTTATAGTTCCAAACCTTGATCTTATCGTCATCACCACCAGACACGAACAGAGGTTGATTGGGATGGAAAGCGACGCTTCGAACGGGGCCTGAGGTCAAACGAGGTTGAAACCCACATAAGACGGGTTAGAAATGCAAAAAAGAGAGAGAGGGCAATTTGAGATGAAGTCCAAGAGGAGAGAAACGGCACAAGAGGAACGAAAGGGGGGTAAACGAGGGGCAGAAAAGGATCGAGCGACGTCGACGACCGTTGTGAGCTTCGTACCCTTGTGTTCATCAAATTTCTCAATCAAAGTCTTGATACGGTAGTCCCACAGTTGAATTGAACCAGTATGCAGAGCGGCTAGGATCCAAGGACGCGTGGGATGGAAGCTGATACTTTTCACCCGAGTGCTCTCCGTCTCAAACAACGTAATGAATGGCGCATTCGGAGAAGACATTTTCAAGTCAAACGACCACTCGAAAAGGGAAACGCGCAGAGCAGAGAACGCAAAGGAAGCGCAGAAGACGTGAGTAGGTTCTACCCTCAGAAGGCACTGCAAATGAGCGAGAGGCCTGGGCTCACAGACGAACGGTTGGCCTTGACCAAATGGTGCGAAAGGGACGGGGAGTCCTTGATGTACTCTCTGCAGTAAGCTAGGCTTATTCAGGTAGAATGAAGATGATACTTGAATTGCGTCTCTAACTTCCTAACCCAGAAGCTGCATTGAAGGACAGGATGAGGAGATGATTGGCAAGGGCTTGGGAAACCGGGTGGAGACTCTCTCAGGACCCGGAGGGCGCAACCGACGCCACTTCCCTGCATCCTCCCTCACCATTTTGCAGAGATGGAGAATTTGAGAACTCCCCAAACACGTTACACCCTTCTGAGGAGGATCAGATGCTAGTTGTTCCAACATCGGTCACCAGATCTTCCGGCTCTTCCCCGTTTCTCCACTCTCCTGTTCAGAAGCTTGGGTTGTTCCCATCTTTTGGTCTTGTTTGAGACAGTCTTCAAGTGAGATTGAAGGGCAAGCGCAGGATTGCAACAGGACGGGGAGCAGGCGCGCAGGAGGCCTCCCGTTGTACCCCCGAAATCGTCCAGGTGTTCTCTTCTCATTCGTCCGCAACGATTTGGGGGATTCATGAATGAGCCGCCCCTTGTCGGTCCACTTCGTTGTGCTCTTTACGGACTGTACATTAGATTGCATAGAATAGTGGTTTTCCGACCTATTGGCCAACAAGAGTGTGAATGTGTGAGCATGGTATCAAGAGTGAGCGAAGCCTTCAGTCTCCGCCGCAGTTTCGAGTCCAAATCCGTTGTTCCATAATTGAATGTAGTTATCGTGTAGCCCTGTTTGTTGATTGTATGTAGACGATACGGTAACGATGGTTGATGAATCCAAAACGGCGAGAGCGTTTGCGAATCCGGTGTGGGAGAGAACTTTGACGACGACTCCTGTCATGGTGTCCCACACAGCTGTGTTCTCTCCTGCTATCGAAACTACGTAATTTCCGCAGAGAACCATGTCCTTGATGCGTTGAGTATGATGAGTAAGAGTCTTATCCGCTTGATTGGGACAAACGACCTCAACGTGTCCCGAGCCGATCGCGCCCGTCTGCGTTATGGCCCATGTCTTTATCGTCCTATCGTCTGATGCTGTCCACACACTCTTTCCATCTGGCATTTTCAAAATCGATACTACACGGTCCGTATGAGCAGTCCAAGAGAAGTAACGATGCGACGAAAGGCGATCCAAGATGTGCACCTCACCCTTCGTACCAACCCAAATATTCGTCTCGTCTATCAGCATACTATACACAGGAAGGCCACGAACATCCAAATTGCGCAACAGGTAGGCATCAACAGAGGTCGCAGAAGGCGAAGGTTGGCGAGTCAAATCCAATTCCAGAATGAAGCCTTCTCCACAACCAACATAGCCGAAATCTCCAGAACGGGACACGCAAATGGGGTGGCGACCAAGGTCAACTTTGGACATCACTTTAGGACCAAGGGAGATGGTGAGCGTCTTGTCCTCGCAGAAGCTCCATATCGCAACTCCTTGAACAATCGAACCGATGATACGCAAGTTTGTGGTTCTAGAAGTGCTTAAAGATGCTGAAGAAGCAGAAGCGGAGGAGGTGGCGCTTGGTCGACCAGCAGATGGGACAGAGGTGAGGGAAGAAGATGGGGAGAGACTTTTCGACGTCGTTCCTCCTGTTGTATTCGTACTTCCCGCCGAACAATTGGGCGGAGATGATGCCAAAGGTAATGAAGAAGATTCAGATGCATTATTGCAAGAATTTGAAGAGGATGAAGAGGAGGAGGAGGAGGAAGAAGAAGGACCGACTACTCCGATCGAAGAACCGGTTGGTGTGACCATCATTGGTGGTGGAGCTTGTCTGCTTTTGCTCATGGCTCTGCTATCTGCTCTCATACCAGGCCTCTTGGGAGGGTCGGAAGCGGAGGAGGAGACGAAAGTGATGTTGGGCCTGTCCGGTGTCGTCTCCGATGGCATCTCCATTCTCAGTTCATTTGAAGTCTTTCCATCCTTTAGGTCTAGTAGTACTACGTAGCTCTTTGAAGAGCCCATCCAGAACGTTGTGCTTGTCAGGAACGAGAGAGAAGCCTCCGGCGCCGGAATGAGGAACGTTGGTTTTAATGAAGACACCGAAGTGGGAGGGATCTTGAAGTTGACGAAAGTAGCGCTCGTGTAGGTGCAGAGTTGAGATTTGAAGACGTAGGAGGCATAGAGCTGCCAGGTTTTGCTGTGTTGCAACTGCTTCATGTTGACGGAGAAGATGCTCCTGTTCTTGGGCATCGATTGAGAAGATGATAGGGAGAGGCCAGAGGAGGAAGATGATGATGATGATGATGATGATGATGATGACGACGAAGATGAGAAGGAGGATTGGGATGACAACGATGAGGAAGAGGAGCCGGGAGGAACGTCGTTGTTGCTCGATTCTATGGATTCTCTCACATGCTCTTGTGCCTGCAGTAGTTTCCTCACAATCGACGAGAAATCAGGTCTCTCTTCAGGGGTGGCTTTCCAGCAAGATCTGACGAGAAGTTCGAGTGTCGTGTATCCGGCCCTCACCTTGTTATCCATTGGAATTCTCGGTCTCATCATGCGTCTGAAGATGGCATGTTTCAATTCTGACATGAGCGGGTATTCAGCCATTGCGAATCCATAAGGGTGCCGTGCGGACTTCTCAAAAGAGTCAATAGTAACCATGGTTTGGTCGTGACACGTCCAAATGTACCAAATGATCAATCCAAACGAGAAAGCATCGGATTTCGGCGTCATTTGCCCACCAACGAACACCTCAGGCGCCTGCCACATCCAATCGGGCGTAGGCAACACATCCTGATGCAGTTGGAGAATTGCTGGCCACAAACCAAAGTCAGTCGTCTTTGCCACCACTCCCATGTCTCCAGCCGTTGGATCAGTCACCTTCACAATGATGTTACTAGGCTTGATGTTTCCGTGAATCAAAGAAGGACTCTGGCGGTGCAAATGCTCCACAGCGAAGGCGATATCGACGAGGATCTTCAGTTTCGCCAAGAAGCTGGATCTCGGATGTTCACGGAGGAATGCGGACAGATTTTGGCCCTCGACGAAACAAGAGTACGTAGAGAGATGAGGGGTGTGAGTGAGACCCAAAAACGGCACCAAGTTGGAGTGCGAGACGGAAGTCATTTGCGAGACGAATGCCGATCGCTTTGTGAGTGTCGTAAGTGCTTGCATGATGGCCACACCAGCTTCTGCATCTCCATAAGCGAGATGTGAGACGAGAGGAGCCTCCTTGAGAAGAATCGGTTGCCCTCTCTGGAGCGCCTTGAACACTGAACCAAATTCGCCCTTGCCGAGCAACACGCGCTCTTCAGCAGCCTCGACAGGGATGGATTCCGAAAGAGGGAACAAATCGGGTACCATATCTCTGAGAGGGACGGGCTCGCTGCCAACCATGAACTCCAATTGACCGCGCGAAAGAGAAGCCTGGAGATCGTTCACCGACACGGAAGCCCTTTCTCCAGTCGATCTCAGTGTGAGTGGAACTGTGACTTTCATTTCTGATCGGTCCAACCAAGCCTTCATGATGCTATCTACACATTGGAACAATATGGACGCCAGATGATGATGATGTGAGGGGTCGGAGAGCACTTGAACGGAGATCTGGTTTGCATTCCAGCTTTGCGCACTCCTTTCCCAATCGAACGACGATTCCATCTTGCCACATGGTTGCGAATTCCAATGAAGACATGGACAAACAGGCACCTACGCATTTGGAACTGATACCAGCAGGGACGAACGCAGTAAACTCCCAAAGACGCTCGACGAGCTTCAAGCCCAACTGCTGGAGTTGTTCTGGATGAGGGTTCCAATAGCTCACGAGAGATGAAGGAGCGAGGGGAGGGAGGAGATGAGGGATCATGAGACGCTCCTCTACGTGAGTGTAGTCGATGGCAAGGAACTCGAAACATTCAGCCAGGCGCAGCACCACGGGGCGCATTTTGGGTTTCGTTCTCGCAGACCACAAAGTATCCAACGCCTTCTTTCCAACTGCTCCATTAGAACCATGTTGGGCCAAAGTAGGTCCTACAATCTCAGAGAGGGAAGCGAAGAGGAAGCTCGTATCGAGGAAAACCATGTCCTTCAGCTTGTTGTCCTTCTGCCAGTATCGAATGAGGCCAATTCCAGTCAAAGTCTTCGTCAAGAGATCCAGTTGTGAAGGGGATATACCAATCGAACACATGTTCTCGGAAAATGTATCATACGGAACCACGCAAGCGTCAAGACCATCGCGCAGGTGAATGACCTGACTAATCGACCTTAGGAACAACGATGGCAGTCTCTGGCCCCAACCACATTGATTGCGACCAATCGTCAGAATAGAATGCATCAGGGGAGTCAAAACCTTGACAAGCTTCTCGGGTTTCGCCTTCAGATCCAGAATCACAACCTCCGCCACCATCGGGTACTGCTTCTTCAGAGTGAGCGCAAAGTCTCGCGCACCAGTCTTGTTTCCAGCGAACTTCGTTTCTGAATGAGTACCAATGAGCATGATGTTGGCATTCGAAGCACCAACGCGAGATTGGATCGTCCTGATCCACGTGTCGATCTGCGCCTGCTTCGCGGGATACTCGAGTAAGTTGAAGACAACTATATAGAAAGTGGATTCCTCGCCAACTAGGAACGTGGGAAGGGTTTTGAAGGAGGGAGAACCGGACAACTCGTTTGCGATGATGTGGAACGGTATGGGTACCTTCTTCACGGGGTCGTCCAAAACCATCATAAAATCGCCTGCACATGCGCAAAGTGTGTCAGAAGACTCGAAAGGGGCCTCTGAGTTGGAACTGCGGAACTTGGGAGAGACTCCATGTCCAGGCGTCAAAACAGTCGTGTATACGCCGTACTTCGCTTCCCATTGCTTGAACTTTCGTGTAGAATGAGTCGCAATCGTGTTGAGGAGGAAGGTTTTGCCAGAGTTCTCGCCTCCGAGGACAGAAATGCCACCGTAGTTGAACTCGACATCGGTCATCTGAGATTGGAAGATGGTCTTCAGATACTGAATGAGTAACGACTGTTGGAAGGAAA
>Ga0307375_10005373_pt1 | contig 12026 bp, 11 predicted proteins | sample TR1MG_FD_202531 | JGI IMG/M metagenome (GOLD analysis project Ga0307375, IMG submission 202531) | Soil microbial communities from Risofladan, Vaasa, Finland - TR-1 | ecosystem: Environmental > Terrestrial > Soil > Coastal area > Acid sulfate soil | place: Finland: Risofladan, Vaasa | collected... | reverse complement strand
GGACCTCGTAGTCCGACTGCGCGGCGAGCTTCCCTCGCTGTTCACCCTTGGGGAGTATGATCCTGAACATCGTACGGGGCCGGCGATCTGGCTGCGTTGCATTGTAGACCGAACGCTTCCTGACGTTTGGCCGAAGGAAGAGAACGCTCCAATCCTCTACCTCCCGCGAGTCGAGCGCCAACAGTTACGTGCCGGTGGCGACTGCCCCGTGGAACTGCAACCCCTGGTTGAACTGCAATACCGGGGCGCAGTCTGGCATCAGCGCAATGGCCGGGATTGGACGGTCGAAGCGTTCCTGACATCGGCAGACGGATGCGGCCTTGAGCTGGCCAAGGATCAACTGACGAAAGCCGCGCTGATGCGCGTGCTCGCTCGAGTGGCCGATGTTCCCCTCGACGCCCTTCGGGGACGTCGGCTGACGGCCGAGGACTTCGATAAGCTTGCCGTGCCCGATGCACAGCGTGACTTGCTGGTCTGGATGCACGACCCCGCAGGGTTCCGTGCGGCGCACTCCGCTGCGGAATGGACGGCGTTCTGCAATTTGGTGAAGGCAAGCTACGGAACCCACCCCGAGGACGACGGCGTTGCTGAGGCCGCGCAGCGGTTGCTCGAAGGCAGCGGGAAGTGGGCTCTCTTGTGGCAGCGGTTCTGTGAAGCCCCACAGCGTTACCGGGGAATCAGCAAGCTGCTACGTGAGCCGTTGCCTGGGCAGGGAATCCTCGTAGACCGCGCCCGGTTGCCAAGAGAGAACGAAGACGACGAGAAGAAGCTGCGCGACGCCTTCGCAGAACTTGCAACGATGCCGCACGCTGAAGCGTGCGAACGCGTGTTGGTACTTGAGGCCGAGCATGGCGTGCGCAGGAACTGGGTATGGCGATACCTGGGCGAGAGCCCATATGCGGAAGCACTGCAGCCCGTGGCTCGACTGGCCGAATGCGCCCAGAAGGGGTTGCCCGGCACTACCGTACAACAGATTGCTACAGCGTATGCCGCAGATGGTTGGCGCTGCGACGACGCTGCGCTAACGGCTCTGGCCTCGACGCATTCGCCGGCTCAGCACGACCTGGTAGCGGACGCGGTGCGAACGCTGTACCTCGTCTGGCTTGATCGCGTCGCCCGTCAGTTCCAGCAGTCAACCGACGCGGCGGGTGGAAAGCTTCCGACGACTGCGACGGCGTCCATCGAGCCTGGCACCTGTTTGCTCTTCGCCGACGGCCTGAGATTCGACCTGGCGGCCCGCCTTCAGGCCAGACTCGAGGGTCAGGGCATCGTAGGCCGGCTGACGCATCGCATCGGTCCGATACCCACCGTAACCGCGACGGCCAAACCGCTTGCAACGACGGTCATTGACACGATCGAAGGTGCCGACGCCACGGATTTCACGCCGCAGTTCAAGGAAACCTCGCAGCCTATAATCGCATCGAAGCTGCGCGATCGGCTGGCGGCGCGTGGCGTCGAGATCCTAAAAAGTGATGAAATCCGGATGCCCTCGTCAAACAGCGCCACCGGATGGGTAGAAGTCGGAAGTATCGACGAGTTGGGCCACAAGCTCGGCGATGGCCTTGCTCAGCAGATCGAGCATGAGGTCGACCGACTGAAAGAAGCTGTGCTTGGCCTGCTCGACGCCGGATGGCGCCGAGTGCGCGTGGTTACGGATCATGGGTGGCTGTTGATGCCGGGAGGACTGCCCAAGATCGACCTGCCCCAGTACCTCGTTGCCAGTCGCTGGGCGCGCTGCGCCACAGTTCGCGAAGGCGCCACACCGCAGATGTCGACGTATCCGTGGTACTGGAACTCGGACGTGCGCATTGCCACGCCACCCGGGGCTGGAGCATACACGGCCGGGACGACCTATGCGCACGGCGGACTCAGTCCTCAGGAATGCGTCGTGCCCGAGTTGACGTGCGAGCGGGGAGTCGCAGCGCTGCAGGCGAAGATTGCCACGGTGGAGTGGAAGCGGCTGCGCTGTGTGGTGACCGTGTCAACCAATGATGCCACTGTACTGGTGGATGTCCGCAGCAACTGGAAGTTGCCGGCCACTTCGCTTGTGGTGGCCCCGAAGGCGACCGGTGACACCGGTCAGGTCAACCTGGCCGTTCGGGACGAGTTCGAGGGGCAGGCCGTGATGGTTGTGGTGTTGGACAGGAATGGGGAAGTGCTCGACAAACGAAGCACCACGGTGGGAGGCGAATAGTGGCGGTCAACCTCGATGCGCTGGACTCTGCTGCTGCGCAAGCGTTTGAAGGCTACCTCGTCCGCAAGGACTTGGTGCGCAAGTACGCGCGGCAGTATCCGGTGCCAACCTACGTGGTCGAGTTTCTGCTTGGGCGCTACTGCGCGAGCACCAAGGACGAGGAAATCGCCGAAGGGCTGCAGATCGTGGAGGAGCAGCTCAAGGACCGCACGGTGCGGACTGGGGACGAAGAGCTGTTCAAGGGTCGGGCCCGCGATAAGGGTTCGATCCGCATCATCGACATCGTCAAAGCAAGGCTCGATGCCAGAACGGATTCCTTCGTCGCTGAACTCCCGAGCCTCACGCTAAAAGATGTGCGGATTGACGACCAGCTAGTGCATGACAACGAGCGGATGCTGACGGACGGTTTCTATGCCGAGGTCACGGTCTCGTATGACGGTGTCGTCGCACTGCAGCCGGCGGGCCGCCCGTTCAAGATCGATGCGCTGCGCCCGATCCAGATGTCGAAGCCTGACGTACTCGACGTGTTCATCAGAGGTCGTCAAGCGCTGACGACGAGCCAGTGGATTGATCTGTTGTTGCGATCGGTTGGGTTTGAACCAGAGAAACTGGATGCCCGCGCCCGGGCCGTCGCATTGTTGCGGATGGTACCGTTCGTGGAACGGAACTACAACATGGTGGAGCTGGGGCCACGTGGTACGGGCAAGAGCCACCTGTACCAGCAGATCTCGCCCTACTCGCATCTGATTTCTGGCGGCAAGGCGACCGTGGCGAAGATGTTCGTGAATAACGCTAACGGTCAGCGCGGTCTGGTGTGCCAATATGATGTCGTCTGCTTCGACGAGGTGTCAGGGATCTCGTTCGACCAGAAGGACGGCGTCAACATCATGAAGGGGTACATGGCGTCGGGGCAGTTCTCCCGCGGAAAGGAGAACATCCGGGCCGAAGGCGGTATAGTGATGGTTGGCAACCTCGACGTTGATGTAGCACAGCAACAGCGCGTCGGGCACTTGCTCGGCCCACTGCCGCCCGAGATGCGCAATGACACCGCGTTCATGGATCGTATCCACGCCTATGCGCCCGGGTGGAACTTCCCGAAGCTGGCCCCTGAGTTCTTCACCGATCATTTCGGCCTGGTTAGCGACTTCTTGAGTGAGTGCTGGGCGCGCCTGCGTCCGGGCAGCCGAGTGTCCGTGATGCAGGGGCGCGTATTCCTCGGCGGCGCCCTCAGCGGTCGCGACATCGAGGCCGTGACAAGGACTATCAGCGGCTTGACAAAGCTCGTTTATCCGGACCCCCAGATGCCGGTGCCGGACGATGACCTCGAATGGATCGTGCGGCTGGCCCTGGAGTCTCGTCGGCGCGTGAAGGAACAGCAGAAGCGAGTCTTCAAGGCCGAGTTTAGGAACACACATTTCAGCTATACGCTCGGCAGCGACGGGACGGAGCAGTTTGTCTCAACGCCCGAGTTGCACAGCGACGAGGCAATCGAGAGCGACCCGCTGCCGGCGGGGCAGGTGTGGGCGATCAGTCCGGGGAGCCCTGGCGCCGGTGCCGGCCTATATCGGATCGAGGCCACAAGTGGTCCTGGCGGGGGCGTGAGGATCCTCAATCAGCCGACCGCGCCGCCGTTTCGTGAGAGTGTCAAGGTTGGAGAGCAGAACCTGTATACCCAGTCCAAGTCCTTGGTCGGTGACCGCGACCCCCGTGAGCACGAGTTTTCGGTGCAAATGCGGGCGATGGATGCCGACAAGTCGGGTGCCGGACTCGGGCTCCCGGTGCTCGTGGCCTTTTGCGGCTCCTTGCTCGGACGAAACACGCGCGGTGGAACGATTGTCGTCGGGTCGCTGAATCTCGGTGGGTCGCTCGAAATGCTGCCGAACGCCGTGGCCATCGCAGAGCTCGCGGTGGACAAGCAGGCCGGGAAGCTGCTGATGCCGGTGGCGGCCCGGCAGCAACTGAACGATCTCCCGGATGAGATGTGGACCAAAGTCAGCATCGAGTTCTACAAGGATGCTGCGGATGCCGTGTTCAAGGCGCTTGTTGAATGATTGGCGGCTTGTAACGGACTACCCGGCACGGGCCGGCCGAGTGTTGCACTTGTGTGGTGCTCACACGGCGTTGCTGCGTTACGGATGCCTGGAGGCCAGCAGTGCCTGCCCCCAGGGCCGCAGCGGTCGCGCCTCCCCAGTTTTGAACTGTCTAAACCGGGGCCAACGTCACTACCGTTGCAATCCTGGCCAGGAACGTACCGCGCCTCGCAGGCCGGTTGAGATTGGCGATCGCCACCAACTTTGCTGACTCTGCTTCACCTGCTCGATCAGCTCGGTGACTGCCGTTTCCGGTTCAATTCTCACCAGTTCGCGCCCTTTGTGGTGGAAGTACGCAGGATAGTGGACGAGCGCGCCGTATACTAATGCCTCGAGACTGAGCGTACGACGTCTTTGCGCAACGTCCTGCCGATCTTTCGTGAGGCCCCAGCCGGAGTAGAATGGCTTCCCATATACATGGACTAGTTTCTGCCTAAGAAGCGCTTCAAAGCCTGTGGTCGAGGATATGGTATGCACCTCTTCGACCGCATCCAAGCAACCTTCCAAATCCAGCGTGTTCGTCACGATGTCGGCATCGCGGCCGCAAGCAGCGAACACGACTTTGCGGGCGGTAAAGCTGAGATCGGGCGGAGTCTTGACGATGATGAAGGCCGACGGCATCTGGCGCCGGACTTGGCGTACCAACTCTAGGCTCTTCACGCCGGCGCCCGATCGGCTAACGGACCAGCCCTCGTCGAACTGCAGCGGGATCAGCACGCCTCTGCGACCCGAAGGCACAAGTGGCCGAAAGGTCCGTCGCGCAGGGAACGTATACTTGAAGATACCTCCGCGTACGATCAACTGCATCAAGGCACGCGCTCTCTCAACCTCGAGTGGCAAAAAAGCGTGTGAGTTGAGAAATATGTCGAGCGCGCAACTTCGAGAGGGATCCAAGTAGAGGCCGACCGGATCCAAGATGACTGACATTGGCCGCTTGAGGTCCGCTTGGGATCCGATGGACCGGAGCAGCCCGTCCTCTGCGCGGAAGATAGCGAGACCCTTGTTGCGCACCGCGGCATCAAGCAGCGCGTGCGTCTTTAGCCCCCAGACAACCAGCCGAGTGCCTTCCGGAATGGATGCGAGCGCGTGATCAGAAAAGTGACGAAGGAATTCGACGGGGTCGCCGAATAGATGCCTGATGACGGGAGCAAAGTGCTGTTGTCGGATACGCGAAAAGCCAACAGCCACCGTGGTCGTCCGCTGTATCCGACTCTTGCTCGCCGTCAGGGTCTCCGTCCGCCCGTGCGAATGAGCCACTTCTCGGTGTGGGTCAACTGTGTAGTTCGAATCACGAGTGTACGCTTGGAGTCGGGTATCGCCCCGATGGCGGCATCCCGGCATTGTTCGAACCCGAGGTGCATCGCGGAGCGGAGAGACAGCTTGTTCGCGACTTTGATTCTAGCACTCAACGTCCTGATTCCCCGTTCACGGAGAGTCGCCACGAAAAGACTCCACCAGTGCACTGACGTTCGAGTCCCTCGAAGGGCAGGCTCAATCCAGACGAGCACGTTCGCTGAAGCACCAGATGCGGACAGATTCAAGGCTCCGAAGAATCCGCCGACCTTCCCAGACCGGGCGCCGAGGAACAAGTAATGGCTGCCAAAATCGTCCCCGAGGTAGGAGAGGAGCGATGCATCATCAGCCAGGAGCAGGGAGTTCGGCGACAAGGTCCAGAGGAAGTTCTGCTGGTCTTGCCGGATCGCCCGCGCCGCCAGATTAAGGAAGGGCGTCGAGCTAATTGCCGTCTCTGTGAGTGCGACCACCGTCCTCACCATTAAGACACTGTAACAAGTACCCCATGTTCAACTGGATCACGTTTTCGCAGTATGCAGTCCGAAAGGCATCCCAGTCCCCGGGCATGTCGCGATCTCTTTTGATGTAACACCCACCACCGCACTTGTACTGGATGATGCAGTCCCGGCAAGGGCGCATGACATCGGTGGCGTGGTTTCTGGAAAACGCTGCCGCACCCGCACTGTGGAATGGCTCGTCTTCGCTGACATGCGTTACCACGTATTCTTGCCCGAACTGCGTCTCCCGCATGCTGCTGTCGACCTCAGTGCAGACGGCAACGTATCCATCGTGGGTAACTACAGGATTAAAGTAGACGGCTCCGCAGAAGCCCTCGGTCTTGTGGAATGGCTTGAACCATGCTGACTTAAAGCGCTCTGGGCGCGCGTAGAGATGTGGTGCGTAGCTGGTGAAGAAGCGCGCGTAGAAGGAAGGGTCTGAGTCAGAGGGACGCCGACCTCTCCCTGCAAGCGACCTCGGCTCTAGTTGATGAGTAACCACGGCCGGAAAACCATCGAAGTAGCCGCAGATGGCGTCCACGGCATCAGGCGAAGATTGCGTCACCGTCGATCGAATGTTCACCGACGCACCAAACAATGCCAGCATTCCGAGCCGTCTCTCCAACACTGCGGACGTGGCTCGACCCCGTCGAAAGAAAGGACGCTGGGAATCTTGGACTGGCGGAGGGCCGTCTGCTGAGATCGTGATTCGGAACCTGTGTGCGACGAGCCATTTCCACATCGCAGGAGTGCCGATCGTGCCATTTGTCACGAGGGCATAGGACCCACAGTATCCAGCACGGCCGACCATCTCCACAACCTTTCGGATCGAACCGAACTGGAGAAGCGGTTCTCCGCCACCCATGAACGTGATTTCAGCGATTTGGCTAGTGGGGTCGCGTGATGCGATGAAGCGGAGGTACTTGGCAACCACTTCGGACAGCAGTGAGTCTGGCATATGCTGCCCCGGCCCGCCAGAGTTACAATGGCAGTAGACACAGCGAAGGTTGCATGCCGCGGTGGGGTAGAGCACAAGACGGGGGACCTTTCGGAGGCGTTCAAAGCGTTCAGGCGTGAACAACTCCATCTGCGGCACATCCTCGCGTCGAACGAGTTCGAGAACTAAGTCTCGCGATGTGTGTGCCCCTCCACCAGCAAGCCTTCCTAGTTTCCCCGCTACTTTATTATAGAGATATTCACTGCCATCCGACCGACGGGAAATGATGTACCAGCCGGCCTCAAGATGCTGGACGTCTAGAGCGGGAATTCCCGACGTCAACGAGTCCGCCCCGTACTCGGCGGAACCACGTAGTGCACTCGGAGCGGAGCGGTGCAAGTGAACCTCGCTTGTCGCGCGCCTACGAAACGACAATTCGCGTCACTTGCACTCACCGTTGCAAGTGCAGCAATCGTGGCCACAAGGCATATGGGCCCAGTGGTCAGCGGGTAGCCGGCCGGCAATTTCGGTCTCACTGAAGAACCGTACCCTGAGTTCATCCTGGTCACGCGCAGCAAGAATCCCCGCCGCGCCCCCACGTGCGCTGCCTTTCAGCGGTGCGCTTTCCATCGGGCGCCTCCTTAGATGAGTGAGTGTCCGTAATATCAGCGCGATTGGCGCTACGTCAAGCGTTTTACCGCGCCGTACGCCGCGTAGCTCGTATAAACTGTTGCATGCGCTGACTGTGCCGGTCGTGACTGCTTAATGAGAAGTGGTCGCGGCGTCCAAAGCAGGGGATAGCAGTAATCTACGAAAGCCGATGATCCTCCTTCCCTTTCGCCTTGGCAAGCACGTGTTTGTGCTTCGGAGTCGGGCCAACTCACACGTCCACATCGGTGTGATTCAGTCTTGTCTCTGACGTGGTCCCGCTATCCCCTCGGCTAGAACACAATCCCTGGGCTTGGGGACGGAATTGTTGGAAGGTCGGCAATGCACGTCAATTCGGGCAGGCCATCCCGGCCAAAGGGAAGCTGAATCTGTACAACCTTCCATCGGCATTGAGTGGCGAAGCGCGCAAGGCGATGGCCGACGCTGGTCGAGCCGTTCCCGATGCAGCAGCGAAGTCGTGGGTCGCCGCAATGCTCGCGGCGGACGGTCAAGACGAACGTGATCGCGGGCTTTTCGAAGGGTACATGGCGCTCCAAGACGCTGAAGGTATGCTGCGCACTGCCGAGCGGCTGGTGGCGAACGTTGGTGACGCGGACGCCTACGTTGATCGAGCCGCAGCCAAGGTGTTTGCAAAGAATGACAGAGGTGCCTTCGACGACCTCGACACCGCGTTGAGGCTCGACCCGAAGAACCCCAGGGCTTTGCGGGCTCGGAAGTACCTTCGGGATGAGCTCGGTTAGGACACACTGATTGTTCGTGCGCAGGAGCGCATTCCAACGATCGATCCCGCCGCAGGAGCAGTGGGGAGCCTTCGTAATGAGGTGCGGTGCCCCCGATTCTGGAGACACTTGAACCGGCCATTGAGAGCCCAGCTGGCCAGCGCCGCAGGAAGTCTTTCGCCACCGCCACCGCCACCTCCGCCTCAACGACTATCGCGGTGTTGCTCACGCGAGGGCGCGATGGAACGGTAATCGTCGTGCCGCCACTGGGGGCAATGGACGCCACGTGCGACGCATCCGTCATGGCGGGAATGATTCCGTTAGCGAGATCCACTGATCTATTCCAGGCCGTCGGTGTCTGAGAGTCCTGATGCCAGGTAGGTCGTGGCCCTACCAGTGTGTCCGCGCCGGCTGCCGCTCCGAGATGTTCTTCCGGGGCGGCCTCAGCGTCCCTGTGTGGGTGCCGGTCTGTCTCGGGATCGACCGGCTGCATCTCGTGCTTCGCGTTCGTCGCTTCAACCCGCCTTTCGCCGCCTTCGACCAGAAAACGCGACGCGGGGACCCAGACGCGAAACGCCGGGACCAACCGCCGCTCCCCCGGCTACGGGCGACGAAACGCGGGCGCCCGGAGGAGAAACGCGGACTCCGGGGTCCGCAACGTTCGCTCCCGTCTTCGCAACGCGCCGTCCGATGCCCGCGACGCGGACTCCGATGTCCGCAGCGCGCCCTCCCTGACTCGCGCACTCGGCCGCCGGCATCGTAACGCGCGCTCCGCACCTCGCGCACTCGACCGCCGGACTCGCAACGCCGACGTCCGGGCTCGCGCACTTGACTCCGCGCTTCGCGACGCAGGCTCCCGGCCTCGCACAATCGACTGCCTGGCTCGCAACGCGGACTCCCGTGCTCGCGACGCGGACGCCCTTGCTCGCAACGCGGGCTCCCTTGCTCGTAACGCGGACTCCCTTGCTCCCAACGCGGACTCCGGTGCTCGCTACGCGGACTCCCTTGCTCGCGACGCGACCTCCGATGCTCGCAACGCGGACTCCAGTGCTCGCTACGCGGACTCCGTGCCTCGCGCGATCGACCGCCGGGGTCGCAACACGGACTCCGTCCCGCCCTCAACGGACTCCGAACCAATCTCGACAGACTCCGAACCAATCTCGTCGCACTCCGGCGCTCTCCAAATCACCATCCGCCTTCCCTCAACGCCTTGCGTTGCACCCACATGCACATATGATCCTCCCATGCGCGACCCCGTGGCCGCGCACGCCGAGCGCCGGAACCGTGAAGGGCGCACCTGAGGATCCCCCGTGGAAATCTTCAAAGAATTCACCTTCGAAGCCGCCCATCGGCTGCCCAACCTGCCGGCCGGCCACAAGTGCACCCGCCTGCACGGCCACTCCTTTCGCGTCGCGGTGCATGTTGCCGGGCCGGTGGCCGAGCGCGAAGGGTGGGTGATGGACTTTGCCGACATCAAATCGGCGTTCCAACCCATCAAGGACCAGCTCGACCACTACTATCTGAATGAGATCGAGGGGCTGGAGAACCCCACCAGCGAAGCGCTGGCCCGCTGGATCTGGACGCGGCTCGCTCCGCGCCTGCCAGGGCTCAGCCAACTCGTGGTCCGCGAGACGTGCACGTCGGGCTGCATCTACCGCGGGGAAGCGTGAACCGGCTGGTGTGGTCCCCAAGTCGGGAGCCACCTGCTTTCAGAACTCCAGGGGTCCCGCGTGTTGCCGGCCATCTCTCACCGCTTCGCCGGCGCCACCTCCGCCCGCACCGCCAGAATGACCGTCGCCGCCTTCCCACTCGCTGAGGCGCTGCCGAGCACCACCGTCTGGCCGATGGGCACCGTGAGGCCCGTGCGGAATTGCGTGGCGACCGTCGTTCCGCCCACTCCATCCTTCACCCTGGGCCCCTCCAGGCCGACCCGCAATTCCACGGTGCGCCCTGCGCGGTCGTCCACCAGACCACCGACTTGGCCGGTGACTTGGAATTGCCCAAGGCCGGCAGGTTCCGACGCGGCGTTCATCGTGAGGTCGAACGTCGGCGAGCCCTCGCCCGCGGCCACCGCTCCCTCGGCGAGCAGGCGATAGCCGCGGAAGCGAAACAGTCCGCGCAGCGCCGCGTCCACGTCGGCGATGGCGGGATCGTGCACCGCGCTGTCCTCGGCGGCAATCAACCGGAACCGCAGGATGATGGTCGCCGGGATGCGGTCGTTGGCCTCGAGCACGCTGTCCACCAGGGCCAGGGTCCGCTCCGGCGCGCGCACGGTGATGGCGCGAACGCCCGATCCGGCGCTGAACACGCCGCTGTTCGCCCCCTGCACATACGGCGACACGAGCTTGGCCGCCTGGTCGGGCGACATCTGCTTCAGTTGAAAGGTGCGCACGGGCAGCGGGGCCGCAGTCTGCTGAGCGCGCATCGCGCTCGGGGCCACGAGGGCGAGCGCGAGACCGATGGTGCCGAGCAAGCGAGACATATGAAAGCCTCTCCAGTGAGGGGTCAGTAGAGCCAGACGACGGTGATCGTCGGGTTGGCGGTCTGCAGTACCGCGGCGCGAACGCCGGACGGCGGGCGCACGATGAGCGTTGCTGGGGCCAGGCGCTCCGGTGATGTGGTCACGGCCGCTCCGGCAACCGCCTCAGCCATGATGGGTCGTGCTGCCGGGTATCGCTCGGCGCCCATGGGCAAGCCATTGACGACGCCAGGCGCCGGGGCTGCCGGCGCCAACGTCGGCGTGGCTGGGCCCGGTTGAACGTCACGCGGTGGCGACCACAACAATGCGGCCACGACCATGCCCGCCACGGCCAGCACGCCGCCGACCACGGCGCGCTGGCGCGTCCACCGGCGCCGGCCTGCGCTTAGGGGCGGCACGGGCGCCACGGGGCGCGCATCGCGCGCCATCGCATTCACCAGTGCGCCGGTCTCTTGCAGCAGTTGATGCGCCACGGCGCGGCAGCGGCCGCACTCCCGCAGGTGCACGGCCAGCGCGGTCTCACCGCGCCCGAGCAGCTCGTCGGGCTCGGCGGCGAGCATGCGCTCGAGCATCGTGTGACAGGTCATGATCGGTATTCCTTCAACAGTGCCGCGTGGTGTTCCAGAATGCGCAGCCGAATGGCTCGGCGGGCCTGGAGGAGAATCCCCCGCGCCGTGGACGGCGTCACGCCGAGCCGCCGGCCGATCTCGGTGGAGGTGAGGCCGTGCACGTCGGCCATCTCGAAGACCTCGCGCTGCCGCGGCGTGAGCTCCACCGAGACGACGTGCACGAGATCGGCCAGCCGGGCCGCGGCGTCGTTTTCAACGGCGTCGGCTGCCGGCGCCGGCGCCGCCGCCACCGCATCGTTGGACTGCTCGGCCAGCAGCGCCCGCCGTCGCGCGTCGGTGCGCCGCCGAGCCAGGGCCACGTTGCGGGTCACGGTGTACAGCCAGGTGGTGATCCGGCTGCGCGCCCCGAACTCGCCGCTCCGCGCATGCAGCGTGAGCAGCACCTGCTGGGCGACATCCTCGGCGTCGTCCTCGTCCAGCGTGACGGACGACGCCCACCGGCGCACCCGGTCGCGCACCCGGCGCGCGAGTTCGTCGAACGCGCCGGCGTGGCCGGCGTGCGCCCGTTGGGCGAGTGTA
>Ga0307375_10005369_pt1 | contig 12030 bp, 8 predicted proteins | sample TR1MG_FD_202531 | JGI IMG/M metagenome (GOLD analysis project Ga0307375, IMG submission 202531) | Soil microbial communities from Risofladan, Vaasa, Finland - TR-1 | ecosystem: Environmental > Terrestrial > Soil > Coastal area > Acid sulfate soil | place: Finland: Risofladan, Vaasa | collected... | reverse complement strand
GACCATCGCACGCTCCGGGAGCAAGGATTTGCCCGGGACCCAGTTCGCTACGTGGGGCCTGCTCAGTTCCGTGAGATGCGGGAAAGCCAGATGGAGTACGCCCGCAACCGGGAGCATCACTCGGAAGGTGGCGCTTCATGGACGTCGTCGGGACCGTGGCGCATCTGAGTTGCCTGATCGCCTGAGGGCTGCGGTGATGCAGACTAGTCCTGCCACGCTGCCCTTCGCTGGGTTTTACGGATCGTCGCTTGCTGCTGCATTCCCCAACCTCTGGATCGGGGATACCGCTAACCAAGCTAGACAGACGACTTTACGGATATCACCCTTCCGCTGAGCATCTCACCGTAGGTCTCTTGTCGACCCAAAGCGGCCAGCGGCCTTCGTCCGCTTTGTTGAAGGCTACCAGGGTGTCGCCGCACTCGTGCTGAACGCGTCTAATCAGTAGCAGTTGAGCTGCATAGTCCGTTGGTGCCTCCAATGGTAACGCCCTCTCAGCGCAACTATTAGCCAACTTACTTTCTGGCATGCTGGAGGAGGCGCTGGTAAGTTGGCTCCTGGATTAACGGCGGCTCTACTCGTGAGATCAGGTCAAGGCATTTCCTCAACTCTTCAGAGACCCATGGTTGGTCACGAATCACTAAATCCAGAAGACGCAAAGCATCTGCCGGAAATTGCGTACACAAGTTCGATTTCTCTAGGAGCTGTACGACATAGTGGGGATATTCGATCGGTTTCAGCCAGTCCTTTACTGCAGACAAGGCTGCAGGAAATTCTGATCGAGCAGCGATGACCATTCGGGTCAGATCTTCGGAAATTCGAGGGGTGGCCAAGTGGCGAGACTTGGGCCAGATGTAATGCCAGAACGGCTGGATTCGATTCTTCCAATAGTCCTCCCGTTGATCGCCGGCTCCTTCGAGGGCTTGCGACATCGCCTGTGCAGACTCTTCCAGGCCCTCTTGAGGCAGTGCTGCGATGGCAGTCCTGAGCTCCTCCACGGTGAAGCCTTCGGTCGGTCCCAGCGCGGCATACGTCAGGAAAGCCGCAAATTGCCGTGCGTGCTCACCCAAATCTGCATAGTGGTTTGCACACTCCAAGAACTGCGGTTTGAAAGCAATCAACAAAGGCTGGTACAAACGTGGTGACCATAGGAAGCCTTCCCAGACCGCTTTCGCTTCTATCGGGTTGTTCCAATTGAACAACGGCAAAAGATGCCGCTCGGTCCAAGGCCTATCCACGCGAAAAAGCGCAATCAATCGGGAGCCCAGCAGTACTCGGCCGTGAATAAACCGACGCACTGTGACATCGCTCAGCTCGGTAAAGAAGGGCTCAATGTCAGTTGGCAGCCGGTCGCCATCATTGGGATTGGATTGGAACCAAAGATCCAGCAGTGTTTGGGCGACATGACCGACCGGATGATTGATGGCTTCCGTGACTGGTGCCTCAAGCGGTTCGCCATTACCACCCTTTACACTACTCTCCGATTCCAGTGGCAGCGCAATGATGCGGCGACAAAGGTTGAGCAGGATGTCCTTGTGCTGATTGACAGTCTTTGACGCGGCCTCGATCCACCGACTCACGCTATGGACAATTCCCTGGATGACGGCATCGGGAATGGTTTGCACCAGCGGAGCAGCGTAACGCCAAGATCGCGACACCATGCTTTCTTCGCTCCAAACTTGCAGAGCTTCGCGCCATCGTTCGACCGGCCACTCTTCGTTCTTGGCCAAGTCGCATAGCGCGTAAAGGCTGTGGAAAAGGCGAGTGCGGCAAACCTCGCGCCAAGTGTCCTCATAAAACGGACGCTTTCCTGGCGACGGTTTACGCAACCATGCAGCCAGTTCACGTCGTTTGCGGGGCGCGATGTCGATATCTCGGCTTTCCTCGAAGTCCGGGTCGCCGGTACCACTCATCCAGTGCGAAAACTCATCGCGTTCGTTGGCTGCTAATTGCCAATGCGGGTATGTGTTGGACAGGTCAATCAACCGCGCGTGAGCCTCGACGCCAAGCGCAACGCCTGAGGCGGCCAGTTTGGATAGACGCAACCAGACTGCGCGGGCCACCAGCTCTTGCCATCGAGTCGGTTCGAGGTTGTCCTTGAACATTTCGCGCGGTGGGCCAGCAAGAATGGCTGCCTCCAAGCGGCCCTGCGCAGTGCCTGTCAATTGACGCCCCTGCAGAACCAGCAGCCTGAATACCTCCCGTCCAGTGTCCGTAGACCACAACCAACAAGTGTGATCGGCCGACAACCAGTTTGCCCATTGCTCAGGAGCCGCGAATGCATCTTGACTGGCAGCGTATAGCGCCAGGCGTTTGAAGGTGGGATACGGCAGATCGAACCAGGCTTCAGCAATTCGTCCCGCATGGGCGCTGTCGATGTCGCGGACTGCGAGCCAAGTGTCACGAAGGAGTTCGACCAGACCTACCCAGTCATGGAATCCGCGGTTTTGCGAATGGGGAGTGATGGATGGCAGATCCCAATGAGATCTGTCATGTCGGTCATCAGCCTCCCCCAGCTCTCGCAGTAGGTCCAGCGCATCGAGCAGCAGTTGTTGGAAATCTGCCAACAGCTGCGGCAAGGCCGACGTCCAGCGCTCGCCAACAATGTCGCTTAGAGCTGGACGTACATGATTGGCAGCTAGGACAATGTCCCAGTCCACCAGTTGCTTGATGCGAGTTGGTTTGCCGTCATCCTCCGCGTCCTCGCTCCAGCGCAACGGCTCCTTCAACACGACCTTGGGAGCAAGCAAATTGCGTAGCTCAAGCCGTAGTGTGGTCGTCAACCCATCTCGCTTGAATCGACCCTTCCAGCTATAAAGATCAGTGTCTTGCCGTGGCGACTTCACCAACCCGCTAAGCAGCAGGCGCCATATCGTTCGCATCAAAGGGCCGGGAATGGCTTTGGGCGCCTGCGACTGAATCGCCTCCAGTTCCGCAGTGTTACCTTCATGTTCCAGCTTGGTAAAGCGATCGAGTTGTTGCTCGATCAGCCACGGCCAACGATCGTCCAATTGCCCGCCACGCTGCGCAATCCAGATCACCAGCTTCGGGTCGTCCAGATGGCGCACCAGCCAGCGGGCAAGCTGAAACATCACCTCGTCCCATCCGCTGGTCTGCGTTCCCCACGAGACCAACGACATCGGCGGCGCGCGGTCATACGGTGCCGGTCGACGAATCAGGCTGAAACGCAACTTGGAGTCCACATCTTCATTAGGCGGCACGCAGAAGCGGACCAAATCGCTGTGCTGAAAGCGCTCATTCGAGAATGCCTCCAGCCATTCCAGAGACGGGACGGGGTTGAATTCGGCTAAGCGCTTGGCTGGCAACCCTGACTTGTCCGACAAGGCCCACAGCATCTGGCCGACAAAGTCGTCTTGTGGTGTGCTTTCTTGGGGCTTGGACAGGGCATATTTGGTGACGATGGCTTCTTTGCCCTGCGCACCATTTCTGTAGGTGTCCGCCCAAGCCCACAAAGTCTTGTGCATCGCTGAATGATCGCGGCTGCCGGCAAGTACCTCATACAGAATCGGCGTTACACCCTTGGCTTCCCACTCATTCGTCTTGTGGCGTTCCTGCCCTGGCGCGCAATCGGCCAGCGCCCAAGCATTCGGCAAGGCCTCTCCCGACCGCCGGTCTGCCGCTAAGGCATCCATCATGTAACGCAGCACCGGGTCGTTGATGCTGTAACCCACAAAGCAAACGACATAGCCCCGAAACAATTCGCTGGCGAAGCGCGCCGCCCAACGCTCGGTGAGGTAAGCCAGACCGAAATCACCGCTAGTGACCACCAGCCTGTTCAGGGCAGTGTCGTCGAGCTTTTGGGCCAGCAAACCATGCAGGAAGACCAGTCCGTTCCAGCGGCTGTTCTTAGGGATCGGCAGCATCGGCGCCGCATAGGCCTCGAACGCTTGGTGCGTGCGCTTGGCTGCTGAGTGAAACACGCGGTCAAAGTTGGTAGTAACGAGCCGCAACACACCTTTGCGATCACGACCCAGCCGTAGCAGCGCCGCATGCGTCTCGGTAGCTCCCTTGCGACGTAGTTTCGGCGTCAACGCCTGCGCCAGTGCGCGGCGTACAGCTAGGCGCTGCCCCGGCAGGCGTCGCTCCAGCAAGTCTAGTGTGGCGTCGAATTGTCCTCGATTACGCGCCTCTCGCTCGATATCGGTAGCGTCTGTCCCGTTGATCTCGTAAATTTTTTCGACCAGACCCTCGAAGCCCGGCAAGCCCGACGGGTAGGAGATGCCAGCTCCGCAGAAAAACACCACGCGGCCCTCCTCATGCGCTTGCAACAGCGCATCGGGAATGTCTGGACCGTTAGCAATGAACTGCATGCGTCTATCCCCATCGACGCTTGCGTCGAATACTGGCTGACTTAGATTGCGTATTGGTCAATCAAGAGTAAAGCGACCTGATCTGCAGGCAACAGATGTCATAAAACGTGTCCAATTGACAAGAAGTGGCCTTGGCATAGCCGTAATCGGCATCGGCATCGGCACGGACCCTGCACATCATGCCCAGAGTAGGGGAACTAGTCATGAGCTAAAAATCATTTACGGCAACCACTATCGGGAGCTACTGGCCTCCGTCCGTTTTCGGACAACTCGTTTGTGCCTGCAATCGGCAACTCTTGGCCGGTCAGCGACCGTGGGTCCTCGTTCGCTGATTCGCCGGCTGATGAGTGTTTGGCGACGGTCGCTGGCCGACCCAAAGCAGACATGCAAGGACGACCTATTATCGCTTGGTGGAGCGCATAACGCTGGCAAGCTTGAACGAGACCGGCGTGAACTCCCCAGCCAAACGAATAACCGCGTCCGGTTCACTCAATCTGTCCGGACTGCGGAAGTAGTTAAATCTGACCAAGTTCTCACGGGTACGGCTAAAGGAGGGCGGATGACGCCTATTGCACGCCGGCCCGGCTGTACTAAAGTAAAGGTGGGGGTGTTTGTCAGCGCAATTTCCGTGCTAGGCGACACGGCAGCGAACTATTCGCGCTGCCATGGAGGAGGTCTCGACATGGTTCGACACTTTGCTTTGCCCTTATGGGCGACGGTAACGCTTCCAAGTTCGGCATTGATCGTGTCGACCCTCGAGTGCGGCGATGGCACCGCGCATGGTCGCCTCGTAGCCGCCCGACCTCACCGCATTCGCAGCCTGTTCGGTGCTGGGTGCCTGCTCGTGCTCGGAGTGTCGCGGGCGCAGACCTGTCCGCTGGCGCCGGTGGACCCGTCGAGGCTGCCGAAGGTGCTGGCGGGCGCGATGCTCATGCGGGCCAGTGATCCGGACGTCGTGGCCTTCAAGTCCAAGCTCGATCGTGACGACGACGGTACGCCAAATGCCTACCACCGCGGTCTCAAGGATGCCCGGTCCGACCCGGGGCTGGACCACATCTGCGTTGGCGGCTCGGTGCTTGAGTTCGCCGGGGGGCGGCTGCGCAATCGCTATGCCGGTGGCGGCTCGGTGGGCGCGCTGGGCGGGATCGATCCGAAGACCGGCACTAGCCGAAGTCTGCTGTGCAAGCGCGACTACATCGCAATCCGCGACGCGGGCTTCCCGGCCTGCGGGCCCGGCGCGCTATGCATGATCTGGTATGGCATTGCCGCCGAGCAGCGGGCTTGCGGCTACCGAAACCAATTCGGTGGCCCGGACGATCAACGCTGCGGCGCGCCGGTGCGGCAGCGCGATGCCCAAGGCCGCCCCGGCGACTACTACCTGACGACGACCTCGCTGCGGCGGCCTCAGTCGCCCTGGGACACCCGGGTGCAGGCGGATTACGTGAACGCCTCACGGGTGCCGTACATCGTGCTGCCGGGCGGCGTCGCGCCACCGGGCCGCGTGCGCTGGGCCGTCGGCGACCTCGCGGTCGTCGTCTGGAAGGGCCGCACCGTCTACGCTGTGGTGGGCGACAGCGGGCCCCGCGACAAGCTGGGCGAGGCTTCGCGGGCCGCGCTGGTGGGGCTGCATGGCGGAAGCGCCGCGCCGATACCCGCCACCGATCCGGCGACGACGGTGGTCTTCCCGGGCAGCGCTGCCGTGCTGGGCAGCCGCTGGCCCCTTACCGCCGACGTCCTGGCCACCGAGGGCCGCAAGCTGGTCGAACGGGCCGGAGGTGCCGCGGCACTGGCCCGGTGCCCCGGGCTCGCCGGCTTTACCGGACTTTGAACGGGCTGAACATACTTGGCGCGCCCGGGGAGATCTGCGGCTGGTGGAAGGAAGTGTCCGCGTTGACTGGGTAGAGACCCGCTACAACGCAACTTGCAAACCGACAGTTCAGTATGGATGGCTACTTATTTTTAGGGAGATGGGCATTGAGACCTAAAAATTGGTTCAAGTCGAACGGCTTCGTAACTGCTTAACTCCAGCATTGGTCATCAGAGGGGGTGCTCATGAATCGCCGTGCGTTTTTACGTGGGTCTGCTGCAACTGGACTTCTTTGCTTGAGCTCGAGGTGGGCGTTTGCTCGACTTGCTTGCGGTCCTTTTGTATGGCCAGGGGTCCAAGGTTGCAGCGCCGGCATTGACTCGTCAATTATCGGCGTTACAGCAGCAATGGTTGGCGGCCAGCATCGCTCGGAGTGGTGCTGGGCAGCATGTATTGAAATGGTATTTAGTTACTATGGGTTCCGTGTTCCACAGGAGCAAATTGTTCAAGAAACCTGGGGCGAAATTGTCGATTTGCCTGGGCAACCTGATCAAATCATTCAGCAGTTAAACCGCCCTTGGACTGACACGCATGGGAGGGCGTTTTCTGTAGATGGCAACGTCTATACCGCAAATGCAATTTCGGCTGCACAGGACCTAGCTAGAGATATGCCACTCATCATTGGCACGATGGGACACGCCATGGTGCTAACAAGGCTTGACTACATTAGAGACCAATTTGGTCGGGGCGAAGTCAAGCTAGCAACAGTGCGTGACCCTTGGCCAGGGAGAGGCATGAGAAGTCTATCCCCGCAAGAATGGTACGGCATCAATTTCGCCGCCCGTATTAGAGTGTCCGAAGATTGATTCCCAGCACTGTGCGCTACCTCCGCTTCGCTGCAGGAAGCAGGAGGCTGAGGCTGAGGTTGATCGTCCGTTCCTGGCCGGTTGCTGCCGGCCGATTCCAGCACTTCGCATACGGCGAACTCGCGGCAGTGATCATCAACAGCGTACTGATAGCGAGGTACCGGAACGAGTGGTCGACGTCGCCGGAATACGCAGCTGTGCGGGCGTGACGTAGCTGATGCCGCCGTCGCGGTGCTCGAGGTTGTGCCACTGCACGATACTGGCTGCGCAGGCGCGTGCTGCGTCGAGGTCGGCGAAGCCGTTGACCGGAAGCTCCCGTCGATACTTGCCTGTGCGTAACGCCAACTCAGCAAAGGCCCGTCTTCGCTCACGCACGGTCGTGCATACAACAGTTTTACGTCCCGCCAGTTCAACATCGCCAACACTGTGGTGGCCTTGAGGGTCGAGCCGTTGCCGACGTGCGGTACCGGCTTGTTCGCGAGCGCCGCCATATCCTTGGCCAGTGCCGTGCGGCGTATCTGCTGCGCCGCACGGTCGGAGTGATCCGTCTCGTGCATTTTCCAACCTACCAACTTGCGGCAGTACAAATCCAGGATCAGAGGTAGGCAGACCATTGCCCTTGCACCGCGTCACGCCTACGCGCCAACTCGTATGACGCGGCGGGAATTCCTGGCTATGTAGTGGGCTGCGGGCCATTACCCGAGAGGGGCTGGGCTTTGGCGTTGCTGCCACGAGGGCGGCCCGTATTCGTCTGACGCGCCTTGGGCATCCCGCCCTTGCCAAAGATGCGATCGAGACCTGGTGCCTCCAGCCTTACGAAGTAGTCGCATTTCGCAAGGTACAGTGCGACACGCTCCAATGCTGCACGCTTGGCGTCGTCGAACCAATTGATTTCGCCGATGCCGAGCAATCCGCGTTTCCGGTAACCGTCCTTGACCGCGTTCACGTTCCAGTAACTGCCGCGACCGCTCGTTATGACGTCACGCCAGTGGTCGCCCATGGCGCGACCGATGAGCTCATCTTTCACGACCTCGTGGCCATCCAGGAATACGATCCAATGCATGTGGAACGATTTGTAGATCCCATGCTCGATCTTCCACACGTAGCCCACCATGGACGGGTAGCTCGCTCGGAGGTAATCCAGGAATTGCTCGCGGTGGTGCACCAAATCATCCACGGTGACAGGGTCGTCCAATCTGCTACGCCCGGTCGACAAGCCTATGCTTGTCGTCTTGTAAGGTCGTTGATACGTAAGGTCCAAGCGGATGACACGCATCCGTGAGTAAATCTCGAAGAGTGCTCGCACGTAACTAAGGACGCTGTGTCCATTCTTACGTGCCGCGCGAGCATGGTTGTCCACCACCTTCTTAAACGCATCTTTGCGTGCCTCCCAGCGCAGCGAGTGGATGATGCGATTCAGGTCATGTCCGTTACCACGGAAAATCAGCTCACTGATTTGCTGCCGATTACCAAAATGTTGCTCAAACAAGCCGAAGTACGGGCTAAATCCGTGTTGTGGGAATACGGCACGAATGGCACTCAGATCATACTTCAGACAGCGCTTGAGCTGATCGTAAAGTGCATCCGCGCCCTTGGTCGGATAGAGCTCGCTGTCCAGGCCGATCGTAACGAAATCACCCCGATGGCGAAGCAGATCGATCACAAATTGATCGATTTTGCGCACCTCGAAAACGCGATCCAATTCATGCGTAGCGCAGACGTGACCGCCATCGCAGAACAACGTGTTCCTGGCCCACTCTTCGCCGATGGTGTTTTTATCTTTCATTATTAGCCCTCTCATTTTCATGGAAGCCTGGCTGCGTTTGAGCCTCCACGTTAAATAACCGCATCACAATTACGCTGGATGCACCAGATGAAACAAAAGCAAACAACGTAAGTTCCCAAATGCAGCACGCGCCTGCCTTGACTCGATCCGCCCCCGGCGGCGAGGATGTATTCCTCCATTGATAGTTTTTAGACTCGATTAGGCCGAAAAGTTAGTGACGGCCTTTTACGTCAAAGCGCTTACGCACTGGCGTTCGCATGGGCAAGTATGTAGTCGTCTACGGCGCTCTCGAGCATGAAGCGCGTGCCCCCCATGCGGAACTTTCTAGGAAAGTCTTCGCGGTAGTATTTCGACCCTTTTTTGCTTGCCTCGAAGAACATGGTTTTGCCCATGCCGAGCCTCTCCCTGGCTACCTTCAGCCGCAGCGCGCGAACATCGCGCCGAACCGTACTCATAGATCCTCCGCAATGTCTCGTTGAAGATGCCGTCGAGATTAGCCCCGATCTCTAGTGCGCTCTATGTCTCTGGCTCAGAGGGTAAAAAGCTGGTGTGGAACAGCACGCCAACGGCATATCCCGCGCGGTGAGCGAGGCATACGCGCGACTGGAGCTGGCCAACGATGCTTGTCTCAACCCGGAAAGCCCACGTATCAAGCAGGCGCCATTACAGACGACGCGACAACTACGCTGACGCACGCCAGATGGGTCAAAAATAGGAACCAAAATTCTAGTTCCGGTCGGTATAAACCTAGTTCCGTTTGGCGAAGCTACTTGGTCTTCAAGTCGGAACCCACCCCGACCTTGATCGTGCCACTTGGACGCAGTGGCGACTGCTTCTTGACCCACCAATCCTGTCGCTTAGACCCATTCGCAGACCATCCACATGACCGATGAACATCATCGAGAATCATGTAAAAATTCATACGATCAAAGTGGAAAAGGCACAACTGTGCAGAGAGAAAATGGTGCCGCTACGCCAGCCTTTAGCCAAAAAAAGTAGAAGGTCGAATGCACGGGGACGGCCTTGGCCGTCCCCGTGCATGCACCTGCTCTGCTCAACCAGCACCAAGCCGAGCAACCTTCTCCTCGAGTCGCCCTTGGAGGTTTGTCGATGGCCCCTTGTGTGCACCCGTGATTTCCGGGCAGCCGTCGGCCGGGTAGAACTCCTCGACCACCGCCGGCACGTCCTCCGCGAGATCTTCGAAGGCCCCGTTGGCGAAGCCCTTGCGCGCAGCCTCGTCCAAGGCCGATTGGTCAAAGCCGCTCGCTCTCCGTGACTCGTCAAGTTGCTTGGCTTCGACGATGGCCTCCTCCAGCGTCATCCCGGACCGGACGATGAGATCAACATAGAAGATCGCGGAACGAAAACTCATCGTCGTCGACTTGCCTCGCAGCTTGAGTTCCAGCGGCATGCAAGCCAGCAGGCAACCCGACACGGCCTGGAAATACTGCAGTCTCGCCGCCAGAGTGCGGATGGTGTTGTAGGACGTGGTCCGGAGCACGAACGATCCCAGTGCGTCATCCTCGCCAATCAGCACGTTGAGTCGCGCGTAAGCTTTGCAGTCACCGTTGGAAAACGCACAGCCGTCGGGTGATGGACAGGGTAGGGCTGTCATGCCCTCTGCACTGGATCGCTTGCAGGTTTCGCCATTCCCCACACAAACCGGTCGCCCCGTGGTGCGATCGAACAGCGAATAGTCCGCACGCAGGTTCAGGGTGGGATCGTTGAACATCATCCGCACCGGAATCGACCGCAGCTTGCCTCCGGTGGCCTTACGCAGAGTCTCGTCAAGTGGATGAAGTACCCAGCCCTCGCGATTCTGTATCTGGCTGGTGAGGGTGAATTGGTCGTCCTTCTCCGGTAACCGCTTGCCGTTGCGCTCGACCACGCGCCCGATGGAAATCCGCCCGATGACGGGCGGTGTGATAGCCAAACCTTTCAACATGGTGAACTCCTGGGATTTAAGGATCTGAAGCAAGGGACAACACGAACCGGCGTGAGCCGGGACGGGTTACCGTGTAATTCGCAGCAAGATCAGGGTGATCGGCGGCCAGCCGTTTGGTGTCGAGGCTGGTGCCGTCTTTCGATCGCTTGAATGTGACCTCGCCACCAGGGAACACGGCGCGAGACGCGTCGCCCATCGCTTGCTGGAGGGTTTGCTTGCACTGCTCGGCCCGCAGTCCCTTTCCTTCCAGCTCGGCCTTGAGCGCGGACAATGTCGTGAACGTCTCGCACAGCGCTTCGTCTTGGCCAAAGTCCAGCGTTGTGTCGTTGCCGGGGTATAGTTGACGCAAGGCGCGTGCCGCCGACTCGCTACCATCGGCGACCGGCTCAATCTCCTGTTCCACACACTCCCAAAACTTGGTTTCGAGCAAGATCAGACGAGCGATCAGGTCGTCATCACGCTCAATGCGATGGATCTCCAGCTTTTGCCCGCACAGCAGCACGGCCACATCCGCCGCCGCTTTGCCCGTGACGGCAAGCTGGTGCTGCACCTGCAGTTGCACGTACTCCGGCACGCCGTCCTTCCATAGCCGTGAACCAAACTCGCCGGCCGTCTTGCACTCCAGGATCTGCACATCTGGACACCCGATGACTTCCCGATCGAGGTTCGCCAGCATGAAGTTGAAGGTCGGGTGCTGGAGTACGGCATTGACGCGCCGTACCTTGCGTCCGGTCTTCTGTTGGTAGGCCGTCGCCACGTAGGGTTCCAGCAGCGTGCCCCAGTAACACGGATCGTCCATGCCGGTAATTTCCTCCTTCGCTGCCCCCCGTCCAGTCTTCTCCAGCCAAAGCCCCAGCTGGCTCTTGTACGGGTTGAGACCCACCGCGGCGGCCGCATCCGAGCTGCCGATGCCACCCTGCCGCACCTCCAACCATTGCCTTCGGTCGAGAGTCCGCGTATCCACCAGCCTCAAGGCTGCTTGCTTCTTCATGTGAGACCTCCTGAAATGAAAGGCCCGGCCAGTGGCCGGGCGTTATGACGTTTGCATCCGCATTGACTTCACCAGCTGGCGCGGTAGTAGATGTCCCAACCTTGCTCCTGCAGGCGCTTGGCGTGATGGAGGATTCTCAACGTGTAGTCGACGTCGCCTGCCTCCAGCGTTTCATCAATGTCGTCCGTGAAATGCTCGCTGGCACTCTGCGGGTCATCGCTTATCTGGTCGAGCTGCTCCTCCAGCTCCATCAAGGTATCGACCGAGACGAAGGCCGCTCGACAGTCGTCATGACCTCCCTCGACGT
>Ga0307375_10005367_pt1 | contig 12031 bp, 8 predicted proteins | sample TR1MG_FD_202531 | JGI IMG/M metagenome (GOLD analysis project Ga0307375, IMG submission 202531) | Soil microbial communities from Risofladan, Vaasa, Finland - TR-1 | ecosystem: Environmental > Terrestrial > Soil > Coastal area > Acid sulfate soil | place: Finland: Risofladan, Vaasa | collected... | reverse complement strand
ACGCTGAGCAATATATAGCTGATATGGCAGCTCGATTTGGGTTGAACGAAAATTCCCACATTGTGGAGGTGGCCGCGAATGATGGGTATTTGTTGCAATATGCTAAAGCAAGGGCTATTCCGTGTTTAGGCATTGAACCCACGACCAGCACAGCCAATGCGGCGCGCGCTAAAGGCATCGAAATCGTTGAAGAATTCTTCGGTGTAAAGCTGGGTAAGCAACTTGTCGCGCAAGGCAAACAGGCTGATCTCACAGCAGCCAACAACGTGCTGGCCCACGTACCAGATATCAATGATTTTGTGGGTGGATTTGCTGCGATATTGAAACCGGCTGGGGTATCTACTTTTGAGTTTCCTCACTTGCTACGCTTGGTTTCAGAAAATCAGTTCGACACCATTTATCACGAACACTATTCCTATCTTTCACTGACTGCGGTAAAGCGCATATTTGAGCGCAATGGACTAGGCGTGTTCGATGTGGAAGAGTTGCCTACGCATGGAGGCAGCCTGCGTGTTTATGCACAGCGCAAAGATACAGGCGTGCGTGTGCCAAGCCAAAATGTAGCCAAACTACTGGATCGAGAAATGGCTGCAGGTATGACAAGTGCTGCGTTTTATGCTGACTTTCAAGACAAAGCTAATCGAGTAAAAAACGATTTCCTAGCTTTCTTGATCGAAGCAAAACGGGCAGGCAAAACAGTAGCCGGTTATGGCGCTGCCGCTAAAGGCAACACTCTGATGAATTACGCCGGAGTACGTCCGGATCTGCTGACCTACGTGGTGGATCGCAATCCTGCGAAACAGAATAAATTCTTGCCTGGCTGTCGAATCCCAATCGTTGCCGAAGACCAGTTAAAACAAACTCGACCACACTATGTAGTAATTCTTCCTTGGAACTTGCAAACAGAAGTGGTCGATCAATTGGCTTACATTCGGGAGTGGGGTGGTCAATTTGTTACGGCGGTACCTTCACTGAAGGTGAGCTGAGGCGCATATGAAGATAGCGGTTACAGGAGCCAGCGGTTTTATAGGCCGCCATGTTCTCGCAGAGTTAAGCCAGCACGATGTTGAACTCGTTGCTGTAACGCGTGATCCTGTGCGATTGCGCAACCTGAGTGATTCCGCTCGCGTTGTGAAAATGGACATTGCCCGTCCAACATCAGATAGCTTCGAGCTGTTAGGTAAGCCGGATATTTTGATTAATCTTGCTTGGGATGGCTTGCCTAATTACAAATCACTGCATCATTTTGAAACGGAATTGCCTAAACATTATCAGTTCCTAAAAGCCATGGTTGAGTCCGGCCTGCCGTCACTGCTGGTTACGGGAACCTGCTTTGAATATGGTATGCAGTCCGGCGCTCTTTCGGCAACGATGCAAACCAAACCAAGCAATCCTTATGGATACGCCAAGGATGCATTACGGCAGCAACTGGAATACTTGAAACAAACAAAACCTTTCAACCTGACTTGGGGGCGTCTGTTCTACATATATGGTGAAGGTCAGACTGGTACTTCGCTTTACCCAAAACTTAAAGAAGCCGTTATGCGCGGAGAAAAGGTATTCAACATGTCTGGTGGCGAACAATTGCGCGATTTTCTTCATGTTAAAGAAGTTGCCCACAAGATTGTTAACTTAGCACTGGAAGGATGTAATTTTGGTGCTATTAACATTTGTTCAGGAAATCCAATTTCAGTACGCAGGCTGGTAGAACAGTTGCTAAGTGAAAATGGTTGGGAAATCGACCTTAATCTTGGCTATTACCCATATCCAGATTATGAGCCGATGGCCTTTTGGGGGACCGAACCTGTGGTGCCTACCCAAGTTGCACAGATAAAATTATGAAAAGATCGCACTCAGCAATCATTTAGGAGGTGTGCATGTCTTTAGCACTGGTGTATCTTGCGCGCGGTGATAGACGGTGGTTTTCCTTCTGCTAAAGATATTTTTGATGCCTACCCCGTTTCCCTCCGGGTTGTTTACATGAATTAACGTTATAGCCAAAGGCTGATCAAGCGTGGATGAGCAAGATGAACTACGGCAATTGGCTCAGGTGCATGCCGCACGGCTTGTTGACTTGCCGGACTAGGGACTCGATTGTGGGGCATATATACGTTTGGCACCGCAACTGCCGCATGATTGGCTGTGCTACCTACTGTACAGAAATTTTGGTTCATGCAGAAAAAAAAGAGATCGAAATAATTGTTGTTATAGGAACCTTAAATGAGTGAGTCGTTAATTAGATGTCAAACCTGTGGTTCACAGAACCAGGAAAAATTTCTCCTTTCTAAGGACTTTAACCAAGAGAAAAGTGATGAATCATTTCAATATTATCGCTGTAATGATTGTAAAAGCATTTTTCTTCAACCTGTGCCAAATAATTTAAGTTTCTATTACGGGGAAAGTTATCCTGCTTATGCAGTCAAAAATATAAATAGGATAGAAAAGAAAAACAACTATCACGAGCAAGCAAAGTTAGAAATCGTTAAAAAATATGCGTCGTCTGGTAAGTTAGTTGAAGTCGGCCCTGCAACTGGCCGTTTTCTCGCAGCAGCCAGTCGTGCTGGCTATGAAGTTTTGGGTATAGAACAAGATGCTGGCTGCGTCGAGTACATAAGGAATATTCTTAAACTTAACGTTAAATGTAGCGACAAACCAACTGACGAGTTGTTGCAACTGGTTGCCTGCTGTGATGTGATCGTTGCATGGCATGTGATTGAGCACTTGCAAGATTTAAGGGGGTTTGTATCAGCTACCGCAAAGGCATTGCGTAAATCCAATGGTATAGTCGTCGTGTCTACGCCAAATCCAGATGCCTGGTCTTTTAAGGTTTTTGGACGATACTGGTTTCACTTGGACGCGCCTCGTCATTTAACCTTAATCCCGCTTCAGGCACTCGATAGACTTATGGCCGACCAAGGTTTGGAAAGAGAAGCCTGCATTTTTGACGACCCTGTTGGGTTGCATTTAAACAAATATGGCTGGCAAAACTCTTTGATGAATCTTAGCAGCAATAAAAAAATACGTTGGCCATGGTTGGCTGGACTTGGAAGAATCCTATCTATAGCAATGCTTTTGTTTGACCAAATGTTGGGCAGAGGTGCGGCATACACTGCAATATATAAAAATAAGAGCTGATGTTGTTATTAGAGTCGATGTGAATGCCTCAAGGAACCAAGACTAAGCTTATCAGCGGCTAAGGCGTATGTCTCTCAAAAAAAATCTTATTGCCAATTATCTAGGTCAAGGCTGGACCGCCTTGATGCAAATTGCATTCATTCCGCTCTACATAAAGTATCTGGGGATGGAAGCCTATGGCTTGATCGGGATTTTTGCTGTGCTGCAAGCAGGGCTCTTACTGCTGGACATGGGCATGACGCCGACACTCAATCGCGAAATGGCGCGATTCACCTCTGGGGCGCACACGACGCAATCAATCCGTGAGCTGTTGCATAGCTTAGAGATGCTTTGTTTTGGTATTGCATTTCTAATCGTAATAGGCGTGTGGATGGCCTCTGGCTGGTTTGCACAACATTGGTTGCGTGTCGAAAAATTACCACTCGATACGGTCAGTGAGGCGATTGCTATTATGGGGTTGGTTGCCGCGCTGCGCTTTGTCGAAAGTATCTATCGTGGCGCAATATTTGGTTTACAAACCCACGTCTGGCTTAATTCGGTCACAGCGATATTTGCTACCGCCAGGGGATTAGGAGTGTTGGGAATACTGGTTTGGGTGTCCCCGTCCATCGAGGCATTCTTTGCGTGGCAAGGATGTATCTCGCTGATCTCGGTGATCGTTCTTGCGTTTCGTGTACATCATTTCTTGCCAGTTGCTGAACAACCGGTACACTTTTCGAAACAGTCTCTATCCCGCGTTTGGAGTTTTGCTAGGGGCGTGATTGCCACCACATTTTTCTCTTTGCTATTGACACAAGTGGACAAAATTTTATTGTCCCGAATGTTGAATCTTGAGATATTTGGCACCTATATGCTGGCAGCAACAGTCGCTAATGGACTAATGCAACTGGTAACACCTCTTGCGCAGAGTTATTATCCGCGCTTTACAGATATGGTGGCCCGTCATGATGAATTAGGAATAATTAAAGCTTATCACCAAGGCTCGCAGTTAATGACGGTAATGGTCGTACCAGCTGCATTGATATTGATTTTTCACGGTGAAGCAGTACTTTATCTTTGGACTGGGAATGCAATTTTGGCACACAATTCCGCGCCATTGTTGGCCCTTCTGGCATTGGGAACAGCCTTTCTTGGGCTGATGAATATTCCGTACATGCTGCAATTGGCATATGGATGGTCAACATTCGCCGCAAAGGTGAATGCTGTGATTGTTGCTGTGCAGATTCCAGTACTTTTCTGGGCTATATCACGTTATGGTGCTATCGGTGCGGCATGGGTATGGGTTGCCATTACTTCGAGTTATATTTTTGTTGTTATCCACATTATGCATCGGCGCCTGCTGCCAAAAGAAAAGTGGGTATGGTATTGGCGCGATAATGCCTTGCCAGCAGTAGCGGCAACTTGCGTTGCGTATGCAGGAGTATGGATCTGCCCTGTGGGGACATCAAAGCTGGAACAGCTTACTTGGCTCATCGCAATAGGCCTAGTATCATTTTTTGCCGCACTTCTTTGTGTGCCGCGTTTTCAGAAAATCTTCTCAAGAAGTTAAAAATAACATCCGTTACCGACCGCTAAATATGAAAAATAATTATTTTAATATAATAATTCCAACAAGAAATAGGTTGGTAACTCTCCGGCATTCATTAAAGACTGTCCTAAATCAGGATTACAAAAATTTCAAGTTAATAATTTCTGATAATAATAGTGCTGACGGCACACGAGAGTTCGTTGAAAGCCTAAATTCAACAAATATTGAGTATTACAACACAGGCAGAGGTTTAAGCATGTCGTCAAACTACGAATTTGCTCTTTCTAAAATAAAAGAAGGATTCGTAATAGTGATTGGTGATGATGATGGTTTGTTACCCTCTGCCTTGAAGAACTTAAACGATATTATTAATAGAGAAAATGTATTAGCAATTTCGACATGCACAGCACTTTACTACTGGCCAGGTGGTAGTCCATTTGAGAATTTGTTGATGATTCCTAGGGGAAAAGTGAAGTTCGAGCGTAGAAAGTCTGCCCGATTTATCAAAAAGGTATTAGAGGGTGATTTGGATTATTCTGAACTACCAATGCTTTACACGGGAGGAATTGTACATTCTAGTTTAATTGCAAAGGCAAAAAACCAACAAAATAAATTTTACAACTCTTTCACTCCGGATGTTTATAGTGGGATCGCAATAGCCTCCGTTGTGAATGAATATTTAAGAATTGAAAAGATATTCGCTATTTCTGGCTTGTCAAAATTTAGCAATGGGCAATCCCAATTGGGTAAAAATAAAGACTCGTCTATTGCACAAGTATTTTTTAGTGAGAACGATATCCCATTTTTCAAGACCTTAGGTGATGGGAAGATTAAATCAATCCACTTTTTGACTTTAGAGGCATACCTTCAGAGTAGTTTTCTAAGATTAAACGATAAAATTGCCATGACCAGACAATTTGAGCTGGTAATTTCACAAGCACCAAATAATATTAAAAATGAAATAAAGAATTATTTGAGAGAATTTTGTGATTTTAATCCAACATTATTTTCACTAAGCCATTTCCGTATATATGCCACAACATATAAATTTAAATTGAGGCAATTTATTAAGCGATTCAATAAATTTATAGAGTGGGATATGGTATTCGTACAGGGTAAAGTAAATAACGTATTCGAAGCCTCTGAATATATCAATACTAGAAGTTATGGTTTGGCAGAGACGATCAATTCAAAGTTTAAATATTTACAATTCATGATTGGCAGGTTATCTAAGCGATAGCCTTCTTGTCTAACTATAATTTCGTACGTAGAAGACTCAATGGGGAAATTATGGAGATAAACCTACACTCACCTTTATTTATGTGCAAGGTCTAGCCAATATATGCTGCAAATCTGGTTTTTCGCCAACACAATCCTTTGGCCGTTTGACGTTGAGATATACGGCTTGAAGCTTGGACTAAATGTTGTTGTGCTACTTTTGTCAGGGGTAATTTGGCTTTCAACGAAACAAAAAGTTACAACTTTTTCTATAAACGTAGCACTGGCTGTTATTGCATACATGCTATTTTCTTGTTTAGCAGCTATGGCCGGGCCATGCTATGACAAATTTCAGAAACTTTTTTATACTTTTCCCGTTTTCACATCTCTTATTTTCATAGGTTTGGAAATAGGTCGGAGTTCGAGCGAAGAGGACTGGTTGAAACTTCAGAAAACTGCCGCTTTGATTTTGCTAGTTACATTTGCTGGATTCGTAATTGAAATGCTTTTTCCGGGTAGTTTTCCAATTCAAGCTGGATACCGCTCTGAGGGTAAATACTCGGGGATATTTAGTGAGCCGAGTTTAGTAGCCTATTCCCTATTCCCTTGCATTCTTATTCTATTTGAAGCTCAAAGAAAACAATTACGCAACATAGGAATACTTTCACTTTGTGGCCTTCTCTTGATTTCAAGGTCATCTACTTTGTTAGCGTTAATTGTTGTTTTGATTTTGTATCGTTTAATTAGAAATCGAGATCTGCGTCGTAGTATGTGGGTAATCTTTGGTGGGTTACTGATTTTAGGCTTTGCTTCTATTTCAAATTATGACCTGTTGGTAGGACCAACGGTAGAGCGGTTAGCTGGTGTCATAAATCCTGTTAGGATTCACAATCTTTCCAGTCTTGCTTATCTACAAGGATGGCAAGATGCATGGAGCAATTTATTACGAACAAATGGACTAGGTCTTGGTTTTAACATGATGGGATGTAGCCCCCTCCCAGATGTACCAGCACGTGCAACAATTTCTCATGTATTCAATATGCAAATCAATGATCAAGACGGCACTTTCTTGTTCAGTAAATTTGTTTCAGAGACTGGGATAGCTGGGTTAATATTTTTCTTGGCAATAATATGGTGGTGGTTCAAGATAGAGCTAATTTTCGCTGGTTCTAAATATAAAATGCAAAGACCAGCTGTATCTATACAGCTTGCTTTCTTTTTATCTTTTGTTGCAACCTCTCTCATTAGATCTATAGGATATTTTAGTGGGAGCTTTTTCCTTTTGATTGTCGCAATTGCTGCTACAGGAAAGTGGCAAAGAATACGCAATACCAGAATATTTAAAGTAAGACAGATACGAAATTTAATTTAATGATGATCATCTTATGAAGATTGCTTTTGATCATCAGGTTTTCTCATTTCAAGAATATGGGGGAATATCTCGTTATATCTGCAAGCTGGCAGAGAATTTGGCACTGCATCAAGACGTAGAGGCGAAGATATTTGCTCCATGCCATATAAATGGATATCTTGAAGAATTGCCGCGCAAACTAGTGTCAGGTTATAGACTGCGCAACTTGACAAAGATGGGTAACAAGTACGCAAGTATCGCAACAAGTAAACTTTTAGTTATTCCGATGTTAAATGGTTTTCATCCAGATATTGTTCATGAAACTTATTATTCTTCGTTATCCTATCTTCCCAAAGGTGCTAAACGTGTTATTACTGTATATGACATGATTCACGAAAAGCTTCCCGATATGTTTTCTCCTTGGCGGTTTACTGGAAAACGTAAGCGTGATGCAGTGTTGCGAGCTGATCACGTTATTTGTATTTCCCACGCCACGCGCAATGACCTCTTAGAGGTATTTGATATTCCGGAAGAGAAAGTTTCGGTTGTACATTTGGGTTTTAACATTCAAAACGAATCCAAATATCATCTCCAAAATGAAGATTTTGGCGAGCAACGTCCTTATATCCTTTATGTGGGTGATCGAAAGACTTACAAGAATTTTTCTGGAGCCATTCGAGCATTCGAGACATCTCCAATATTGAGAGAGAACTTTACATTTATTTGTTTTGGCGGGGGTGCAGTGACGAGCGACGAATTGGCTATGCTGCGCCAGATGAATTTACCATACAACCAGGTAAAATTTTTACAGGGGGGTGATGATATTCTTGCGAAGTTGTATACGAATGCAAGATTATTCATTTATCCATCTCTATATGAAGGGTTTGGACTACCTCCGCTTGAGGCAATGTCTTTTGGATGCCCTGTTGTATGCAGTAACACTAGCTCAATTCCTGAAGTTGTAGGCGATGCAGGAGAATACTTTGATCCAAAAGAGCCATCCTCAATTCGCCTTGCCTTGGAAAAGGTTGCTTTGTCTGATGACAAATGTAATGAATTGGCAGCAGCTGGCTATCGCAGGTTATCGTGCTTTTCATGGGAGAAGTGTGCAAATGAAACACTGTCGATTTATCGGGCTTTATTGTGTTAATTTTTTTGATTTAAATGGATTGAGATGAAGGCATTGATTTGTGGCATAAGTGGGCAAGATGGGGCGTATCTTGCACAGTTGCTATTGAGCAAGGGTTACGATGTTTGGGGTACCTCACGTGACGCCCAATTATCTACTTTCAATAATTTAAATTTGCTTGGAATCAAGGAACAAGTAACATTGCTTTCAATGGCCTCTAATGATTTTAGGAGTGTACTGGCCACCCTGAAACACAGTGATCCTGATGAAGTATATTTTTTGTCAGGTCAAACTTCTGTCGGTCTATCATTCGAGCAGCCAGTTGAAACGCTTGAAAGCATAACGATAGGTACGCTGAATTTGCTTGAGGCGATCCGCTTTCTTGAAAGTCCTATCAAACTTTATCACGCTAGTTCAAGCGAATGTTTTGGTGATGTAGGTACGGTAGCATCAGATGAAAATACACCTTTTCATCCGCGTAGCCCTTATGCAGTTGCCAAGGCATCGGCACACTGGCTTGTGGCTAATTATCGCGAAGCTTACGGTATATTCGCCTGCAATGGTATTTTTTTCAATCATGAATCACCGCTTCGTCCAGCCCGATTTGTTACGCGTAAAATTATTTCCGCGGCTTGTCGAATTGCAAATGGTTCAAAGGAAAAGTTAGAGCTTGGCAAGCTAAATATCGTGCGTGATTGGGGTTGGGCTCCAGAGTATGTTGATGCAATGTGGCGCATGCTCCAGCAGGATAAGGCGGATGATTTTATTATTGCTACGGGGGAGGCAAACTCACTTGAGGTGTTTGTGAAATATACTTTTGATTCTTGTGGTCTTGATTGGCGTGACCATGTTGTATCCAATAATTCGCTATTTCGTCCGACTGATTTACTCTGGAGTCAAGGTAATCCAGCCAAGGCTGAAAGGTTATTGAGCTGGAAATCTTCATCAAATATGAGAGAGGTAATTCACAAAATGATAGAGGGCGAAAATGCTTAAATTGCTATGAATGAATTATGTGAAGATCGCCATTGAAAGAATGTGAGCTAGTTATATGAAGGTATTATTGCTTTCCCCGTTTTTCTTTCCTGAGAAAATTTCCACTGGAAGATATAACTCTTTTTTGGCCGAGGCTCTTGTTTTGGCAGGTTGTGATGTTTCAGTTATTGCATCGCACCCCATCTACCCGAACTGGCGAGCCAAGATTAGTAATGCGAGTTTACCAGGGATTGAAATCAAACGCGGTGGCGGATGGCTTGTGTTCCCAAGGTCTACAACGTTACGCCGTGCAATTTTGGAGTTTTGGTATGCGTGGTATGCATTGACAAGTTATTTCAGGCTTGGCTTTCGCCCAGACATTGCGATTCCCGTTTTTCCGCCCAGCTTGTTTTTTATGCTTCTACATTTGTTGATTCCACGGTCTGTTTGTCGAGTGGGAGTTGTGCATGACTTGCAAGGTGTATATGCCACAAGCTCTAGCAGTAGTCTTATGGGTCGACTTCTGAATGGCGCTATTCACTTTGTTGAAAAAAGATGCTTCAGTGCTTGTGATCATTTGATATTTTTGTCAGTTTCAATGGCAAGCCGTGCCATTGCTGAATATCAGCTTGATTATAAAAAATGTAGTGTTTGCTACCCATTTGTCGCCATTACGGATGCGAAGATCAACAGTGTTGCGTTGGCCAATATTCTTTTGCCTGATACTTTCAACGTCGTGTATTCCGGCGCGTTGGGCGAGAAGCAAAATCCAGATGGTTTGTTTGCATTTATGAATAATATTGCGAGTGCGCAAGCCAATATAACCTGCCATATTTTTTCTGCGGGCCCAATTTTTGATCTTTTTCGCATTAATAACCATGATGCAGAAAACTGCAAAATTCAGTTTCACGAGCTTGTTCCGGTTGAACAGTTAGCTGAGCTTTACGCCCGTTCAGATTTACAAATTATTCCGCAGGCTTTTAATACATCGGAAGGATCGTTGCCATCCAAGCTGCCCAACTTGTTGGCCGCAGGTGTGCCTGTTTTTGTCATCTGCGAGCCTGGAAGTGAGTTAGGCGAACTTGTAAATGAAGCGAAGGCTGGTGTGGTTGTAAATACATGGGACATAGCAGATCTGGTTGGGAAGTTTAGATCTTATATGGATAATCTCGCTGCGGAGTCAAAGTATGATCGCAGATTGCGATTGCAAGCATTAGTCAAATCAAAATTTAGTATTGATTTGGTTGTAGCATGTGTCTTGGCTGCCGCAAGTGACAAGCAAAAGCCTGATAATTGATTCCAAGGCAGTGTTTTATCGGGGGCAGTGTAATCTTCGTGCAGAATATGAGGTGACCACATCGAAAAGTATGTGGACATTAGTGGGTATACTTTATCATTGTTTGGAAGGAATGTGTTTTGAAATATCGGAGCCTGTCCTTTAAAAGTCACTCCACTGTGCTGAATGCATTTCTGCACGCGCTCGATTGGACGGGAATTATCTTTACTGGCTTTGCTGCTCATCGCATCTATCTTGGCGGTTGGACTTTGCCGTCTTCATACACTAGTGTGATTGGTGCCGTGGTGTTGTTGGCCGTGCTGTTGTTTCCACGCTTCGATCTCTATAAAGCATGGCGCAACGGGTCAATTTTCGATGAAGTAAGAGCGGTTTCTTTTGCCTGGGTATTGGTATTATTTCTGTTGTTTGCTTTTGCATTTACCACACAATCTGGAATCAGGTTTTCCCGGGGTTGGATTGGCATATGGGCAACCTCGGGTTGGGTTATTCTGGTCAGTGGTCGAATTATATTGCGTGTAGGTTTGCGCTTGTTGCGCAGTCATGGTTTTAACCAGCGGCATATCGTAATTGTCGGGACGAATAATCTTGGCGGTGAAGTGCTCAGGCGTTTGGTAAACAACCCATGGATGGGCTTGCAGGTTGCGATTTTCTTCTGCACCGAAGCACATATGCCGGAGATGAAAGCTTACCGTGTACCAATAGTTGAGGGTACTGCAGATATCGCTGAGTATGCGTTGAGTAAAGGGATTGACCAAGTGTGGATTGCGTTACCCCTCAAGGATGAAGAAAAAGTCAAGAGCTTGCTTCATGAACTGCGTCACAGTACCGTGGATATTCGTTATGTGCCTGACCTCTTCGGCTTCAGGATGATGAATTATTCTCTTTCTGAAGTTGCTGGACTTCCTGTGATGGATATTTCGGTAAGCCCAATGGACGGCACAAACCGAATATTTAAGGCATTCGAAGACAGGGTGTTTTCTTTGTTGATTCTCTTGTTGATTAGTCCGCTTATGTTCTTTCTTGCCATAGGTGTGAAGCTTAGTTCACCAGGGGCAGTGTTTTATCGTCAGGAGCGGGTGGGATGGAATGGTAAGACATTTATGATGTTCAAATTTCGTTCCATGCCGGAGAATGTTGAGCGTTCTGGCGTTCAATGGGGTGGATCCAAACACAAGCAGGTTACGCCATTTGGGGCTTTTATCCGCAAAACCAGCCTGGATGAATTGCCGCAATTTATCAATGTACTGAAGGGTGACATGTCTATTGTTGGACCTCGACCGGAGCGTCCAATGTTCGTTGAGAAATTCAAGGATGAAATACCCGATTATATGAAAAAGCATCTGGTGAAAGCCGGTATTACAGGCTGGGCGCAGATCAACGGTTGGCGTGGGGATACGG
>Ga0307375_10005365_pt1 | contig 12033 bp, 9 predicted proteins | sample TR1MG_FD_202531 | JGI IMG/M metagenome (GOLD analysis project Ga0307375, IMG submission 202531) | Soil microbial communities from Risofladan, Vaasa, Finland - TR-1 | ecosystem: Environmental > Terrestrial > Soil > Coastal area > Acid sulfate soil | place: Finland: Risofladan, Vaasa | collected... | reverse complement strand
CCCAATGGGTTTCTGCATTTTGGTCACGCAAAAAGCATCTTCCTGAATTTCGGCCTGGCCCAGGATTATCTGACTCAGTGTCCGCACAGCGTCTGCAATCTGCGCTTTGACGATACCAATCCGACCAAGGAAGAAACCGAGTACGTGGATGCAATTCGCGAGGATGTGTCCTGGCTGGGGTTTGATGCGACCGGGCATGAGTTTTACGCTTCCGATTATTTCGAGCAGCTTTATCGCTGTGCCGAGCTGCTGATTCAAGCCGATCTCGCCTATGTCGACTCCCAGGATGCCGATGCAATGCGCGCCACGCGCGGCACCCTCACCGAACCGGGGCAGAACAGCCCGTTCCGTGACCGTTCAATCACGGAAAACCTCGTGCTATTCCGCCAGATGCGCGCCGGGGACTTTCCGGACGGCACCCATATCCTTCGCGCCAAGATCGACATGGCCGCACCGAACATGAATCTGCGCGATCCGGCCATCTATCGGATTCGTCACGCGCACCATCACCGCAGCGGCGATGCCTGGTGCATCTACCCGATGTACGATTTCGCGCATTGCGTGTCGGATGCCATCGAAGGTATCACCCATTCGCTCTGCACCCTGGAGTTCATGGATCATCGCCCGCTCTATGACTGGTTCCTGGACCAGCTGGCGACGTTGGGCGTTTTTCAGCGTCCGCTGCCCCAGCAAATCGAATTCTCCCGGCTGAATCTGACCTATGTCGTGCTGTCCAAGCGCAAGCTGATCCAGCTTGTCACCGGCCAGCACGTCCATGGCTGGGACGACCCTCGCCTGCCCACGCTCAAGGGCGCTCGGCGGCGGGGCTTCACCCCGGAAGGCTTCCGACTGTTTACCGACCGAATCGGCGTCTCCAAATCGGACAGCCTGATCGACTACGGCGTGCTGGAAGACTGCATGCGCGACCACCTGAACGACACCGCCGAACGCCGTGTTGCCGTCCTGGATCCCGTGAAGCTGGTCCTCACGAACTACCCCGAAGGCCAGAGCGAAGAATGCTATGCCCCCAACCATCCGCATCACGCCGATTGGGGCAAGCGGGTCATGCCACTGACGCGAGAATTGTGGATTGAACGCGATGACTTCATGCCCGAACCGGTCAAAGGTTTTTTCCGCCTGGTGCCCGGTGGCGAAGTTCGGCTCCGCTATGGCTACATCATCAAGTGCACCGGCTTCGATCAGGATGCCGATGGCCACGTGACCTGCGTGTATGCCGAATACGACCCCGACACCAAGTCCGGCACGCCGGGATCGGAATCACGCAAGGTGAAGGGCAATATTCACTGGCTGGCCTGCGACCAGGCGCTGGCCGCCGAAATCCGCTTGTACGACCGGCTCTTCTCCGTGCCCGCGCCTGGCGCACGGCGCGAAGGGGATGCCCCGGATCTGGAGCGGGATTTCCTCGACGATCTGAATCCGAACGCCATGCAGATTCACACGGGGATGATCGAGCCCAGTCTGGCGACAGCTGCGCCCGAATCGCGCTTCCAGTTTGAACGGCATGGTTATTTCGTGGCCGACCAGGTCGACCATACCGCCGAGCGGCCGGTATACAACCGGACCGTGACCCTGCGTGATTCCTGGGGCAAAAAATAGCACGGGAAATGGCTGAGAACCGGCCGAGCGGTAGCGACTTACTCGGCGGCCATCTCCAAAGCACGACGAACCGGTCCGAAACTGAGCCGATGAATGGGCGACGGGCCCAGTTGTTCCAGCAAGAGCCGATGACGGGCGGTGGGGTATCCCTTGTGCTTTGCAAACTCATAATCTGGATAGGTAGCATCGTAGTCGCGCATCAGACGATCGCGAGTGACCTTGGCCAGAATGGATGCACAGGCAATCGCGGCATCGCTGCCATCCCCACCCACAATCGGGTGGCAGGTCATGGATAGCTGAGCAGGGCAACGGTTGCCGTCGACATGAATGCGATCCAGTGAAACCCCTTGGTCGAGCAACTGAGTGACTGCTCGCCGCATGGCCAGAAGCGAGGCCTGAAGAATATTGATTTCGTCAATCTCGGCCACGCTGGCTTCCGCAATGGCATAGGCATGTGCCTGTGTGATGATTTGGGTAGACAGGGATTCACGTTGACGTTCGCTGAGTTTTTTCGAATCATTCGCCCCCGCGATAGGCCGCGCATGATCAAGCACCACTGCCGCCGCAACAACGGGCCCCGCCAATGGCCCCCGCCCCGCTTCGTCGACGCCGGCATACCAACCATCCGCCAGGGTCACATCGAACAAGGAAATTTGCCGCATACTTAACCCAATGCCTTCATATTCATTTCTTTCATGCTATCGAGAATCCCACCCATGTCTGCTGCCGTTCCCCTGCTTGATCCGGATTGCCTGTTTATTGCAGCGGGCGAGGCCTCAGGTGACCATTATGCGGCAGCACTCTTTCACACGCTGAAACAACGTCACCCCCAGCTCAGGGCACTGGGGCTGGGCGGGATGGAGAGCCGGGCGGCGGGCATCGACACGGTGGTCGATCTCCAGACCGTATCGGTCATGGGGCTCGTTGAAGTGCTCGGCCACTATGGCCAACTCAAGCGCGCCCTCAACACACTGATCGCCGCCCTGGAAACGAACCGCCCCGCCCTGCTGGTCGTGATCGACTTTCAGGAATTCAACCAGCGCCTGGCGCGCGCAGCCCGAGCACGGGGCATTCCGGTCCTGTTTTTCGTGGCACCTCAAGTCTGGGCCTGGCGCCCCAAACGAGCCCGACGCTTCAGGGAAGTCGCCGATCACCTGGCCGTATTATTCGATTTCGAGGTTCCACTGTTCGCGCAGTACGGCCTGCCCACCACCCATGTGGGACACCCTTTACGAGATTTGATGGAACCGGATGTGCTCAAATCCAGGGAGCCACAGCGCTATGCACAGGTCACCCGAACAAATCGGGAAGCGCTTGGACTCGATCCGGACTGTCGCTGGATCGGATTGCTGCCCGGAAGCCGCCGCAGTGAAATCGGCCGCCTTCTGCCGCTGATGCTCGCAACCGCCGAACATCTGATGGCACGTTACCCGGATTGGAAATTTGTTCTGCCTCTGGCCTCATCGATTGACCCGGCCTGGTTCCAGGAACAACTCCACGCCGCTCAGCCCACGGCAAGTCTGCTGGCCGCGTTGACCATCGTCCCGGGTCAGGCCCGGCGCGCCATGGCGGCCAGCGATGTCCTTTGCATCGCATCAGGCACTGCCACGCTGGAAGCTGCGCTGATCGGGACGCCCATGGTGATCTCCTACCGCACGAACCCCCTCACCTACTGGATTGCAAAACATCTGGTCCACATCGAACGCATCGGCCTGCCCAATATCATTCTGGGTCGAAACGCCGTGCCCGAATTGATCCAGTCAGACGCGACACCCGAGGCACTGGCCGCTGCGGTGATCGCGCTCGTTGGCGAGACAGACGCGGCTCAGGCACAGAAAAAAGCATTGGAGGAGATTCAGGGGCATTTGGGTACGCCGGGTGCACTGAACAGGCTAGCGCATCTGGCAGAATCACTGATGGGCACTGATACCAAACAAGCCAGTTGAGCAAGCCCGGGCCGGTCAGGACGAATGCGAGCCCGTCAGAAGATATGGGTCCAGAAGCTGCTTCAACGTCCCTTCAGACAGATCGGTCATTTCCAGAGCAATCTCGAGCACCGAACGCTGCTCGGCATAGGCGCGTTTAGCGATTTTCGCGCCCAGTTCATAGCCGATCACCGGATTGAGTGCCGTCACGAGAATCGGATTCATGCTCAGGGCGCGCGCTATGTTTGCCTCATTCACCGTGAATCCGGCAATCGCCTTGTCCGCAAGCAATCGCATGGCTTGCGTCAGCAAACGGGTGGATTCCAACACATTCTGCGCGATCAACGGCAGCATGACGTTCAGCTCGAAATTTCCAGACTGTCCGGCCAGTGCGACCGCCGCATCCAGTCCCTGAACCTGAGCCGACACCATTGCAACAGCCTCCGGGATGACCGGATTAACCTTCCCCGGCATGATGGAACTGCCGGGCTGCAGATCCGGAAGGCTGATTTCGCCCAAGCCGGCCAGCGGCCCGGCATTCATCCAGCGCAGGTCATTGGCAATCTTGGTGAGAACAATGGCCACGCCACGGAGCGCGGCGCTATAGGCGACAGGTTCGTCCTGCGCCGAGAGACCGGCGAAGGGACGCGGCATCAGCCGATACGACCCATCGGTCAGTTGGTTGAGCTTGGCAATAAAGGTCGAACCGAACCCTTCCGGTGCATTGATGCCCGTACCGACTGCCGTACCGCCCTGCGGCAACGCCGAAAGCCGATCCACGGCCTGCACCACACCCAGCCGCGCCCCCGCCAATTGATCAATAAACGCGCCCAGAACCTGATCAAACCGGATCGGCATGGCATCCATCAAATGGGTTCGCCCCGTCTTTGTCACCGACCCCAGCGCTTTCGCCTTAAACGCAAGCACGCCAGACAAATGATCCAGCGCCGGAAGCAACGCCATGCGTGCGGTCTCGACGGCCGCGACCCGAATCGTGGTCGGGATCACATCGTTAGAGCTTTGGCTCATGTTGACATGATCGTTGGGATGCACGGGAATGCCCGAGTCAGTCGCCAGTCTGGCGATCACCTCATTGGCATTCATGTTGGTACTCGTGCCAGAACCCGTTTGGTAGACATCAATCAGAAAGGCATCGAGATAGTGGCCTGCACCAATTCGCTGCCCCATCAGACTGATGGCGGCCGCCATTATGGGATCCAGCCCGCCCACGACCGCATTGGCCTCGGCACAGGCCGCCTTCACCCAACCCAATGCCCGGATGAACTCGGGCGGTAGCGCGTGACCACTGATCGGGAAGTTATCCAATGCACGCTGAGTTTGGGGGCCATAGAGGGCATTCGCAGGAATGCGAACGGGGCCGATACTGTCATGTTCGATTCGAAACAAAGAAGTCATGTCGGTTCTATCACTTATCAGCGGGTAATACCGCGCTCGCTCATTCGGATGAAGGCCAGCATCTGCGCCAGGGCGACATCATGCTTCGCCGCCTCGTCAAATTCGGCCCAGGTTTTGTCATCACCCTGCTTTTTGACCAGCTGCCGAAAGGCGCGGCTCAGAAGGTTGACAGTTTCTGATGAGAAATTTCGCCGCTTCAGACCCTCTTTGTTCAAACCGATCGAGCGTGCACGTGCACCATCGGCCATCACAAAGGGCGGAACATCCTTGGATATCTTACTGAAGCCACCAATAAAGGCATGCGCGCCGATGCGACAAAACTGATGCGCCACCGCAAAGCCACCGAGAATCGCATAGTCGCCCACACTCACGTGACCAGCCAGCGAAGCGGCATTGGCGAGGATCACATGCTGACCAATATCGCAATCATGGGCAATATGGGCATAAGCCATAATGAGGTTGTCTGAGCCTATTCGTGTCACGCCCCCGCCACCCTGCGTCCCACGATGGATGGTCGAAAACTCTCGAATCTGGTTCCGGTCACCAATTTCGACCGACGACGATTCGCCCCGAAATTTCAGATCCTGTGGAATTTCACCAATAATCACATGTGAAAACACCTGATTATCACGCCCGATTCGACAGGGACCCTTCAGAATAGTATGGCTGTCGATGCGCGTACCCGCCGCAATTTCCACAGCGCCCTCGATCACCACATAAGGCCCGACAACCACGGAGGGGTCGAGTTTGGCCTCGGGTGAAATAATCGCGGTTGGATGAATCACGCAGCAACTTCCTTGGCAACACATTTGATCAGTGCCTTGGCGGCGAGTTCATCACCGACATGCGCTTCGCATTGAAATACGCCCATGCCGCGGACAAGACGTTTGAGCGTGACACGAATCGTCAGCTGATCGCCCGGTTCGACAACCCGGCGGAAAGAGACCTCATCCAGACCAACCAGCATGTACAGCGAATTCGGATTCGGCACCACACCCTGACTGCTAAAAGCCAGAACCCCAGTCGCCTGAGCCATGGCTTCCGTAATCAGCACACCGGGCATGATGGGACGAACCGGAAAATGCCCCTGGAAAAAAGGTTCGTTATAGGTGACATTTTTGATCGCCACAAGATAATCGTTGGGCGCCCAATCCGTGACACGATCAATCAGCAGGAACGGATAGCGATGGGGCAGAAGATTCAAGATGTCCTGAATCATGATGGTCTTTGCAGTCACGGGGTTTCCTCATCAGAAAGCGGTAGTGTAGAGAGGCTCGATTCGATTGCATGCAGGCGCTGAGCCATGCGATCGAGCTGTTTAAATCTTGCGGCGTTCTTGAGCCAACGATCATTTGTATCCAACGGCGTCCCGGCGGAATACACACCGGGCTTGTGGATCGAACGGGTAACCATGGACATCCCGGTGACATGCACCCCATCCGCAAGGCTCAGATGACCGGCAAGACCCACCCCGCCACCCAGCGTGCAGTGCTTGCCAACCACACTGGAACCGGCAAGGCCCGCGCAGCCCGCGATGGCAGAGTGTTCACCAATCTCCACGTTATGGGCGATCTGGATCAGATTGTCGAGTTTGGCGCCATTAGCGATTCGGGTATCGTCCAGTGCGCCGCGATCCACAGTCGTGTTCGCCCCGATGTCCACATCATCACCGATCAAAACCCGGCCAAGTTGAGGAACACGACGCCACTGCCCTCCCTGCTGGACAAGACCAAACCCATCCGAACCAATCACGGCGCCCGGTTGGATGACGCAACGCGCACCCACCTGACATCCATCGAGAATGGTGACACGGGCAATCAATCGAGAGGCCGCTCCGATGGCAACCTCGCGGCCGAGAATACAGCCAGGACCGATCTCAACACCATCGGCCAGATCGCAGCCCGGGCCAATGATACTGAGCGGTCCGACCACCACGGATGGCGCCAGCCGTGCCGAAGGATCGATGAGCGCAGAAGGATCAATGCCTTGATAGATAGGTCGCGGAGGACGAAGTCGCTCAGCAATGTCGATAAAAGCGAGCTGGGGATGTGCGACGCAGATCACCGTCGCCGTTTCAGGCATCAGATCGTGATGATCCGAAGTGCAAAGTATGACCCCTGCCCGACTTTGCTGTGGGTGGTTTTCACGACGATTGCCAATGAAAAAAGCGAGATCAGTCGGGGTTGCAGAGGCCAGAGAAGCGACATCGAAAATATGACGATCAGAATCGCCATGGATAGAGGCGGAAAGAACCCGGGCAATTTCCGCTGCTGTGATACCCCTGCTGTGCTCTTCCTGCATCCGATGCGCCAATCCTATTGATCGGGAATGATGGATCGATTATTTGCCGCTTTTGACGTCTTGCTGCAGTTTCGCCAAGACATCACTGGTGATGTCTACTTGTGGCGCAGCGTATACGACACCTTCAGCCAACACGAGGTCATACCCCTTGCTCTTGGCAACTTCTTTTATGGTGCTCAGCACGACGCGCTGCAATTTGCCCAACTCCTCGTTTTTGCGAAGATTCAGGTCATCACGGAAATTGCTCTGCATACGCTGCAAATCCCGCAATTGTCGATTCAGTTCCTGCTCTTGCTTGGAACGCTCGCTGTCACTCATGGTGACGCCATCTTTATTCAGCTTGTTTTCGAGGTTCTGAGCGGCTTGCTGGGCATCACGGATTTCCTTTTCGCGGGGCGCAAATTCCTTTTCCAGTTTCTTCTTGGCAATATCAGCTTGAGGGGCCTGTTCCAGCAGCGTTGAAGAGTTAACGAAGGCAATCTTTACCTCAGCCGCCTGAGCCGAAATCGCGAACACCAGAGTCATCATGGACACAAACAATAAAGCAAAGCGGTTCACGCTAATTCTCCCCAAACAAATAAAAGCAAAACCCATATGCCGCCACACGAAGGCGGGCCTGCATTATTACACAGCCCCGGTCATACCGCGTAAAACGGCCAGAAAAAACCCGCGGCACTACTAGAAGTTTGCGCCCACGGAGAACTGGAAGATCTGCGTCCGATCACCCGGCTTGTTATTCAGTGGCTTGGCGACGCTGAACACCAAGGGGCCCACCGGGGAAATCCAGTTGAATCCGATACCGACAGACTGTCGCAACGAAGGCATGCTGAAATCCTGATAGGACCGATAGGTATTCCCCACGTCCCAGAACAAAGACATTCGCACCGAATTGGCCTGACTCGTCAGGAACGGAACGGGCGTGATGAGCTCAATACCGCCAGCCGTCATGAGGCTGCCACCCATCGGGTTGCCCGCAGAATCCACCGGACCCAGCGAATAATCCTGGTAGCCGCGCACGGACTGAATCCCGCCGGTGTAGTAGTTCAGGAAAGGCGGCAGACCGTTGTAATACTGACTAACCCCGGTGTAGGTCGTCTTGGTGTTGCCGTAAGCCTGCGCCATACCGATCTGTGCATGGCCGGACAAGGTCGTATTCTTCCACAGCGGCACGTATACGCGACCACTATAGTCGCCCTTGTAATACAGCAACTGGCTACCGGGCACCGCCACTGTCGCCGACAGCTTCTGGTAGATGCCCGAGGTCGGGAAAATCGATTTGTTACGGGTGTCATAGGTCAGCGCCGGAATGACACTGAGCGTATAAAAGCTCTTGCCATCAAAACCCGGACCCGGTTGATCACCGTTAACCGGAATGCCGGTGATCCAGCTGGGTGAATAACCCGTCGATTTGAGCTTTTGTTGCTGCAATTGGAAACCAATACTTGCAAAGGTCTGCTCGGACAGCGGCACACCGAAGTTGATGTTACCGCCATACGAATCCACCAGATATTGCGACAGCGACAACGCGGCCGCATTCTGGCGGGTATAGAACAATCCAAAGCCCTGGCTGATACCATCTACGGTGAAGTACGGATTGTTGTAATTGAACTGCACACTAGTCTGGTAGGAACTCCGTTGCAGGTTGATCCCGACAGATTTCCCCGACCCAAGGAAGTTGGACTGATTCAGCCCCAGGTTGAACAGCACTCCCTCGGACTGCGAATAACCGACACCTGCGGTAAACGAACCGGACAGCTGCTCGGTGATGTCATAGTCAACATCCACCTGATCGGGAACGCCGGGCACCGGCTTGATCTTTTGATCCACGCTCTGAACAGACGGCAAGCGTTGCAGTCGTTCCTTAGAGCGATCCAGTTTATTGGCCGCATACCAACTGCCTTCCATCTGACGCATTTCACGCCGGTAGACTTCTTCATTGGTATTGAAGTTGCCATTGAACTCGATCTGCCGCACGGTGACACGATCGCCCGGCTTAATATTGAAGTCGAGTGCAACCGTCTTGTCCTGCTCGTCAATTGTCGGGGCGGGTTGAACATGCGCCAAGGCGTAACCGTCATTCCCCAGACGCTTGGCGATTGCATCGGAAGTATCAATAACTTCCTTACGATTGAAGTACTGGCCAACCTTAACCTGATCAAGCTGCTTCAGGGTTGCCTGGTCCAGCAACAGATTCCCGGAAAACGTGACCGCACTGACTTTATAGCGTGGGCCTTCGCTGACGTTGATCACAATATCGATCTGCTTGCGATCGGGGGTAATACTGACTTGCGTCGAATCCATCGCGACCTTGAGGTAGCCTCGATTGAGGTAGAAAGAACGCAGGCTCTCCAGGGAGGCGGCCATCTTTTCCTTGGAGTATTGATCCGAATTGGACCAGAACTCCCACCACGGCACCGGATGCACCTCAAGCTGACCAAGCAGTTCGGATTCGGAAAAATCATGATTGCCAATAATCCGGATCTTCCGGATGCTGGCCGGCTTGCCTTCATAGATATCGATCAATACGGATACGCGATTGTCTTCGAGCGGCTTGACCGTGGTCTCGATCTGAACACCGTACTGCCCCATGCCGTAATACACGCGCTGCAGCTCGGTCTTCATTTTGTCGAGCGCCTGCGGGTCCAGCACATGACCCTGCGCCAGACCAATGCCCTTCAGCGCTTTCTGGAGCTTTTCGGTTTCAACCTTCTTGTTCCCCTTCACCTCAATGGATGAAATGGTCGGCCGCTCCTTGACCCGAATCACCAGCGCATTGTCGAGACGCCCCACGTTCACATCGCTAAAGAAACCCGTCTTGTATAGCGCGTCGATCACACGCGTACTATCGGCATCCGTAAAATCATCCCCAACATGGTAAGGAATGTAGGTGAATACCGTCCCTGGGGTCACGGTACGAAGCCCCTCGACCTTGATATCGGAAATGACAAAGGCTTGAGCCAATGCGGGGATCAACAGAAACGCGCCCATGAGCGGGGCCAGTAAAATGCGGGGGTTCAGTGTCATGCCGAGGTCATTTCCCAGAATATCGGGCCAAAAAAAATTGATTGCAAAGCAAACTTAAAAGAAGCGCCTGAGTATACCCGCTTCACCGTCACAAACGAGCGAACCGGTTTAAAAAAACGCCTGCGATCTTTATCTGAATCACACATCAACCGAATCATTGTGTCTGAGACTCAGGGGTGCATCAACCGGGCAATATCGTTGTAAAAGGCGACAACCATCAGACTCACGAGGAGAAACAGCCCGACGCGCGTGGCCATCGCTTCGAACTGAGCACCCACGGCCTTGCCGCGAATCGCCTCGACCACATACAAGGCGAGATGTCCTCCATCCAACAGGGGCACGGGCAGCAGGTTCATGATGGCAAGCGATAAACTGACCAGCGCCAGGAAGCCCAAAAAGGTCGAAAATCCCAGCAAAAGACTCTGCCCCGCAAACTCGGCAATCGCCACCGGTCCGGATAGATTCGACAGACTAGCCTGCCCGCTGATCAAGCCACCAAATACCTGAAAGGTCAACGCCGTCATCTTCCAGCTTCGATCAACGGCCATGGTGAAAGCCGTCACCGGGTTAAAACGCTCCAGAAGCAGCAGATGTACGCCGGCATCTTTCGCCCGCTTCAGCGCAGCCGGGCTCAGACCAATCTCGGCACCAATACGTCCGACTTCCTCTGTGCCGACTTTAACCGTACGGGGTGTCACGGTCACGGCTTGCACTTTTCCTGCCCGATCAATCTGGAACGTCAGTGATTTCCCCGCAGCACGTCCGATGATCTGGATCAGATTGGCGGGATCACGGTAGGAATGACCGTCAACTAAGCGAATCAAATCACCGGCTTTCAGGCCAGCTTCTGCAGCGGGGGTGCCCGACATTATCTTATGGATGACGGCCAGCCCGGGGGGGGACCAGAGCCGGTATCCGATTTCCTGGAGCACATTCCGAGGACGTCCATCGGTCGATCCGGATAGCGGGTTCAACTGGGTCAGATCCAGTGTCCCCATATTGATGGCGCCCTGATGCTCATATTGTATCGGCACCTCGGCATTCGCCACGCCACCTTCCAGAACCGCAAGTCGCAAATCCGAGAGCGTATGAATGGTGGAACCGCCGACTTGCGTGATCACATCTCCATCCTGGAGTCCACTTTTGGCCAGAATGGAAGCCGGCGGCAGGACCCCGACTTTCGGCAAGACACCCTGAACGCCGACCATGAACATCGCCATCCACAGCACGATCGCCAGGATGATGTTGGCAACCGGACCGGCAAGAACAATCAGAAATCGCTTCCAGACCGGCTGGCGATTGAAGGCCCGATGCTGCTCCGACGCGATCACCGGACCCTCGCGTTCGTCAAGCATCTTCACATAGCCACCCAGGGGCAGCATGGCAATCCGATATTCGGTCTGATCCGGTCCACGCCGGGTGGACCACAAGGCTTTGCCGAACCCCAAAGAGTAGGCCAACACCTTGACCCCCAATCGTCGGGCCATCCAGTAATGCCCAAACTCGTGAAAGGCGACCAGCACCCCGATCGTCAACAGAAAGCCCAGAATACTCATTGCGACACTCATCACATCACCTGCTGCTTGCTGGGAATACGTACTTGCGATCCGATCATTTTCAATCGGTTGATGCCCGCCACTGCCATTGCGCGCACCTGTTTATCCAGCGCTAAAACCGCATCGATCGAATCCGGAGGATTATAGACCGCTGTACCTTCTGCCAACACGGTCTCGAGGGTTTTCTCGATCAG
>Ga0307375_10005364_pt1 | contig 12034 bp, 5 predicted proteins | sample TR1MG_FD_202531 | JGI IMG/M metagenome (GOLD analysis project Ga0307375, IMG submission 202531) | Soil microbial communities from Risofladan, Vaasa, Finland - TR-1 | ecosystem: Environmental > Terrestrial > Soil > Coastal area > Acid sulfate soil | place: Finland: Risofladan, Vaasa | collected... | reverse complement strand
TTTCTTTTTCACTTTCCATCCACTGACGACCCCTTTCTTCCTCACGATTTAACATTTCGACACGTATTTTCTCCAATGTCTCAGCATGGTCTTTTCTTATTACATCAACTCTTGCTACGTGTTGTTGTTGCATTAACTTCATATCAGCAGTTCTTTTTTTCATGAGTCTTATCATAAATAAAGAATAAATTATAAAACCGAGAACCGATAATATTAGAAGATAAAAAAACACATTACTCCAAATCGGATGGATATGTGGTGATATTTGTAACATTATGGATTCCATTACCATTATTTTTGCTTTATAATAAATAGTCTTGAATACCCAATTAAATTTTATTATCTTTAGATTTTTTAAGAATCTGTATTTATAGTTAAAACCAAACAAATGCCTGTAACAAATAGTGAAGAAATTGTAATAAATACCGGAAATGTATATTTAGTTGACCCCAATAAAGTCAATGTAAATCCAGACATAACTAATAGTATTCCACAATACCAAGACATGCATATTTTTGCCGAACTAACGGCAGAAAGAAGGTCAAGGACTGTATTAGTTACGGGTTTAGAGGGCACTGGTTCATATAGTACGCAAAATACCGGAACAGATAAAGCTATATCTGTTAACTTTTTAGGAAATAATCAAGACCCTGACTCACCCAATTACCTAAACTTTACAACTAATTGGTATGACGGTAGTACTGGAAATAGAACTCAATTCGAAGGATTTGGTATTGGAAGTATTAAAGTTGCAATCAATTCATCATTTGTACCTCAAATAAACATACAGTTTATAGATGTAAGAGGACTGTCATTTTTTAATCAAGCAGATTCCCCATATAGAACAATTTTTGATTTCCCACCACCTATATTTTATTTAACGGTAAAGGGATATTATGGTAAGGCACTTAAATATCAATTACATCTTGTAAAATATACCACAGAATTTATTGCTCAAAACGGAAATTTTGTTATTGATGCTCAATTCATTGCAATCACATATGCACCGTTAACCGATGTGCTGTTTAGATATGTTGTGAATTTTCCTTTAATTGAGGACGGTAATTCTATGAATCCTAACCCCGAAGAAAAGCCGAAAAATACTTACGAATTAATCATGAAATTAAGAAATTTATATTCTGAGTATTCAAGTAAAATGGATTCTGATATTGAGGCTCAAACCTATAAAAATATTCAAACACAATTAAATCAAGTAGGTGAAGCGATTTCGATATTAAATAGCTATAAACAAAATGAGACACTAACAAAAAACGGCAACCCTTTTCTTATTATAAAGGATAATTCATATATTTCTACTGGTGGAAAGGAATTAACATTAATTCAAAGCGTTAGTCAATACGATGAATATATTAAATCATTACCAACAGACGCACTACCAAATAGCTTGGAGCAAAGACTATTTGTTACATTCCAAATGGGTAAAGATATTAACATAGAAGATAAAGACTTTAAAAACGCAGCTGATTACCAAAAGAGAAATTGGATGGTTGAAAATGTGTTAAAGCCATATAGAGTAGAAGTAATAAAGAAAACCGTTGCAGTACTTGGTGCTGTAATCAACGAAAATGATATACCAATACCTAAATTAGATGGATTTACAAGCAATCAGGATATTAAAGCACTGACTCCAAATATAGTTAACACCTATGTTTATGTAGATGTCACCAATTATTATTTTAAACTCTATAAGTTAAAAGCAAGTCTCCAAAAATCAAAGATAGAAACAATGACCAATCTGAATGATAAGATAAATGCGATGGTCATTGAAAATCTCGGAATGAAACCGACAATATATAATGTTTTTGAATTAATTTTAAATGATGTCGATACCTTCTTCAGAAAATTAAGGAGAACATCTTGGGATGCGGAAAAATCTGGTGGGCATCATGAAATATATAAGAATCAAATAATTAATGATAATTTTAAAGATGTTGGTAGGGGTGAAAATGAAAAAATTTATTCCTTCCCATTAATAATTAAACAAGAAATGGTTTGCAATCAAATCAAAGAAGCAAGAACAGCACCAATTGATTTGAGTAGTATGTTACCAGAACCATTCCCTGAAATGAAATTAATTGAAGACTTTATTAACACCTTTTTAAAACAACAGAAAATAACTGAACTCTTTAACATGAGGGCAGAACAGAATGAGGATGGAACATTTAAATGGATTCCAATTTCACCTGTTGATTCAAAACTCGCAACATCTAATCTTTTAACACCATACTTTGGTGTAGATAGCACTACTGGTGGTTCTGATTCCCAACCCATTAACATATCATCAGACAAAAGACTGACCCAAATATATAAAAAGTTATTAGATAGATTTTATATTTTATCGCAAAATGCCCTTGCAACAGGGTTTTATGATAATGCAAGAGGTGAGAAAGCATTGGTTGAAATGCATGCTAAAGCAGAGGCAGTTAATCTTGCTATATCTATTACCAATAAAGAATATACTAATCTCCTATATAACGTAGCACAGGAATATGGTGTTAAGGGAAATATACAAGGTTTTTATGATTACATAAAAGACCCCGCTAATGGAATGTCAAATTACTATACATTTACTGAAGCCGAAAGAGAATATTTTAAAATATCAAATGGTGATTTATTATACGCCAATAAATATAACGATAATTATCAGGGATATGATTTATACTATGAAACAGTAGCACTACAAACCGAAAATACTCTTGGTGGTGACGAAAAAAACAATTCTACCCCGATAGCACAGTTTCAAAAAGAAGTTGCCACATCAGGATGGAAAAAATTCTTAGGAACACCGGAAGTGCTTCAAAGTTTCTATAAATTCACCGAAGAAAATGTTTTTTATATTAAAGACGGTACTTCTGATGGTGGTGGATATGGTAGTAGTGGCATCAACACCCAAACACATTTCCTTGCAACAGTTAAATCAATGAAAACCAATGAAGACGGTGAAGTATCATTTTTTGACATCACAAATAACATTGAGGCGTATATTAGTGGAGTTGGTGGAATTGCTACGGGTTACCCTGCACTTCTTCTTGGACGACTTTTAGGAACAAATAGAACATCAGCACCAAAAACAAAAATTATTGAAGTAATAAATACTGGAGAAAAGATAGGAAATTATGCTTTTCCTATTATGGGTGCTGTTCCAATACCCGATTCAAAAAAATTACAGGGTTATGGTGATATTGTTGATAATTGGTCTGACCAATTATCAAAATTTGATGCTGACATATATGATATGATAATCGATTATGAAAGTCCTACATTTAATTCAAAATTAAGTGCATTGATGATATTATCTAATTTTGGATATACATTGAGTCCGTTTAATACATACCCCTATAACTTAAATGAACTGTTATTTAATATTCCCGCTGCCGTAGAAACACCACAATTTGTAGCACCATATATGGGTGCGTTGGTTGATATTAATATAAACGATTCAAATTACAATGAAATTTATGAATTCTTTGTAAACGGAGTAGGTAAAAACTTAGATAGTTCGGGTGTGTTTATATTTGCAGACATCATAGATATCAATGGTTTTCTTGCTGATGCGGATAAAACCAGATTTCAATTAGCGTATAATGCATTTTATGGTACAGGTGGACAAGCAGGCACTCTATTTTTCAGTATAATTCAACAGTTAAAAACTCTTTATAATACAGTAAAAAACGATACCACTCTTCAAGAAGCAATTGCTAATGACAAAAGAGATGGAAAGGTTCTGAAAATAAAGAAAGAACTTTATGCAGAATATTTAGGTGATGGGGGCAGATATTTTCCGACAATAATAGAACCACTGATTTCAAGGATGATTATCGTTAATTTCAGCCAATTAACTTTTGACCCAAAAGCAAAGGAAAGAACAAACGAAGGATATTTTAGTTTAGAAACAACCAATGCAGATATTGGTGGAACTATACAGAGAACAACAGGCGATTATACCCGTACCATAAATCTCCCAAATAAAAGTGTGGTTAATGATAATTTCTTCAAAACATTATTTTTAGAATTATCTACAAGAATTAAAGAACAAGAAAATAAGCTAATTAACGTTGAGGAAGAAAATAAAAAGTTAACGGGCGATGAAGATATCATCACTCAGACATATTATTCGTTTAAAAATATTAATGATAAATGGTTAACTGGACCGAAATACGATAATCCCGAATCGGGTGGATATCCTACGTTTAGTAAAGAAATGTCGGGAAAAAATTTAATCGATTCCTTTGTTTTTGTTGATAGAGCAATGAATCCAATTGGAAATACTATTATTAATCCTGAAATACTTACAGATATGCTCGATAATCAGAACGTATCTGTGTTTTCTGTGATAACCCAATTATTATCATTAAATGGATTCGAATTCTTCCCATTACAAAACTTCATGACATTTAGTAGGGTTGATGAATGGAAACAATCATTTGCCATTGATACAGAAGGTGCTGTGGTAGATTCACCGACCTTTGTTTGTATGTATGTTGGTGGTGGGTCAAGCTATCCGTCAGGTATAGAGGCATTCGGTGGAAACTTTAAAGATGATGGGATTATTGATATTAGTAATCCGGGTGTATCTGATTTTTCAATGCAAGGTTGTGAAACCAATCCTGATGATGACGACCAAGTTGCTAAGAATCCAAATTTCCCTTGGAGACAAGTTCGTGCATTTAGGGTTAGATTTGGCGAACAAAACCAATCAATGTTTACCAACATAAAAATTGACAGTAAAGAATATCCGGAAACAAATGAAAGTATTCAAATATTATCGAGATTAGCTGGTGATAATAAATTACAAGCACCTGCACCTAAAGGTCAGAACCTCTATAATCTTTATGAAAACAGGTCATATAGTGCAACGGTAGATGGATTGGGTAATGTTATGATTCAACCAACACAATATTTCCAAGTAGAAAATGTTCCGTTATATAATGGTGCATATATTATATTGAATGTTGAGCATAATATTGAACCCAATAAAATGACAACAAGATTTAGTGGAACTAAATTATTGAAATATCCTGTTCCAAGAGTATTACAAGCATCTGCGATTGTTGGATTTGAAGGCGGTAATACCGACCAAACAAGTCTTTCATCAGCATCTGCTGCAGAAATTACGTCAGGTGTAGGAACTGAAGGTAATCCAACACAAGCACATTATAATTCAATGTACGAATTTAAGATACAATAAAATGGCATACGAAAAATTAACTGATTTAGGAAAGAAATTCATAACATATGTTTGTACTAAAGGCGGTACAAATTTACTTAGTGGACAAAAAAGAGAACCACTACCATATACAAAACCGCCATTGCTCCAAACTTGGACCTGCGATATTACTGACCCTCAAGATGCGAATAAAAAAATAACTAATGGAACAGAACTTGCTAACGCATTAATCTATTGGTTTAATACTTATGCTCAAGAATATGAATTGGATGCCAATGTTATCGCAGCTCAAGCATATGCAGAATCTAATTACATTATGTGGACATATGCAAGTAACAGTGCAGCATCAGGAGTTAATCAATTTACAATGCTAACTATTTTTGGTATTATTGTTGAAAATCACGGTAATTCAACAAGAATGACACCTCATGAAATAGCAGTAATAACAGATGGATTAACAAAGCCATTAAGTAGAAATTCATATGATGTTGACAGTAAAGATTATACCGATGCCTTTGCAAATAGACCCATATTACAACAAAATGTTATTGACAATCCCGGCATAATGATAAAAGCACAATGCCGATACATGAAAAACATTGCAAATGATTGTGGGTCACTAACAAGTACATCATTATTCTGCTATAGCCGAGGTCCTGCATACTTAGCTGACACATATTCCAAAGCAATTCAAAAATGCGTTAATAAAAAGGGTCAAGACCCATATACGAATGAAGGTCTTAACTATGTGCTGAAAATATTTGGTATTTTAGGCGATAAGGATAATTGGCTTGAGAGCAAGGGAATAACAAGGGGATATAAACCTAAAGGACTGTATTTTGGTTATGATGACCAAATGGGTGATAGTCCAAAAAATCTGAGATTAAAAATGAGTTGGGATTCTTTCGCTGCGAATGTAACGGAATCCGATGAATATAATTTAAAGGGATATGATACTGATATTGTTGTGAAAGAATTGTCAAAAGAACCGAAATATAAATTTATTTATTATCCGGAACAAGACTATAAAACCGAAGCAACAAACAAAACACAAATTGTATTACATCATACAGTTAGTGGTGATAACATTGCTGGTGATATTCGTTGGTGGGAAAGTCAGGTACAAAAAACAGGTGATAAAGTAGCCACAGCATTTATCGTTGGAAGACGTGGTGAAATATTCCAATTATTCTCAACAGAATATTGGGCATATCATTTGGGAATATCAGATACAATTATTGCCGACAATAATTTACCTGGGAGCGCAAATAGAACATTAAACGAACAATCAGTCGGTATTGAGATAGATAGTTGGGGCGGTTTGATTGAAGATGGTGGATATTATTATCCTGCAACATCAGATGATTATAGTCCACAACAATTCTTTGCGAATAAAAGAGTAGACCCAATACCTGCAGCGAATGTTGTTCAGTATACAGCACCTACATACCCAAAGGGATTTCATGGTTTCTATGCATTTGAAAGATATACTGATGCACAAATATTAGCAGTTAAAAAAATAATTCAGGCAGTAAAAACAAGATTTGCTGATATACCTTTAGAATATGTCAATGACAGATATTCTACAAATATGTGGGGGACGTATAATGCAGGTACAAATAAATGGTCACCATCATTACCAGCATTACAAGGGAAACCAGGAATTTGGACTCACGTGAGTTATCGTTATGATAAATCGGATTGTCATCCACAACCACAACTAATTGACATGCTAAAATCGTTATAACAAAAAAGGCATCTTTCGATGCCTTTTGTTTTTAGAGTAATCCTTTTTTTAATTCGTGCAGACCGATTATATCGTCATGAACAGTAGTTTTATTGTATTTCATCTCACGAATTTTTTGTATGGTTTTTAATATTTTTTCTTCAATACTATCTTTATGAACACTTTCCAAAATAGTTAAATTTTCAGTCTTATAGGTTTCAAGAAGTTCTTGTTTTTCTTCATCACTTGACTTAATAAGTAATTTTAATAAATTTTTATCATCCTCATTCAATGTATCGTACTTCTCGTTAAACTTATTTATAGCAATTTCTATAACATCCTCATTAATTGGTTCAACATCAGCACTTTCAATTAATTTTTTTCTCGGTGCTTTAATATGATTTAAAATAAATAGGAATGATTCGTGAATTCCATCAACATCAACTTTATCGTAATCGTTTAAAGATTCGGTAATTAATTCGTCAATAGCATTATATAAATTAACCCTTTCTTGGTCTTGGCTATTAACTTCTTCTGTAAGAAATCCCTTTAATTTTTCACGTTCGGCATCAATTTCCTCAATCGTGTATACCTCAAATAATTTTATGTTATTATCAAGATAACGTGTCGCCATTAAATCGTCTTCAATATGTTTATTTTCAATATTGTTGAAAACCTTAAATTCTAACTGTAGAATAGGAGAATTTTTAACAACATCGAAAAAATCGGTTGTTAATTTTTTTGACTCTTCAATAAGATTATTATTGAAATAAGAATCTTTCAACTTTTTAGAAACGACTAAATTGGCTATTCCTATGTTAGTGTTTTTCATATAATTCAATTCGATTTACTATAAATACTACTAATTATTATAAACGATTATTTTTATTATACTTAAATCATTAGTCAACATTCAAGTTTTCAATATCATCTATTTCAACATCTTCTGCCTCAATAACTTTTTGCTGAGTATTAATGCTTTCACTTTCCTTCAACAATGCATCGATTTCATTAACCATATTCAATGCAGTGTCATTTAAGCTACCATTCTTTGCATCATTTTCATGAATTATTTCCTTATTTCTTGCCTCTTTTTTACGTTCAGGTTCTTTAGTCGTACCAAATACAAGTTTTTCGAGTTGTCTGTCATAATCTTCTTCACTCAATACAGGTCTGCCACGAACACTTTCTGCGCCAAGAGGCGGTAAGTCTGCGGGTGTTTGATTAGGTAATCCGGGAATTGGTGGTGGTATTTCTCCACCTTCAGGACCACCCATAGGTGCGCCACCCATTTCTCCACCCATTTCAGTGCCACCGCTTACTGCGCCACCACCAGGAGGCATTCCTTCAACGGGTTCACCATATCTCTTATCAATATCAGCAAATAATCCTGACTTCTTAATTGTAACAGGTGAATCTTGAAGTTCTTGCATAATAACCTTTTCCATTTTTTGTTGTTTAAGGTCTTCAACAATTTCTCTATCACTCATATTAAATAACATACGTTTTGCTGTTGTATGTGACATCGCTGCAATACCACCTTCTGCACGTGTTAATTCAGTGTAGGTTTGTGCCTTATCACGCATCAATTCAGACTTAAGAAGTTCTTGCTGTGTTGAAGGATTTGTTAGTGTTAAAGTAAAATCCTTCATATCATCACCAGTATAACCCAACAAATATAAATGAATCATCGCCATTTTGTTGAGTTCTTGAATCATCGCCTGTTGAACACGATTAATTTTCTTTGAGAATCTTATATCATACTGTGCTAAGTTTTTTCCACCGCCAGCAGAGTCCTGAAAACTCAAAAATGGCTTCGGAACACCTAAACCTGTGAATAAATTATCACGAAGATATTCAATATCCTGAATTGCATCAAGATTTTGAGCACCGGGAAGTGTATCAATACCTGTTTGTGTGTTTGCATTTCTAACTGGAAGGAAATAATCTTCATCATTACCAAGAATATTGAAACGATAATCAATTTGACCGTCATTTGGTGCAACCTGTGCAGTTTTTTTGAATTTTGTCGCTACTTTATAGATGTAATTCTCAATATCGTCTTCATCGATGTTACCAACGTCAATTTTAAACACTTTTTTCTCACCCGCACGAATAATACGATAAGTAAGCATTGCGTCTTCAGCCATAACAAGCTGTCTGAACACTCTACGGACCTTATTTAAGATAGATGAACCATAAGGTAAGTACTTATCATCACCCAATAATCTAAAATGCGCAATTTCAAACACATTAAATTCATCACCCGTCATTCTCTCCTTGAATTTGACGAATGGTTTGCCGTTTTGGATTCTTTCGAATCTCTCAATTTCGTAATTAACAAGTTGTTTTACGTGAGTAATACCCTTTTTCCTCTCACCATATAATAAAACAAAATTATCACCGTATTTACACACATTTCTTACCCAAAATGGTAAGTTTACATTTACATTAACAATATCATAAAAGAATTCTTCCAACAACATTTTTATTCTTTCCTTATTGGAATAGATATTAAGCATTTTACCATTTATTCCAATGGTTGTTGCTTCTTCCATAAATAAATCTAATGCACTACTAATAATTGGATAATATTCCATACCCTCATAATCAATATATGCGGGAAGTCTGGCAGCTTCATATTGTAATGCTTTTTGGAAACCCCTATCTGTTGTTCTGAAAAATTTGTTCTGAAGTTCTCTTTTCTGCTCCAGCTCCAACCCCTTTTGATGTATTTCTTCAGGAGTGTGACCCTTAATAATAATTCTATCGTCTTTAGGTGGTGGTGTTCCTGTTGGCTGTTGCACCATAGGTGCTTCTTCCTTGAAACCAAACCCATCTAAATTCAAGAATTTATTAAGTTGTTGATATATCGTTAATTTATTTTCCTTTTCAGCCATTTTATAATTTTTTATACTTTTTTATAAATACTCTAATTTTTCACAAAAGTCAATTTAATTATAAATACATTCTATCTTTTGTTTTTATCTTTAATTCCATTAAATAACCATGCGTTTACACCATATGGATTTAAAGGAGATACACTATCCACAGAAATTATTGGTTGATTTTTATTTTCCGACTTTAATTTCATTTCATTTACATCATTATTTGTAATAATAGCATTAAGCATTTTTTCGGTTATACCTTTACTTTGTTTGAATCTCGCCATATCAAAATTCAACACATATAAACCAATTGATAATCCCATAATTGAATCATCATGGAAACTTCTTTTATGGTCAGCAACACGGTTACCTGGAACAGTAACAAATGTTTTTAATTCATTTAACAACCTAACAGACTTAATTATAACATCTTCCAAATGAACTGCTCTCTGCATTTCAAGAAGAACAGATGGACGATTAGGACCAATAAAAAATCCCGGAATTAAATCAACAGTAACTACACTACCATCAGCCATAGTCTTCTGACCTTTCTTAATATATCCTTGTAAACGGTCTCTTGATGGTTTGTGGGATACTTCAGCATAATGTATACTCTCTTCCGGATAGCCAAATTCGATTAATTTTTCAACTGTCTGAACACCATAACCACCAGTAATATCAACAACAGCATATGCGTTATTATATTTCTTACCAAATTGATAAGCAACTTGGGCAAGCATTTGTGGTGTTATTTTACCATAATATTCGGCAACTTGTTCGACTTTATACCTTTTTATTTTTACTGTCTTTTCCTTACCGTTTCGTGTAATAGTCTTTTCTTCAATAACTTCAATTGTTTTCAACATATTAAGTGTTGAATTATCTTCACCATGTCCTGGCGAAGCATCTAATGCCATAATATATTCTTGAGCAGGCAATGGGTCTTCCCAAATCCACATGTTTTTATCAGTATACTCCTGACGAATAGGTGGCTCTACTTCATCTTCCTGAATTCTCTTTAGATATTCTTCTGAAATAAAATTATCACCAGAACCCAAGAAAGAACATAATAATTCCTGTGCGATTTTTCGCATATCACCGTTAGCGTCTCTAACTTGTTCTTCAAACCAAGGTGAAGTCGCTTCCCAACCATCATCCATCATTTGGATTCTTTCCTGATTGTTCTTACCATCATCAGAAACTCTTATTTCGGTTTCCTTACCTTTATTCTTCAACCACTCTAAACCTTTATTGTATCTTGGGTCATTATACCACCACAATTCAACAGCCTTGAAGTTATTCTCACCCTTACGTGCACCATCAAAATGTTTGTAAAAAACTGCATCCAAACCCGATGGTGTTGAAACCATAATAATGCTACCACCAGTACCTAATGTTGGTTTTGCTGCAGTCCAAAACTTATCTCCTTTCTCGGTCCATGCAGTTTCATCCCAAAAAATCAATGTAGGTGTCATACCACGAAGACCTCCCTTTGCAGAGAAAGCACCTAATTTCGAATTGTTGTCGTAAATTTTTAGTTTTTGAGTATCCTTGAAATTACCCTTATCTGCCTCACGACCTGTTTTAGGTCTCAACCAATCAGGGCAACCGTCAATAAATAAAACAACATCACTCATGATTTCATCACGAGCAGTTTCAAGTTTATCGGCAACAATAGCAACTTGTCTATTTTGATTGAACATCACATACCACGCAATATATGCACAGGTGGTCGTTGAGATACCCGCCTGACGATATTTATTGGCGACAATGGATTTGTGAGTCCTATATGCGTTAATTAAATCTTTTTGAAAGTCGAATAATATGAAAGGTACGATAAGACCCGCTACTCCTTGTGTTTGGTCGAAAATCGTAAGATATGTTTCGATAAAATATATTGGATTTGTAGCACAACGAACAATTTCAGATTCCTGTTCTATGAAATTTAATTCACTGGCTTTCTTGGCAATACCATCTTTTGTAACGACAATTGGTTCAATTCTACCTGTTTTCTTTCGAAGTTCTTCGGCATATTTTCTTGCTTGTTCCTTTTCCTTTTCTCTTTGTAAATTATATGGAACTATGGGTGCATGGTCCGGAAACAAGGAATCGTCATCATCTAAATCAATATTGATATTTATATCATCGGTCATTTATAATAATTTATAAATAAATACTTGACCGTAATAAAACCGCAAGGCACGGTACATATCTTGATGTATCGTGCCTCGA
>Ga0307375_10005362_pt1 | contig 12038 bp, 12 predicted proteins | sample TR1MG_FD_202531 | JGI IMG/M metagenome (GOLD analysis project Ga0307375, IMG submission 202531) | Soil microbial communities from Risofladan, Vaasa, Finland - TR-1 | ecosystem: Environmental > Terrestrial > Soil > Coastal area > Acid sulfate soil | place: Finland: Risofladan, Vaasa | collected... | reverse complement strand
ACGGCGTCGCCTTCACCGCGGCCCTCGTCGGTTCGCCGCTCCCGCAGGACGAGGCCTATTACGATGCGCTCAAAGAACGCGCGGCGGCCGCAGGTCTCGCAGGGAAGGTTGCGTTCCATCTCGGTGTCCCGAATGCCGCGACGCCCGACCTCTATCGCGCACACAGCATCTTCGTGAACGCATCGCCCTCCGGCATGTTCGACAAGACGCTCTTCGAGGCGGCGGCCTGCGGCGCCTTCGTCCTCGCCGCGAGCGAGGACTTCGCCGCGCTCGCCGGGCCGGACTCCCATTTCACCGACGCCCCAGAGCTCGCTCTGCGCCTCACCGAGGCCCTCACAGCCCCAGCGCCCCAGGCCCCCGCCCCCTTTGTCGTAGAAAACAGCCTCGCGGCGCTAAGCGCGAAATTGGTCGAGGCGTTATAATACGCGATACATGGCTTCCTCGCTTGAACAGATATACGGTTCGCACCACGCACAGCGCCGCGGCGCAGGGTTCGTCCTGCTTGGCGACGTGCGCGGCGCATTCCTCAGGGAAGCGGTCGGTACCGGGAAGCGCGTCCTCGATATCGGCTGCCGCGACGGTGCGCTGACGGCATCGTTTGCGGAAGGGAACACGGTCGTCGGGACGGATATCGATTCGGAGGCGCTCGCTCGCGCGCACGCGACTCTCGGCATCGAGACGAAACAGATTGACCTCAACGGCGAGTGGGGGATTGCGCCGCACTCCTTCGATGCGGTCGTGGCCGCGGAGATCCTGGAGCACCTCTACTACCCGTCGGTCGTCATTGCTAAAGTCGCACACGTGCTCACGCCGGAAGGCGTATTCGCCGGTACGGTACCGAGCGCCTTCTCGCTCGTGAACCGCCTGCGCTATCTCTTTAAGATCAAGAAGGGCACGCCGCTCGAAGACCCGACCCATATCAATCACTTCACCGTGCGCGAGTTCCGGAGCCTGCTTGAGCAGGAGTTCACCGATGTGCGGGTCGCAGGGTTCGGCCGCCTCGGCTGGCTCGCACGCACCTTCCCGCAGACATTCGCCTTCGGGCTCTTCTTCGCCGCGCGCGGCGTAAAGCCCGCAGAGCACAGCTCATAAGCGCCATGACCGTCGCTGACTTCGAGAATACGCGATGGGGGGCAGGGCAGCAGAGCCTCGAGTTCAGGCACCGCACCGCTCTCGGGATGATTCCGGGCGGGACGGTACTCGATCTCGGTTGTGGCGACGGCCTCCTGCTCGAACGGCTCCGCGAACGGGGAATCGTCGGGACCGGGCTTGATGTATCGGATGAGGCGGTACGCATCTGCCGGGAGAAAGGCTTCACTGCGGATGTGCAGGCGCTCTCCGATCCGTTGCCATACGCGGATGCGTCTTTCGATACGGTCGTGCTGCTCGACGTACTTGAACATGTCTATGACCCTACGAGCCTTCTGCGCGAAGCTTCGCGCGTCGCTCGCGAACGAGTCATCGTGAGCGTTCCGAATTTCTCGTCTCTCCCCGCGCGCCTGCAGGCACTCCTCGGCAGGGTGCCCGAGAACAACCGGCCCAATAAAGGGCATGTGTACTGGTTCAATTACCCCGTGCTCAAGCAAATGGCAACGGCAGTCGGACTTGATATGTCTCGACTCGAGACGAATACGTTTTTCCCATTGTCGCTCATCGGGAGGGCCGGCACGCGCCTGTGCCCGAACCTCACGGCGCTTTCTTTCGTCGCCGAATTGCGCGCCGCGCGGCAGACGTCATGAATAAGAAAGTTCTCGTCATCGGCTTCGATTGGAATGGCCTTGCGTACTACGATCCGTCCGTTCTCGTGCGGAAGCTTGTCCGCGACCATATCGCTTCCGGGGAGGTTGATATCGTGCTGTGGGAATTCGCACCGACTGCGGGCGAACTCCCGCTCTCAGACCATGTTCGCGTCATCAATCGGCGCGGCCGATTCCGGCATCTGCGGCCGCTCTACGATCTGCTCGCGCCGTGGCTCCTCGTACGCGATCTGCGCCGCACCGGTTTTGTCCCGGACGCGGTCGTGCTCTACGATTTCCCCCTGTTGCCCGCCGCCGAGCGCGTGAAGCAGGTGTTCGGGTCGAGGGTCGTCCTCTACCTCACCAATCTGCCGGCGGACCTGGCGAAGACGCGCAGCGCAGCGCGCTTCAAGGGTGCCTATCATCGCTTTTTCGAGCGTCGAGCGTCGAGCGTCGTGGACGCGGTTGTCGCCATAAACGATACGACGCGCGCGTATGCGCGCTCGCTCGGCATACCGGATGCAGACATCGTCGAGCTCGCTCCTGATACCATCGGGCCTGACGAATCTTTCATCCGCTCGGCGAAGAAGGGTGTCGTACATGCCCGCTTCGCCATATCCGAGAACACGAAGATCGTCTTCTCGGTCGGTCGGCTCGAACCGGAGAAAGGATTTGACCGGCTTATCCGCGCGCTAGCAATGCTCGCGCGCGCCGACCTCGCACTCGTCATCGCCGGGGAAGGGAGATTAAGGAGCGAGCTTGAAGCGCTCACTCGCTCACTCGGCGTTTCCGATCGCGTGCACTTCGCCGGTATGCTCGGGCGCGAAGACTTGTGGCAGTTCTATGCCGATGCCGATGTGTTCATGCTGCTCTCGCGCTCGGAAGCGCTCGGCCTCGTCGTGTGGGAGGCGATGCATGCCGGCGTGCCGGTTATCGTGAGCGGCGCAGGCGGCCTGGCCGAATCGGTCGGCGGGGATGGCGAGCGCGGGTTCATGTGGACCGAGGAACGGGGTATCGCAGACTTGTCGCAGAAACTTAACCGGTGTTTTGACCGCGAAGCGGCGGGGCCGATGCTCGAGCGCGCCAAGGCATACGTCCGATCTCGCCAGAAAGGCGGCGATTTTCTCACTGTGCTATCGTCAATCTCATCATGAAGCTCTTGTACGCCACCTCGGCTTCCTATCCGTCGACCCTCGCGAACCGTCTCCAGACGCTCGCTATGGCGAAAGAGTTCCACGAGCTCCTCGGGAGCGACTTCTGCCTCGGCGTGTCGTCATTCCCTCAGCCTCAACCAGATCTTCCGATCGTTGAAATGCCGGGAAGCCGGCGAAGCATCCTACTCGCTATCCGGTATGCGTTGTTTATTCGGAGGGAACGCTTTACACATGTCTATTGTCGAGAAGAGAAACTACTCTTCTTTCTGCGATTGTATACTCGCCTCCTGAACATTCGCGTCAAACTCTATTTTGAAGCCCACACTATCCGTCCTGATTTCATATTCAAAACAGCGGTAAGACGTGCGGATGGAGTCGTCGCGATTACTCATGGCGTAGCCTCTGATCTCATGCAGCTTGGAGTTCCGCCGGCCCGCATCGCGGTGGAAGCGGACGGCGTCGATCTTGCGCGATTCGCCGGCCTGCCTTCTCGGGATTCGGTGCGCGCACGATTCGGCATCGCTCAAGAGTCAAAAGTGCTTCTCTACGCCGGTAGCTTCGGATTCATTCCACCCTGGGACTATCACCCATGGAAAGGGGCGGATACATTCTTGGATGCGGCGAGCCGTGCGCCTGCTGATTGGGTCTTCGTGTGTGCGGGTGGGGAAGATAAAGAAGTTGTCGCCGTGCGAGAGAGATACCCCGATACGCGTATACACCTCCTTGGTCACGTGTCGCCGAACGACATTCCCGGGCTTCTTGGTGCCGCTAATATCCTCGTGTTGCCGAATAAGCGCGGAGCAGCCGGTTCGGAGCGGTACACGTCCCCGTTGAAACTTTTCGAGTATATGGCAAGTGGTATCCCGATTCTTGCGAGCGACCTGCCGTCTCTGCGCGAGGTTGTCAGTGAACAGGAAGTCTCATTTTTTGAACCGAATGATCCGGAGGCTCTCATCAGTGTCGCCAGAGGCGTTTTCGAGAACGGGGACGCAGCGAAGGAGAGAGCCGCACGTGCTCGTTCGCTTGCGGATCGGTATACATGGCACGCGCGCGCGGAGCGTATACTCAGCTTCCTCTCGGCGAAGAGAGATTCATAAACCATGATGATTATCACGACTAGTTGGGATGACGGTGATGCACGCGACACGCGCGTGGCCGACCTGCTCACGCGCTACGGCATGAAGGGCACGTTCTACGTCGGGAGAGATTACGGCGAGAAGCGCCTCACAGAAGACGCTATCCGCACACTCGCACAGACGCACGAGGTCGGCGCGCACGCTCTCTCGCACCCCGACCTGCCCACGCTCTCGCGAGAGGAGAAACGTGCGGAGATAGCAGGGAGCAAGGCGTGGCTCGAGTCGGTGCTGGGGAAGCCAGTCGATATGTTCTGCTACCCGTATGGGCGTTTCGATGCTGAGACGGAGGAGGTGGTGCGCGAAGCCGGATTCATCGGCGCTCGGTCATCGCAGAAGACGATGGGCACGGTCCCGACCGATCCGTTCGCTCTACCGGTTACGACAATGGCCTATCGAGCGCCGTTTGGCATCGTTCAGAAGCTCACTTTGCCATTCATGAAAGAGAAACTTGCGAACCGCGAGTGGGAAGCGCTCGCGCGTAAGAAGTTCGAGGTGGTACGCGAAGCTGGCGGCGTCTTCCACCTCTGGGGCCACTCATGGGAACTTGATAAGTTCGCGCTTTGGGGCTCGCTCGAGTCGTTCTTGAAAGAGATTGCACACCAGCCCGATACGCGCTATCTGACAAACGGAGAATTAGTGGATGTTATTTTTTCTGAGCGTGGAACGCGAGAATGAATGAACCAAGGTCGGGCGAGAGGTCAGAAGCCCATTTCCATTTCGGCTGAACGACGCCCTCGATGCGTACGTTGTCGAATGCCTGCTCCAGGAGTTTTTTCAACATAGCGTATGAAAATTGATTGATATGAGTCGGCTCACCGAGTGGCGTCGCTTCTGGTCTCGCGAGGAATAGCCGAACGCGATTCTTGAAGTTAAAAGCGTTAGGGACCGAGCCTATGAATAATCCTCCCGGCTTGAGCACCGCATCAATCTTCTTCAGGACATTTTTCGGATAATACAGGTGCTCGATGACTTCGGAGGCAACGACGACGTCGAACTCTCCCTCGTGCCCTTTGTGCCAGTCCCCATTTAGGTCATGCGCCTCTGTTTTCATGCCGGAAGGGCAGTGTGCGAGTGTCGCCGGGTCGATATCGAATCCGGTTACTTCGTTACCCGCGAGATAGTACCGAGAGAGCGCTCCATTGAAGCACCCGAGATCGAGCACTTTCTTGCCGGTACCGATCCACGAAGCGAAAAGTGCACCGCGCTCATTCTCAAGAATCCCGCCGGTACCCGGAGTCTCATTTTTGTCATCGAGTTTGCCGGCGTTGTAGCCGCGATAGATCTGTTCGAGAGGGGAGTTCATTAGGCTCAAGTGGGGCAAATAAGCGTGCGTTTGAATCATAGCCTCCTGGCGGGCATTTTGCTATACTTCGCTGCAAGAAGTTTGAAGCAGTGCGTGCGACTGGGGGCGTGTTCCACCTCTGGGGCCATTCATGGGAGATCGATCAGCTCGTGCTCTGGGGCTCGCTTGAGTCTTTCCTCAAGGAAATCGCCCGTCAGCCAGATGTGCAGTACCTGACAAATGGAGAGGCGGTAAAAGAAATATTTAAGTGAAATTGGTACAACGAAGGTGTCCACTATTCATAATGAAGTAGATTTTTTGATTGAGAACCAACGCTTCATTTTTAAATACAAAGGAACGAGGTAATATTTCATAATCCATTTCTTGGTCGAATACCACACCAGCTTCAGGCGATCTGGAAAAGTCAGCGGGACGGGATCTTTTAAGATCATCTTTATATTCTCGAAAATAAATGCCGGTTTCAGCTGAAGTATGGCATTAAAGTTTTGATATTTCTTGCCGGTAATCGCACGGATCTCCCGCTGATACATTTCCTCAGTGTTCTCATCTGGACGATTTCTACGCATGAAAAAAAGAATCTCAGGGTACTGTTGGAATGCCCCTTGCAATGTTGCGTGAAGAATCATGAGTCTATCATTGGAGATGACAGGCTTCACATAAATATTTCGAATGGTTTTGGTTTTCCAGATGCCTTGGATTATCGCGCAGCTATTCAGTTCGTTAAGTATATAGAGATACCTTTCTATAGGCTCATTAAACGATGTTGTTGTGTAGTCGTCATTGTGGATATTCCCGAGACTTCCGTCGAAGTTAATTATCTGACTCCGAGGATATGCCAAAACAACTTTTTCAAGTTGAATTAGTGGCAAAAGTTTCTCTATGAATTGTGGGTGGTAGCGGTCATGGCCGGCACACGATATGAAAAACGGCGTCTGTATCCTGGAAAGGACATATTTGAAATTCGCTAGAGAGCCGCCATTCTTCTCGTGCCGCACGAAGACTATTCTCGAATCTCTCTCTGCGTATTCGCGGCATATGTCTGGAGTTTTGTCGGTTGAGCAGTCATCAGAAATAAGAAGGATAAAGTCCGTATACGTCTGGGCGAGTAGGCTGTCGAGCGCCTCCCGGAGATATTTCTCATCATTATAGGCGGTCATGCCTATCGTCAGGAGCGTGGACACTGAAGGTGTGTCTAGATGCCTAGAAAGTGGCATGGATATCAAGCCATCCGAGAGACAGTTCGTCTTTATCGAGATCGCGGAGATCGGTGTATTTTATATACCGGCTCATCATGTCTTGGAAAGGTATCCATTTATCTTTCGGTAGATCTTCTCCGAAATATCCTGAGGAATGGTTAGAAAATTTGTAGTCTCCGCTTCGCGTTGGGTTGTTGAGCTGGTTCACGAGTTGGAATCTGGTATACCCGGCGAGGTGAAGGGCTGAGAAAATCGTCGGATAAAAAGTACGAGACGTCTCAAATGATACATACTTCGGCTTCTCCAGCCGAAGAAGATCTTTGGCAACAATGGGGTCTGCCCCTTCGATATCCACCTTAATATAGAAAGGTACTCCGAATTGCGCGTAGAGATCGCTGAGAGAAATAGCCTCCACCTGAAGATGCCTCGATTCTCCGCCGACAGATTCAGCAAATTCTTTGGTGAGACTGTTTAAGTTGGAATGAAGCGGATTGATATAAAAATCGACGGGGCCTTTTTCATTAGAAACGGCCTTATTAAGGAGAACAAGATCGCCAGATTTTATGGCATCCGTGAATCTCTTCATCCCGTCTTCTGCCAGAGTAGGGTCAGCCTCCACGGCAATCACTTTGTATCCCTTGTGAAGATAAAAGGCGGTATCGTCGCCGTTGTGGAATCCCAAATCGAATACGACATTCTTGGATGGGGGAGTCGGTTCTTTTTTCATGAGGTTCATTTTATTTTACCACCGATGGCTTCTTTCATGACCTTGCTCCAGAAAGAGAGATATCTGTCGCCCGGAAGGAAAGTATTGTAATTGTGTACGGTGCTCTTCGTCTCGGATTGCCAGGCCGGTAGTTTTGCTAATTTCCGTATCTTTGCGAGTGCCTTCTCGCGATCTTCTTTGTTTGCCGCTTTGCAGTAATCGGCAAACGGCCCTTTGTGGCGACCGAGCGATTCCAGAAACACGTCTTTCGGCGTGATGCCATCTGATTTCTTTCCCAGTCTCCATCGTTTGGGAGTCTTGGGAAGGGCGAGTATCTCGTGAAAGACCTGTTCCCAGTCGTCCGTCATTTTCTTGAGAGAGAAAGTCCTAATCGCATATTCACGAGCATTTTTCGATAAGGTGCGGCGCAATTTCGGGTTGTGGTATAACTCTTCAAGCGCTTTTACATACTCATCGGTATCTTTTGCCACGATGCCGGTTACCCGGTCTTGCACCATATAGCTCTCCATAGGATTCGCCAAGACGACGGGCACGACACCGGCCGTCATTGCTTCTTGCAGCGCAAGATCGCAGGTCCCGTAATGGCTCGGGACGAGAGGGTAGCCGAAGACGTCACAGGATGCGAGATGTCGCCAAGCCTCTTTCTCGGGGAGGGGGCCAGTGAAATTAAACTTTGCTCCGATACCGAGCCGTTCAGCCTCCTTTGCCATCTGCGCTCCGTTTGGCGGGCCGATGACTATGAATTTTACATTCGGTATATTGGCCCGGCTCGACATCTTTAAGAAATCCGGATGCATCTTTGCGAAATCGACCGTGCCTACATATCCAATATTAAAACCGGAGTGTTTCGTAGGCTTCAAGGATTTAATACGGTCTACTGTCCCCGTAGACCAAATGTCGCGCAAGCATTTCTTGCGCTTGGTATCAAGACGCTCCACGTCTTTTGTCATGTGGCTCAGCGGCGTCGTGAAGACAAACAAGTCCGGATATTTGAGAATCTTGTCGGTGAGATTATTCGGCGCGGTCGCCCCGGCGACATGGCTCCAAATAATGACTCGACTCGGGGGAAGTTCCTCTCGCATCAAGAAGTCTGAGAGGAGCGGATGATTCCACCAATGAATCAAAACGATATCGCTATTTTCTATTTGAGCTAGGATTTCTTGATGGTGTGCCGACATATGCTCCGTGAATGGTATTCCCGCTTCTTTGAGAGCTGAGGTAGCCCGGTCATCGACGTAGCCGAGACATACGACGGCATGCGCGAAATCCACGCCTTTTGCGGTCTTTGTAAGATAATTTAAGACGACGCTTCCTATCCCGCCACCGAGGTGGGTGGTTATATGGAGTATTTTCTTTTTCGTCTTTCTTTTCATGCTCTATTTTCTTTCGGAATGGCGTACAGCACCATACCTGTCCCGGCCCATGAGTGCAATCTCATGATAAAAGAGTAATTTTCCAGATTCCGCATAAGGAAAAGCGGCGTTTTCCAAATCCCATCAGAGTTGTGATAGACGGTCAAAGCGAGAATCGGTCGATAATCGCGTATTGTCCGCAGCGCTCCCTTCAGAGCGTTCAACTCACCCCCTTCCAAATGCATTTTTATGAATGTGGCGGGTATGTCCAAGTCATCAAGCGGCATTGTCTTGATCAGCTCGGTACCCTTTGGGGAAATCTTTGATGCGAAGTCGAATCCCCGGTAGAAACTCCGCTCGCCCTTCTTGCTGGTTAGGGCGGATTCGACCAGTTTTAGATCCTCTTTGTCCCCGAATGCCTTCTTTAAGATTTTGTAATTACTCATGTCAGGCTCTATGGCATAGATTTTCTTGTACCGGCCATGCATTGTTTCCAGAAATTTATCGATGACAAATCCCTTGTGAGCACCGCAGTCTACGAAGACCTCTTTTTCATGTAAGACTTTCAATACTTCTGGAATGAAGAAGCGATTATCACCCTGTATGGGTGCCTTCTCAAACAGTAATTCTACCCGCGTTCTCCTCCATGCGAGGAATTGCAGATAGTGCGCGCGCGAGATTTCGTCGTGCAGTGAAGAGAAAACTTCGCGTATATTCTTCCGGTCCGCAGGAGTAAACTCGTTTACGAGCCACCCGTTGTTGAGGGGGTGTCGGCCAGAATAAGTCTGAGCGATGTCATAGAAGAAAGCGATATCTTCCCACCCCTCGGTCGTTAGTTTGTCGCGTAGGGCGATGAGCGGGGAAGTGACGATACAAACAATCAGCAGGTGCTCGTCCTTATCCGATTGCGTCACATCTTGCGGGTGCACAACTTTTGTATTTTTCCAGAATGGGTCGGTCGCCTGCCGGTCGGCGTAGATATCCACGACGAAAGATATCGGCTGCCCGACGTAATCGAAGAACTCTTTTGCCATCCTGCCGAGCTTCCCAGCACCGTAGAGTACAATCGGCTTGTCAATCTTCCGTAAGGTGAGACTCTTCTTCGAAGAGAGGATGCTCTTCAGGATATTATCCTGGTCCTCAGAGCGGGGGACCGTAAGAGAGTTATAGGGCTGAAGGCGGCCGATACTCATCATTGGCCACATACTAGCAGTAAAGTCCGTTCGTATACAAAAAGAAAAGCGGTCCGACAAACAGCCGGACCGCCAAATATTTCCTAAATCACACCAGCTTCTCGAGGAGCATCTTTGCGTGCGTATCGATGTCATCCGGCAGGCCGTGGGACATCTGTCCGCAGTTCCCGCAGATGGGATGCGACTTCCTTTCGCCGCGGAGCATCATGAGCTGATGCGCGCGGAGCCGGGCTCCATTCCAGATGTCCACCACGCTCTCGGTGTTCGCGTCGCCGATGATGAGCTTACGCTCCCAGTCCAAGAAACACGTGCTCGCGCTCCCGTCGGAATTGATGGAGAAGGAGTAGAAGATATACGGGCACGTTAGGACCTCCCGTATCGGCTGTCCATAGATGCCGATATCCCGATTCACTCCGACCCCATGGTCTTCGATGCCGAACTCCGGCCAACAGGACATCACATGTTCGACGAAGACGAAATCGGCGATATCACCGAACGTGTCGTAGAATTTCTGCACATCCTCGCTCGGAATCACGTCGCCGTTTATCTTCACGAGGATCTTGCAGTCCTCTCGATGTTCGTAGAGGTGGCGGATGTTCTTCACGAGAGCGTCGAAGTCGACCTTGCGTCCGGAAAACCGATCGTATTGGTCGGAGTTCATGCCGTAAATCGAGACATTGATCCAGTCGATGCCGGCGTCGATGATCTCGAGGTTCTTCTTCGGCGATAAGAAGATCCCGTTGGTCGTCATGTCCACGACCCCGCAGCGCCCGCTTTGTTTCGCGTACCGCACCATATCGGCAATCATCGGATTCGAGAGCGGCTCGCCATCCTTGTAGAGGCGCAGGACCTTGAGCGGTTCGGGGAATTGGCAGATGTCATCGACAATCTTCTTGAAGAGGTCGAACTTCATCGGTCCATGCCACCGGCCGGGGGTGCTCCGCATGAGCGCGTGGTCGCCCGTTGGGCAGAACTTGCAGCGAAGGTTGCATTTATCCGAGGGGTCGACATTGATGACCGTCGGAGTGCTGAGGGGGATGAGGTCTTGGAGAACGGGCCGGTTTTCCAACCGGATTCGCGGTCGAATCTGCGCTTTCATGATGAACCTCCTGTTGATGTGGGTTTGATTTGAAGGAAGGAAAAATCTCCGAGGAAATACTACACTGGAATCAGCTAGAAGTCAATATCAAGATGTTGTACGCGCCCAGCGCCAGACTATTAGTCCGAAGATGAGACTGAGCAAGTATTGAGACACGCGCGCGAGAACGATTCCGAACATTCCCCAGTAGTAGCCGAATACGGCGAGAGAGAGTATGAGCACGACATTACTAGCGGTGCTGCTCGCGTACATCGCCCGCACCATCTGTGGCTTCGACTGGAGGGCGCTCGCGATCAGTTGCAGAGGGGCGACGAAGGCGAGGCCCGCTGCGTATACCTGCGTGAGCAGTACGGCGGAGAGATACTTGGGGAACAGGGCCATGAAAAGGAAGGGTGCGCATACGATATAGAGTGCCGCTACTGCGGCGCCCGCGAATGTCAGCATCCATAGCCGCTCGGTGAGCCGCTCGTTGATCTGCTCCGACGAGAGCGCCGACAGCTTCGGGAGCGCGAGGCTCGGGATGCCTTTGAACACGCCCTTGATCTGATCGACCGGGGAGAGAGCGAACGAATACACTGCGAGGCTCGTCGCGCCGAGGTAATGGAAGACGAGGAGGCGGTCAGCGTAGCTGGCGATAGTACCGAGAACGCTCATGAGCGTGAGATGCTTCCCGTAGGTGAGCGTCTGAGCGTCTGCGCGGTCTATCGGGCGGTAATGGCGCACGGTCATTTGCAGTAGGAAATAACGCGCGATGGTCCATGACGCGAAGTAGGCGATTACGATGAGGAAGAGGTTGTGCGAAAGGAGGACGGCGAGCGCGATGACCGCAGTAGCGGTGAGTTGCGCGACTATCATATAGAGCGATGAACGGCGGAAGTCTTTTTTCCCCTGCAGGAAGGCATCGTAGAGGCCGAACGAATCCATGAAGGGCAGGAAGAGCGCGGCGATGAAGAAGGTGAGCGCGAGCGGGCTCGTGGGTGTGCTGAGGTAGTAGTAGGCGGCGAGCAGGAGGCTCGCCGCGCCGCCGAGGAGTCCCCAGATGATCTTGGTGCGGACGTTCGGTCGCAGGACGCCGTCTTTCCCCTGCGCGACCGCCTGTACGGTGGCGGTGTTGAGGCCGGTGAGCGTGGGGATGGTAAGGA
>Ga0307375_10005361_pt1 | contig 12040 bp, 19 predicted proteins | sample TR1MG_FD_202531 | JGI IMG/M metagenome (GOLD analysis project Ga0307375, IMG submission 202531) | Soil microbial communities from Risofladan, Vaasa, Finland - TR-1 | ecosystem: Environmental > Terrestrial > Soil > Coastal area > Acid sulfate soil | place: Finland: Risofladan, Vaasa | collected... | reverse complement strand
CTTTGACAGGTGGATATAAAAATGAATAATTCAGAATTAAAAATATTTACAATGTTTTACATTGATGAGCATGATGATCTTCTTGGAGAAGAAAAAATTGCTCTTATGGAGTGGGTAAAAGATGCAGATATGGACCAAGTGAAATTTTTATTAGCAACAGGGGAAGTGAAAGATAAATTAAGTGAAGAAGATATAACATATATAAAAGAACTGGATCCAATGTTATTTCCTGGGGCCAATCCAGGTGAGAAGATAGCATTTGGTGCTGGATTCGGTAGTGGACTTGCTGTGGTTGCGTATTCTGCTTTAATTGCAGTTGCAGCGGTTAAAGCATATAAAAAGTATATAAGCAAAGCAGGAAGGGCTTGTAAAGGACTGTCGGGAAATGAAAAAACTAACTGTTTAAATAAATTTAAAAAACAAGCTCAAGCGGCCAAAGTAAAGACTTTCCAATCAGGATTATCAAAATGTTCAAAGACAAAAAATCCTGTTGAATGTAAAGCAAAACTTCAAGCAAAAATTGCAAAAGAAAAGGCCAAAATGGGACAATTATAAAATGGAAAATCTAGACTTATATTTAGATCTGATCCAAGAGGATGAGCTACAGGAGATGGAACCTTTATCTACTATGGCAATTGTTACAGGTGTATTCTATGCAGCATCAATTTTAAATATAGGTGTAAAGGTATATAATACATATTTTACAAAAGCTGCTCGTAGGTGTAAAGATTTAGGATCACAGGATAAATCTCTGTGTATGTTAAACGCAAAAATTATTGGAAGAAAAGCAGAGCTTGCAAAAATTCAGGGTGGAATGAGTAAATGTAATAAGGTCAAAAAAGCTCCAGAAAAATGTGTAGTAAAATTGAAGGGCAAGATGGAGAAATCTAAGCAACAAATTATATTCTTGCAAAATAGACTGAAACAATTGAGTAAGCAACAACACAAAGGAGACTAAAGTGAAAATTAGAGTTGTAGGACAAAAAAAGAATGCCAGTGAACAACTCCCTCAAATAGTAAATAGGATCTTTGCTATTTGTAAAAACGATTCCAACTTTCCTCTTAAGAATGAAATGGAAAATGTGGATGATAGAATCATGGAAATGAAAAAGAAAATCACAAAACAAGATGAATTATTAAAACAATCATCTGAAATTAAAAAAGATTTGATTCAACGTATTGAAGTAATAGATGATAGTAACAATAGATTGCAAATGAGACTTCTAGAGTCTCTTGGAAGTGAGGTATAAATTGAATATAATCGAAACTAGTATTCCGGATGTGATACCGGAGAACATTGATGAATCAAAAATAGTATTAGCTGAAAGTATTATTCAAAACGTATATCCCCTTTTTGATGAAGTTTACAACACAAGGATATCAGACCTTAATGAGTTACAAAAAACTCTGAAAACAAAAAGAAGTTCTGTATTATCTGAAAAAGATAGCCTTCAAACTCTTATAGACGGGTACAATAAAAAGAAAAAGGTAGCCAAGTTGATTGACCGAATTGAAAAAATGGTCAACTCTGGTCTTGTTTATGAGGGTTCATTAAAGAATGAAACAATCATTTTACTCAAGATTGCATCTAAGTTAACAAATGAGAAGCTAGATTACCACTTGAAGTCCACGTTACGAACCATATCTAAAAGATTTTCTAGATAAGTTCGTTTCTCACTACTTGAGTTACGAACTCATACTACACCCTCCCAAAGGAAGACTACTTGACAACTACATATATAGAACATACTTTAAATGCCCATGTAGCATTAATATTAATTAACGTTAATTAAAAAAATGGAGGAATAAAAGTTATGAAGGAATTACTACAAGAGGTTTATGCAACAACTAAGAAAATTAGTGGTATAGACCCGTCCAAACCTGGTAACTTAAAAGCCGTTCTTGTTGACGATGCTGCATTTGAGGCTTATGTAACTGGACTTGCCGAATCTATTGAGAACAAGAGAGATCGTTCTCAGTTTATTCAATTAGCAGAAAACACACGTATTAACCTGTTAGAAAATTCAATGTTTCAGATCAACCCTTATGAAACATTGACCCTACCAATTCTTCGTGTGTTCTATCCCAAACTTGTTGCAAAGGAAGCTGTAACAGTTTCACCTATGGACAAACCAGAAACTGTTAAAGCGTTTATCAAAGCAACATTTGCACCATCAAACAGTGTTACTCAGTATAATGCCCCTGTAACCACACCGGACATTTCTCAGGGTGCGGCTGTTGGTACACCTGTTTCTGCATCTCTGCCAGTTCCAAGTTCAGGATATGACGTTTTAAATGTCATTGGACTTACAAGCACTCAAGCGCATCTCGAAAGAGACTTTGAAATTACCGGCGTTTCTACAGATGGCACAGCGTGGACTGACGTAGCCATCGCACCAGCTGTTGAAGGTCACTTCTCATCAAGTGTTTCTATTGGTGGAGTGGCTGATGTAGTTTCTGGTAAAGTCGACTACCTTGCAGGTACAGTTGATATTTCCAGTACTACAGGAACAGTTCTGTTTGCTCGATTCCAAGTGACTACATCACTGGAAGAAAACAGAATTAATCCAGCAGTAACACTAAATGTTGATAAAATTCGTCTATACGCTAGAGATCGTCAGATTTCTGCAAACTGGACTATCAACATGGAGCAAGATATGAGAGCTCTGTTTGATGTTTCTATGCAAGCAGAAATTGTTAATATTCTAGGACAGCAAATCGCTCTAGATATTGACAGAGAAATTATCTCTGCTCTTTTAACTGCCAACACTCGACTGAATGCTGCCAGTCATACTGGAACATTCAATAGAACTCCACCAACAACATACACTTGGGGAACTAAGTATTGGCATGAAAACATTATTCCTGTACTGAACCAACTATCAGGACAGATCTACACTGATACAAACATGGAAGCGGGTAATACCATTCTGGCTAACCCACTAGATGTTGCAATCCTTGAAGATCTACAAACATTTAATTATACTGGCACATCTTCAGTTGACGGTGACCTTGGTTATCGTTCAGCGACAGTTGCTGGTGGTAAATGGAAAGTTCTGACAAGTGCGGTTGTTGCGCAAGGAACAATGCTAATGGTTTACAAACCGGTTGAAGAGTTAAAAGCAATTTACATCTACTCACCGTATGTACCAGCTGTGTTACATCCATATCCATTAGGATTCACACCGAGCTTAACAATCCTGTCACGTTACGCGACAGCATTGATTCGTTCGAATGGTATTGCTGCTCTAACTATCGGTGCATAAGTTATAGCCCGACAAGCAAAAAAAGACCTGGGTTTTTCTCACGACGGCCCAGGTCTTTTTTCCGTCGGAAAAAAAGAACAAAATATAAAAGGTTTTGAAATGACAAAAATATTAATTATTGGATTCAGACACAGTGGAACTACAATGTTAATGCAACTCCTAAGAGCTCATCCGGAAGTTGGTTGGATTGAATTTGAAGAAGGATATATTGAATTTGATAAACCTAAAGAATGGATTTTAATGTTGGCGAAGAAAAAGGTTCTAGATTTAAAGAAATATGCTTGGGGAGAAAAAATACCTTGGGCTTTAAGAGAAAATGATATAAAAGGACATAGAGTAATTAACTTTTCAAAGAAGTGGTTGAAGTATTTTAAAGACGGAAGAGTTGTACATATATTAAGACACCCACTTGATGTAGCAATGTCAGGGCATGGAAATCAAGTTGGAGAGCAAGAACTGAAATATATTAAAAGTTCTATTCCGAAAGTTATTGATTTTATAAATTCAAATAAAAGATGCACAACAATTCTTTATGAGGAGTTAGTAACCAATCCAGAAGTTTACCTACCTAAACTCTTTGACTTTTTAAATTTAAAATCGACAAAAAAAATAGTTAGGAAAGTAATTAATACTCCTTTAAAGTTTGGTAAAATTAATGCAGATAGAGCATTTGCTTATAAACAAAAAGATATAAAAATTGATATAAACTACGACGAATTTGTAAACAAATTGGAAAATAGGTTATGAAAAGATGTCTTCATCAAGTTATAAGACCAAAAGATAAAGATAATTACAGACCTCTTGACGTTGGTGAATGTGTAGATTGTGAATATGATGAAGAAGAAAACAAAAAATGTAAAAAATACACTCCAGTTAACTTTGTAATTATAGATATAGAAGAAAGGCCACCCAATATATAGGTGACCTTTCAGCTATCTTTTCTTGGGCATCATTCTCTCAAAATGATTCTTATGAATGGTGTCTATCTTTTTCTCGAAGTTTACAACTACATGGACATTGTAGCCTTTTATATTTCGTTCTCGTAATTCTCCTATGTGGAGTGCTTTATCAGCCATTATATGTCCAAACCTTTCAGGGTCAGTTTCTACCATCTCTAAACATTCTGGATGATAAAATATTCTTTTCCCTACATCACCATATATTCCATAGTCGTGGATAGAGTGAAATAACCCTCCCTTAGATCCACAAAAATAACACTTTAGTTTTCCAAGCACAAAAGCCATATTCACCTCGTTTTTAATTGTTCGAATCTCTTATATGAGATACCTTTGGTTCTCCCTATGTGCCATTTCCCACAGATACTACACTGGTATGCTTCCATTCGATGAAATACAAAATGCTTTCTGAGAGTATGCGTTATAGCACGCTGAGCATCTTCTTTGGATTTGTGGCCAATCTTTTTCTGACACTTTCTTTTTTCCCTCCTTTTTGTCATAAAAATCGTCACCTCCTTTAACTAACCTTTAACATTAATTAATGGTTTAGCATAGTCGATCGTTTTGATAACTATACCTTCTTGCTCTTTTATAACATTATGTAAGTTTTTATATGCATCCGGAGCTTCATCTTTTGTGGAATGTCCTACTTTAGCAACTATTCCTTCCATTTGTGATTTGAATCGCTCCATCGTAACTTTTTCTTTTGCTTGTGTTCTGCTCATTTTACGACCAGCTCCATGAGAAGCAGAACATAAGTAATGTGGATTTCCAAGCCCTTCTGTAACATAGACTCCAGATTTCATGCTACCGGGAATAATTCCTATTTGACCATCGTCAGCAGGAGTTGCACCCTTTCTATGTAGAACATGATCACCAGGGTTGACAATTGCATGGTTGTGATTTTCATTGACCATATTACGAATCAGTTCACTTATTTCTTTGTTACTGTATCCAAAAAGTTCTAATACTTTTTTCATCATTACTTTTCTATTTTCAAGAGCATAATCAAGAGCAAAGTTCATATCCTGTAAATATTGTTGACCACACTCACTCATAAGATCAAGAAATCCTTTTGGTAAATGGACATCTACAATATTTGATAGTTTCATATAATAAGATGCAATTGAATGACCAATATTTCTAGAACCTGAATGAACAGTGATAGTCACATAACCTTCCATATTTTCTCCGATTTCAATGAAATGATTACCGCCACCCAATGTTCCAAGTTGAATATATAGTTTAGCATTTACTTTATCAGCTAACTCCTGCCACCCAGATGCATTTTCAAATTTCTTATATTCCAGAGATTTGTTTCTTGAATTGAATCCAACTGGTATTATGTCATATATAGATTCAAACATCTGAATTTTTCTCTTGGTACGTTTGAAATAATCAGCAGCCTTGATTCTTGTTAAAACAAAGCACATACCACAGCCAATATCATATCCTACATAACCTGGTGAAATTACACTATCTAAAAGAGCAACTCCACCGATTGGTAATGAGTATCCTGTGTGGCAGTCTGGCATTACAGCTAATATAAGCAGGAACTCCAGTTTCAAAGCATCATAGATTTGATTCTGGGCACTCCATTCAAGTTCCTCCATAGGGATTAGCATTCTTAATCTTTTATCCATTGATCAGATCCTCCTTAGAGCAGTAGTTATATATCCCTTTTCTTTATTATATACCACTCTTACAACTCCTCTATATTTGAAGTTTAAATCGTATGTATATTGGTCACCATCTTTTTGTTTTTCTATCATAACTAGAAGTACATCTCTATTAGATTCTACTCTTTTACATAGATAATTATAATCTTCCATGGATATATCAATATCATATCTTTCTAATAGTCGTTGTTTTGTATGATTGAAACTATAGTTTCTATCTTTTACTGTTTTCATACAGACCCCTTATAAAAATAAGGGGGACTATTCCCCCCTTATTTTCAGGTTCATTTAGACTGCCAATGGATCTAAATCTAGTTTACAAACCCAAGCTGGAATGGCTTTCCCCTTGTAATACTTGACACATTGATTGACAAATTTAGTCAGTTGTTTTTCAAGGGATGCAGGTACACAAACCACACCTTTGGTATGAATCTGTGCATCAAGAAGTGGGGCTTTTCCCTTTATATGAAGGTCATGATAATCCGCCCATTTTTCTGCCCGTTTGATGGCGAGGTCTTTTCCGAAACCATCGGTCTGATATCCATTGACATACCTTGAACCACATATACATCCTTTTCTGTCAATGTGAGGTACCCACTCGCCTCCGATGTAATCATAGAGATCATTTTTGTGACATAGAGACCATCCAATGATGAGTTTACCATTTGGATCGATTCCGGCAATAAGAACTCCACGTTTGATCCCTTTGGTTTTCTTACCACTCCCCGGAATTTTAATACCATTTTCATCCAGTTTCTCAGTTCGCCTGATGTATTTTCGGTTCCTCTGGATGTACTCCATTTTTTGAAATTGTAGCTCAGTCAAAATATTACTCCTTTCATCCCAACACCTTGTCGAGATAATGTGTATTAAATGCTAAATACAATAGAACAGCCAAGACTACACCTGCTAACGTAGACCCAAGTACAAGACTCAACCCAAATACAAACCCATCCCTAAAGGATTCTTTTACACTCACACTCCAGCCTTTTCAAACTCGATTTTTACTTCATCTGATCTGATGAATTGTTCCCATGCTGATATACATTCCATCATTAAATTTTGATGCATAGTACGGATAAGTATTTCTAGATCTGGGTTGTCTGCATATTTTGGGTCTGTCCACGATTCAAACTCGCTTGCTAATTTGCCCAGAATATATTCTCCAACGGAGTTTTTCATCATTGAACCTCTGGGTCTGAAAATGGAATTACAGGTACCGAAATGAACCTGCTTGGCTGTTCCTTCTTTAATTTGGGATAGTAAGAGGGTTTCTTCCTCAGGTGTCATTATTCTCATCTTGACCATTTTGTTCCTTTTCCATTTTTTTGATAAATTTATGATAATAGTATATTGAATAACCAGGTATATGTCCTGTGTATCTGGTTTTATGATTAGGACCCTTAATGAGTCTTACTAGACGATAACATGCTGCATCATATCCCATAAATGCTGTAACACCTATGAGAAGACCAACTACTACACCAAGTCCCATAGTCACCTCATTTCATTTTAATGTTAAAGAGTTTATTACCCTTAAAGAATCTCAACTTTGTTCCATCTTTGCATAATTTCATTGTTGAGTCTATATCTGGATCTTCAATTCTTTTCACATCATCTTTATTATAGTTATTTGAAAAGATTTCGATAGCACGATCGCTTGTTATTGTTACACAAATTCCGTTATCAAGCACTGTCATGTTGATAGGTTCATAGTCGATATCCTCAACCATATGAATTTTATATTTATCGTGTTTAGAATCAAATATGAGAGCGAATCTACTATAGATACCATCCTTATGACCGATGATAATACAGACATGACTCATGTATTTTGCGTCTATGATTCTGTAGTCATCTAATTCAGGAATAGCCTCTTTTATAAGAGCACTCTTTTCTGTTTGATTAGTTATTGGTATTGCTAAATATGCTCTACCCATTACACTTTGATAAACAACTCCACTGAATACCTGACTAGATGATGGTTCAATAGTCCAAACATTTGAGACAGCCGGGATAATTTTCTGCCCAAAAACCTTGAAGGATATTTGAACAAACTTGCCTTCACTCTTTAAGAAAAGACAATTATCTATGATCATCTTATCATTACATTTAAGACTTAATTCTCTGACTTCATAGTCTTTTGTTAATGGTTTGAATTGAACTTTGTCATCTTCAATTTTAACAAAGAGCGGAATCATATCAGGTATTACAGTGAGGAGTTCAACATCCGGACTAACTCTATATTCATGACTATCAATGTGCATATACTTTTTGGTTTTTATAATTTGAACACCATATAGAGTAGAATGATAAAGAATTTTTTCCTTGAATTTTCTCAACTCTTCAATTGTAAAATTGTTAGTGCTCTGGACAAGGATGACTTGGACAGGAACAATAGATGCTGTACCTGGTGTCATTGGAGGAATAGTTCGGTCTCCTGATTCAAAGAGTTTAAAATACCAATCCATGTAATGACTTGGTATAAGTGAGAAGTCTCTTGTGGATGCAGGGACTCTGACTTTAGGATTTAAAACAGAGATATTCTTCTTAACCCTTGATTCAAAGTCGCCTTTTTTGAAACCATCAATTCGTCCTTTAAATGGGTGAACTCCGACGAATAGTTGAAATGAAACAATTGCAAAGGAGAACCAATCTGACAGTTCGCTGAACGTTTTTGCAGACCAGTCCTTGATTGATGGCATTATTGCGGTAGCTGGAAACGATGGAGTTTGCCATGCGTTAATATCAATAAAATAAGGGGTTATCCAATCGTTTGCTGATAAATAATTTAACTCATTACCATCAACAATTAAGCATTTGCATGAATGAATCAATGAGATATTCTTCTTGATATTTTCAACCAATTCAATTATGTGGTCATTTGAAACTCCGTTGTTATCTCTGAAAGTATTAGTGAATAACTTACAAAGAGCTACCATTCTATCACCCAACCAATCCATTGTGAATCCGATGATTTTATTCTTATCATCGTAGATTAAATTTCTTGGCGCAACAATGTTGGGTGTATTGAAAACTTGTAGCTCTTTTATTTTAGCTTCGGGGATCATTCTTTTGGGATCTTCATATACTTTATAACATACTCCTCCTAACTGAAAGATTTTCCCTTCCCCACCTTTTGCAACAAAGTTACTCTGATCGAGTTTTATTCTCTTACCATTTACAAAATATCCCATCTAAACATCCCATTCAGTAAAGTTTTTAACGCCCTTTTTAACAGGTGGTGAGATATATTGTTGATGATTCTTTATTGCTCTTTCATGATTGATCATTTGTATTTGACGGTTAGTATACCATCCAGAAAAAGACCACATGAAAAACAGAGCGGCCAGTAGCAAACCAATGAAAGAGAATACTTTACGTAAATCAATAGTAATTATCATAATCTTATCCTTTATCGGCTTCTTTGAAAACTTGATTGGCCATCTTTGTTTCTACAGATGCCCACCCAAGTAAATCAAAAATGTTTTTGGATTCAAAATAGATGAAGTCACCGAATTTAAATGGGTGATTAAATGTTAAATCACTTCGAACTGTTCCTATAAATTCCTCTCCTTTTGTAACTGATTCTTCAATCTTTACTTCAAATCTTTCTCCTGCGTGTGAGAGTTTTACCCAGTCAGAAACTTCAAGATTGTCAATTAATATTTGACTTACAACTTTAATGTTAGGATCTTCTCTTGCCATTTCACAAGCGTTTGCTAGGTCGGGGATTCTTAGAGCCTCCATTTTATACACTCCTTGTCGATAGAATAAACATTCCATCTTGCAAATTTTATATTGTCTCCAGTTGTAAATGGATGGTCAAATACAAGGTTACTTAAGACTGTGGCAACAATGTCACAAACTTTACAGATTTCAACAACCTTAGCCCAAAATCTTTCACCATTATGATTGACTTCTACACAATCCCCGACTTTCAATTCATTCAATGCTTCATTTCCTGGAGGGTCGAAGCATTGAACCAAGTAATCAAAATCTCTCACATCAACGTAGCCGTCGTAAATTTTTAGATCATCACAGAGGCTCATGATCAGTCCTCCAAAAGAAAAGCTCCCATTGAAAAGTCATCAAAATGAATTGCCCCCTTTTTTTCAAACTCTTCTATTGCTCTTTTACACCTTCTGCGAAGGAACTCTCCTGTTTTATTTTTAAATGCTGAAAAGTGATCTTCCATTAACCACATGGGATCTAGTTTGATCCTCTTATCTGGGTCTATTGGATTTGGCATCAAGAATGATGCTAGACCATCTGACGAAACAATTACAGTATGAAACTCAGAAATTGGAAATGATGTTGATATTGGCATCTCATATGAATAACATGCTTCGATAGGGTCAGGGTCAATATCACCTTTATGTTTTGTTACTACAGTAACACTGTTACCCATTTGCTGATAGAGTTCATTCCTGTTTGGATCAATTCTATATGATAGATAGTAAGGAGCATTGTTTGTATAGAATACTTCATCAAGCATTGTCGTACCCAACCTGCTTGAAATTCCATATGCAAATCCATCACCAAAAAATATAACTCTTACATCCAACTCTTGTTTGATTGCAACAATAAGAGTTGCATCTAAGCAGCTAGTTGGTAACCCCAACTGTCTTGCAATCATTTCAGCATTGTGGGCTATCCAGTCACCCATTTCATTTTTATTAAGGTCATCTAAATAATCTGCTCTGTAACGAAGATATTGTTTGGCAAGGTGTGATAAAATCCTTGCTCCTGTTTCAGAATTAGAAGAAGATGAACAACCATCAGATATGATAATATAGGGCCTTGGTAACATCCCTGATAAGATATAGTCTTGGCAGATAGAATGACCTGCACCACCTTTGAGGAAGGTATCTATTTTCATCACTGTACCTTTAGACTTGGAAGAGATGATTTTTCTTCTGACTTTGATTCATCAACTTCAGTAAGTTTTGTTTCTGATTTTTCATCTTTTTCAGTTTCAGGCGGTTTATCAGTTTCAACCCCATCATAAATTTTCCATTTAAAATTGGGATGATTTTTTGCTACCTCTGCAAAAGTGAGAAAAGGCATTTGCCCACGCCCTTGACCAATCTTTTCTCCACCTAGAAAATAATAATAATAGATCATTCCGTCTGTATGGTTTACATCTGTACCAACTACATTAACATTGATCTTTACAACATCATCTACGGAGCTAGTTTTAATGAATGATATTTGAGATAATCTTAAATCACATATATCCTCTAAAACGGTAAAACCCAGAATCTCATATTGTATACCTATACATTCATTTGTAATTCCAAGAATTTTTGCATCTATTGTGACGTTTGGGATTTCATACCTGTAGTTTTCACAAGACCACATTGCTGATAAAAGAATGGCAATCAAAATCATTCGTTTGAAACCATTTATTTGAGTTATTCGTTTAAGAAAATTCATTTGCACCTCACAAGTTAGATGGGCGGGGTACGTGGAGAGAAAGATATTTAGTTTTGATTTCTTTTCCATGTAGCGCCCGCCCAAACTGCTTAATAGTCTATATTGACTTGTTTGGCCTTCATTATCTCACGTTTAAGAATTGAGACCGAATGTTGACCAACGGCTGGCTGAAACAATTTCAGTCTTTGCCATACAATCTTACCGCCAGGGATTTTAAAACCATCTTCCCATTTTGCATTTTTGATCCAGGCAGGCATACGGTCTTGAGCTTTATAGTGGGCATATTCAGCAGCTCTGCAATTGAATCTCAGATCAGTTATCAATTTCATGTATCGTTTTCTGGTCTGATATGCATCTACAAGACTTTGAACATTCCGATCTACTGCTGGGTATACACCAGAATATTGAGTTTCAGGCATGTACATTATGACTTCAAATTTCGGGAAAGTCATTGATTTTGTCTCTCCCTTTTCTCCATAATCATGAGTTTGTGGTGCAGCATCTTCATCGCCGGGAGGAAAATTGATACCTGCTGACAGAAGGAGTTTGATCTGATCATTGAGGTGTTTTGCCTCTTCGGTAAGACGGTCGATCATCAATTTAGAAATTGCATAATGATGACCGAAGAAGCTTGTCCATCTGTTAGGATGGATGAAGTTTTTGAAAACGATTTCGTGACCAGACCATAATTTGTTCTCTG
>Ga0307375_10005360_pt1 | contig 12042 bp, 10 predicted proteins | sample TR1MG_FD_202531 | JGI IMG/M metagenome (GOLD analysis project Ga0307375, IMG submission 202531) | Soil microbial communities from Risofladan, Vaasa, Finland - TR-1 | ecosystem: Environmental > Terrestrial > Soil > Coastal area > Acid sulfate soil | place: Finland: Risofladan, Vaasa | collected... | reverse complement strand
TCTACATCTTCTTCTTCCGCCAGATGCAGGCGGGGGGGAACAAGGCGTTCTCGTTCGGCAAGTCCAAGGCCAAGCTGCTCACGGGCGACACGCCCAAGGTGACGTTCGCCGACGTGGCGGGCGCCGACGAGGCCAAGGAAGAGTTGCAGGAGATCATCGAGTTCCTGCGCGATCCGCAGAAGTTCACCAAGCTGGGGGGGCGGCTGCCCAAGGGCGCGCTGCTGGTGGGGCCGCCGGGCACGGGCAAGACGCTGCTGGCGCGGGCCGTGGCCGGCGAGGCCGGGCGTCCGTTCTTCTCGATGTCGGGTTCCGACTTCGTGGAGATGTTCGTGGGCGTGGGCGCGAGCCGCGTGCGCGACCTGTTCGAGCAGGGCAAGGCCCACGCGCCGTGCATCATCTTCATCGATGAGATCGACGCCGTGGGGCGCCATCGCGGCGCCGGACTGGGCGGCGGCCACGACGAGCGCGAGCAGACGCTCAACCAGCTGCTGGTGGAGATGGACGGCTTCGAGTCCAACGACGGCGTGATCCTGATCGCCGCCACGAACCGGCCCGACGTGCTCGATCCGGCGCTCCTGCGTCCCGGGCGCTTCGACCGGCAGATCGTGGTGGACGCGCCCGATCTCCGGGGGCGCGAGGGCATTCTCAAGGTGCACATGCGCAACAAGCCGATGGCGCCGGACGTCAACGTGACGACGCTGGCCCGCGGCACGCCGGGCATGGCGGGCGCCGATCTGGCCAACCTCGTGAACGAGGCGGCGCTGCTCGCCGTGCGCCGCGGGCACGACAAGATCTACATGGCCGACTTCGAGGAAGCCAAGGACAAGGTGATGCTCGGCGCCGAGCGCAAGAGCATGGTGATGAAGGAGGATGAGCGGCGGCTCACCGCGTATCACGAGGCGGGCCACGCCATCTGCGGCATCAAGACCATGGGCAACGACCCGCTGCACAAGGTGACGATCGTGCCGCGCGGACGGGCCCTCGGCCTGGCGTTCACGCTGCCCGAGGACGATCGCGTGTCGATCACGCGCCAGCAGATCGAAGCCGGCCTCGTGATGGCGTTCGGCGGACGGGCCGCGGAGGAGCTGATCTTCGGGCACGAGCGCGTGACCACGGGCGCGGCGAGCGATATCCAGAAGGCGACGTCCATCGCGCGGCGGTACGTGACCCAGTGGGGGCTGTCGGACGCCATCGGTCCGATTCTCGTGGGAGAGAACGACCACGACCTGTTCCTGGGCCGCGAGATCCAGCGCCACCGCGACGTGTCGGAGCAGACGGCGCAGCTCGTCGATTCCGAGGTGAAGCGCGTGATCAACCGGGCCTTCGAGCGGGCCAAGGAGACGTTGCACGAGAACGTGGACCTGTTGCATCTGGTGGCGGAGACGCTGCTCGAGCGGGAGACGCTGACGCGCGACGACATCGCGGTGCTGATGCGCGGCGAGAAGCTGCCGCCGTTGACGCCGCCGCCAGCCATCGTCCTCACCCCGCCGTCTCCTCCGGCCGCCGCGGAGCCGCGGCCCAAGAATCCGCCGCTCCTCGGAGGCCCCGAGCCGTCTCCGGCGTGACGGCAGACGCCGTCCGTGCCGCGGCGCCGGCATGGGCCGTGCGCGACGGCGTGCTGGTGCTCGACCGGCCGCGCCTGCTCGGCATCGTGAACGTTACCCCCGACAGCTTCAGCGACGGGGGTAACTTTTTTGTCCGCGACGCCGCCGTGGCCCACGCCGAACGGCTGGCGGCCGAGGGCGCCGACGTGCTCGACGTGGGCGGGGAGAGCACCCGGCCGCAGGGCGCCGAGGCGGTGTCGGAGGCCGAGGAACTGGGGCGCGTGATCCCGGTGGTGCGCGAGCTCGTGCGGCGGCTGCCCCAGGTGCCGGTGTCGGTGGACACGGTGAAGGCGGCGGTGGCCGACGCGGCGCTGGCCGAGGGCGCGCGGATCGTGAACGACGTGTCGGGGGGGCGGCTGGACCCGCGGATGGCCGCCGTCTGCGCCCGCCACGGCGCCGGGTTCGTGATCATGCACTCGCGGGGAACGGTCCGCGACATGGCGACTTATACGTACGCCGAGTACGATGACGTGGTGGGGGACGTGTTGACGGAACTGGAACGTCGCGCGGCGGCCGCGCGGGCGGCCGGCGTGGCGGCGGAGGCGATCGTGTTCGACCCGGGAATCGGATTTTCCAAGCGCAGCGCGCAGTCGCTGGCCGTGCTGGCGGGCATTCCCCGCCTGCGCGCGGCGGGGTATCCGATTCTGGTGGGCGCATCGCGCAAGCGGTTCATCGGCGAGTTGACGGGGGTGGACGTGGCGGCCGAACGGGTGGCGGGCACGGTGGGGGCGCACGTGGCGGCGCTGATGCTGGGGGCGCGGCTGTTCCGGGTGCACGACGTGCGGCCGGCGCGCCAGTCGCTGGACGTGGCGTGGGCCGTGCTGGCGGCGGGCGCCGGGCCGGGGCCGGCATGAGCGTGCTCGAGGATCTCCGGCTGCTCCACCCCGGGTGGCGCGACGCGATCGAGATTCTGATCGTCGCCGTGGTGGTGTACCGGGTGCTGCGGCTGTTCCAGCGGACGCGGGGGGTGCAGATCCTGTTCGGGGTGCTGCTGCTGTTCGCCGCCTACGCGCTGGCCTGGCTGCTCAAGCTCAACATGATCGTCGAGCTGCTGCAATTAGTATTTTCATATGGCGTGCTGGCGGCGCTGGTGGTGTTCCAGCCCGAACTGCGGGCGGCGCTGGCCCATCTGGGGCGGACGCCGATGGCCCGGTTCCTGCCGCGCCTCGAGACGGGCGGCGTGGCCGACGAGATCGCCGAGGCGGTGGAGCGGCTGAGCCAGGCGCGGCTGGGCGCGATCATCGTGGTCGAGCGCAAGGTGCCGCTGGACGACTACGTGGACTCGGGCTCCAAGATGAAGGCCCGCGTGTCGGCCGACCTGCTCGTCACCATCTTCACGCCCCACTCGCCGCTGCACGACGGCGCCGTGATCGTGCGCCGCGACTCGATCGTGGGCGCGGCGTGCATTCTGCCGCTCACCCAGCACGCGCTCAACGACCGCTCGCTCGGCACGCGCCACCGCGCCGCCATGGGGCTGGCCGACGAGACCGACGCGGTGGTGATCGTGGTGTCGGAGGAGTCGGCGCAGATCTCGGTGGCCACGCAGGGGCGGCTGTGGCGCGACGTCACGCCGCGTTACGTGCGCGACCGGCTGACGGGCGCGGCGGCCGACGACGGGTTCGACGCGCCGCTGCCGGAGGCGGCCGTCTGAGCGCGCGGCGGGCGGCCGCGCTGGCCGCGGCCGCCCTGCTCGTGGTCTACGGGGCCACGCTCGCCCCCGGCGTCACCTTCTGGGACGCCGGCGAATTCATCGCCGCCGCGCACGCGCTGGGCATTCCCCACCCGCCGGGCACGCCGCTGTTCGTCCTGCTGCTGCACAGCTGGGCGTCGGTGTTCGGGCACGTGATGCCGTACGCCGCGGCCACCAATCTCTTTTCCGCGGTGTGCACGGCGGGCGCCGCCGGCCTGGCGGCGTGGATGCTGGCCGCGGGCGCCGCCGCGGTGCCGCCGGCCGCGGCGGTGGGGGCGGCGCTGTGCGCCGGCGCGATGTCCACGGTGTGGCTCAACGCCACCGAGACCGAGGTGTATGCCGCCTCGCTGCTGCTGGCCATGGCCACGCTGGCCGCGGCGTGGCGCGCGTCGCGCGAGCCGGGCCTGCGGTGGCTGGCGCTCACCGCGTATCTCGTGGCGCTCGCCGTACCGTTGCATCTGAGCGCACTGGTGGCGACGCCGGCCGCGATCGTGCTCGTGGCGCAGCGCGACGACGGCGTGGACGTGGAACGCGGGCTGCTGCTGGCGGGGGCGTGGGTGCTGGCCATGGGCGCGGGCCGCGTGAGCGTTCCGCTCGCCGTCGTCGGATTGCTGATCCTGGCGGCCGCCGGCGTCGTGCTCGGCGGCCGCCAGGGGGCGGCGCGCGGCGCGGGCGCCGCGTCGGCGATGGCCGCCGCGTGCGCCGTGGCGCTCTCCGCGGTGGCGTTCCTGTTCGTGCGCGCCGGGTTCGACCCGTCCATCAATCAGGGGAATCCGGCCCACTGGGGTGCGCTGCTCGACGTGGTGGCGCGGCGCCAGTACGACGTGGCGCCGCTCTGGCCTCGCCAGGCGCCGGCCTGGCTGCAACTGGCCAACGTGGGCCAGTGGGCCGACTGGCAGGTGGGGCTCGGACTGGGCGCCACCGTGCTGCCGAGTGTGGGGCGCACCGCGGCCACGGTGGTCTTCCTGGCGCTCGGCGTGTACGGCGGCGCGGCCCACCGGCGCGACGACCGGCGCAGCTGGCGCGCCCTGCTCACCCTGCTCGCGTGCGGCACCGTGGGCGTGGCGGTATACCTGAACTTGAAAGCCGGGCCGTCCCTCGGCGCGGGGGTGCTGCCCGCCTCGGCGGTGCACGAGGCGCGCGAACGCGATTACTTCTTCGTGCTCGGCTTCTGGGCGTGGGGGCTGTGGGCAGGGTATGGGGCGGTGGTGCTGGCGCGGCGGCTCGGCGCGCACGCGGCGGCGGGGGTGGCGCTGGCGGCGCTGCCGCTGCTGCTCAACTGGCGCGCGGTGACGCGGCGGCACCAGCCCGAGGCGCGGCTGGCGGCGCGGTGGGGCACCGAACTGCTCGAGGCCACGCCGCCGCGCGGTGTCCTGCTGGTGGCCGGGGACAACGACACCTACCCGCTGTGGTACGCGCAGGAGGTGCTCGGCGTGCGCCGCGACGTGCGCGTGGTGACGTTGCCGTTGATGCCCGCCGGCTGGTATCGCGCCGAGCTGCGGCGCCGGGGCGACCTGCTGCCCGAGTCGGCGGTGCGCGAGTGGCTGGGCGACGGCGTGTCGGAGGCGCGACTCGTGGTGTCGCGCGCCCAGGCTGAGGGGCGGCCGCTGGCGGTGTCGGTGTACGTGGAGGGCGCCGAACGCGCCGCGTTGGGGCGGGGGTGGATCACCAACGGGTTGGCGTTCGTGCTCGACACGACGGATGTCGGGCGCGACGGCGTGGAGCGGGTGGCGTTCGACACGGTGGCGGCGGCGCGGTTGGCGTCGAAAGCGGCCGGCGTGCTGGGCGGCACGCGTCCGTCCATCGATCCGGCGGACGGCTACTTCCAGGCGTTGCTGGGTTGCCCGGGATACGTCCTCAAACGGGGACGGGGGGAGCGGTCGGCTTCCCTTGATTCGCTCTGTAACTTCCGATAAGTTATTATGTTATGCCATTTTCGGACCTCCCGGATCGTGTGGCCGAAGTGAGAGGCCGGATCGCCGCGGCCGTTGCCCGCGGCGGACACGGACAGGCGGTGACGTTGGTGGCGGTGACCAAGACGCACGGGCCCGATGCGGTGGTGGCGGCGGTGGAGGCCGGGGTGCCGGATGTCGGCGAGAACCGCGTGCAGGAAGCGGTGGAAAAGATGGACGCGGTGTCGGTGGCGGCGCGGTGGCATCTGATCGGGCATCTGCAGCGCAACAAGCTCAAGGCATTGCCGCGGTTCTTCCTCACGCATTCGCTGGACCGGGCGTCGCTGGCCGACGCCATCGACGCGATGGGGCGCGCGCGGGGCGACGCGTTCGACGTATTGATGCAGGTGAGCGTGGTGGGGGAGGAGTCGAAGGGCGGGTATCCGCCGGCCGTGTGGGAGGCGGAAGCCGAGCGGTTGCGCGGCATGCGCGGGTTGCGGGTGCGCGGGGTGATGACGATGGCGCCGCTGGACGCCGACGAAGCGGCGCTGCGGGCCGTGTTCGTCGGGGCGCGGCGGGCGCGCGCGGTGTTGCAGGCGGCCGGCCACGAAGCCACGGAGTTGTCGATGGGCATGTCGAGCGATTACGAGATTGCGGTGGAGGAGGGCGCGACCTGCGTCCGCCTGGGCACGATCCTCTTCGGAGCGCGAGCGCATGATTGATGAAACGTTTCATCTCACGCCACTCGACGTGCGGCGTTACGACTTCGGTCGGGCGCTGCGCGGCTACGACCCTGAGCGAGTGGACCAGTTCCGCGAGCAGGTGGCCGAGGAGTTGGAGCGGCTGACGCGGCTCAACCAGGAACTCGAGGCCAAGGCCAAGGGCTTCCACGAGCAGTTGCGGGCGTTCCGGGAGCGCGACAAGGCGCTCAACGACGCGCTGGTGTCGGCGCAGCAGTTGCGCTCGGAGATCGCCGAGCAAGCGGAGCGCGAGGGGCAGCTCACGCTGCGCGAAGCGCGTGCCGAGGGCGATCGGCTGCTCGATCAGGCGCGGTCGGAGCTGCGGCAGCTCGAGCAGCAGATGGCGGCGCTGGAGCGGTCGCGTCGCACGTACGTGGCGCAATTCCGGACCATGGTGGAGCGTCAGCTGGCCGAGTTCAGCGCCGCCGAGAGCCAGGAGCGTGCCGCCGAGGCCTCCGGGTCGGGCGAGGACGCCTGACGGCCCGTTCGATGATGACGCCTGCATCACCGGAAGCCGGACCCTCGATGGGAGCGGACATCGCGGCGGCGGCGGACGCCATCCGGGCGCGGTTCCCGCGTCGTCCGGATGCGGCCATCATCCTCGGCACCGGCCTGGGGCGGCTGGCCGACGAGATGGACGTCGAGGCGGCCATTCCGTACGCCGAACTGCCGGGATTTCCCGAGCCGACGGTGGAGGCGCACACGGGGCGCCTGCTGTGCGGCACGCTGGCGGGCAGGACGGTGATGGCCATGCAGGGGCGGTTCCATCGCTACGAGGGGTACACGCTGCGGCAGGTGACGCTGCCGGTGCGGGTGCTGCACGCCGTGGGGGCGCCGGTGCTGATCGTATCGAACGCGTGCGGGGGGATGAACCCCGAGTGGAAGGCCGGCGATCTGATGCTGATTGCCGACCACATCAACCTGCTGGGCGACAATCCGCTGATCGGGCCCAATGACGACGCGCGCGGGCCGCGCTTTCCCGACATGTCGGCGCCGTACGACGCGGCGCTGCGGGCGCTGGCGCGCGAGGTGGCCGTGGCCGAGGGGCTGTCGTTGCGGGAGGGTGTGTACGTGGCGGTCGCGGGGCCGAACCTCGAGACGCGCGCCGAGTACCGCATGCTGCGGCGGCTGGGCGCCGACGTGGTGGGGATGTCCACGGTGCCGGAGGTGCTGGTGGCGGTGCACGAGGGGATGCGGGTGCTCGGCATCTCGATCATCACCGACGAGTGCATTCCGGAGACGTTGTCGCCGACCAGCCTGGCGGAGGTGATCGCCGTGGCGGGGGCGGCCGAACCCAAGCTGGGCCGCCTGGTGCACGGCGTGCTGGAGCGCATGTGACGACCGATTCCGGGACCCCCCGATACGCGATGCTGCCGGCCGACCGGTCGGCCGACGACCTGGAGCGCGAGGTGCTGGCGCGCTGGGAGTCGGACGATCTGTTCGCGGCCACGCTGGCCGCCGCCGCGGGGCAGCCGTCATTCGTGTTCTTTGAAGGTCCGCCCACGGCCAACGGCAAGCCGGGCATCCACCATGTGTTCTCGCGCACGATCAAGGACCTGTTCTGCCGTCACCGGGCGATGAAGGGGTTCCGGGTGGAGCGCAAGGCGGGGTGGGACACGCACGGGCTGCCGGTGGAGATCGAGGTCGAGAAGCGGCTCGGGATCAGCGGCAAGCAGCAGATCGAGGCGCTGGGGGTGGCCGAATTCAACCGGCTGTCGCGCGAGAGCGTGTTCACGTACCGCGGCGACTGGGAGAAGCTGAGCACGCGCATCGGCTACTGGCTGGACTACGCGCATCCGTACGTCACGTACCACCACGAGTACGTGGAGAGCGTGTGGTGGGCGCTCAAGACGCTGCACGACAAGGGCTACCTGTACCGCGGGCACAAGATCCTGCCGTACTGCCCGCGCTGCGGCACGGCGCTGTCCAGCCATGAGGTGGCGCAGGGATATCAGGACGTGGATGATCCGAGCGTGTACGTGGCGCTCGAGCTGGTCACCGATCCGCCGGCGCCGCCGGGCAGCGAACGCCGCATCCTGGTGTGGACGACGACGCCGTGGACGCTGGTGTCGAACACGGCGCTCGCCGTGCATCCCGAGCTCGGCTACGTGGAGCTGGTGCGCAAGGAAGGCGCCGACGCGCGCACGATCATCCTGGCCGAATCGCGGGTCAAGGCGGTGCTGGGCGACGACTTCGCCGCGCGCTGGAATCTGGTGCGGCTGCTGCGCGGCGCCGAGCTGGTGGGCATGCGCTACCGCCGTCCGCTCGACTGGCTGCCGTATCCGCCGGGGGCGCACGAGATCATCGTGGGCGAGGAGTTCGTGTCGGCCGAGGACGGCAGCGGCGTGGTGCACCTGTCGCCGGCGTTCGGCGCCGACGACTACGCGGCTGGGCAGCGGCACGGGCTGGCGTTCCTGCAGCCGGTGAACGCGCGCGGCGAATTCCCGGCCGACCTGCCGGTGGGCGGGGGCCTGTTCGTGAAGGCCGCCGATCCGCTGCTGATCGAGGAACTCAAGCGGCGCGGCGTGCTGTGGAAGGCGGGCAAGATCACGCACGCGTATCCGCATTGCTGGCGCTGCGGCACGCCGCTGCTGTATTACGCGCGCACGTCGTGGTTCGTGAAGACCACGGCCTATCGCGACCAGATGCTGGCGCGCAACGCGCGCGTGGACTGGCATCCGCCCGAGGTGGGCGAGGGCCGGTTCGGCGAGTGGCTCAAGAACAACATCGACTGGGCGATCTCACGCGACCGCTACTGGGGTACGCCGTTGCCGGTGTGGGTGTGCGACGCCGACGAGACGCACGTGGACGTGGTGGGCGGATTCGCCGATCTGGCGGCGCGCCATGGCGCGCCGCTGCCGGCCGACTTCGACCCCCACAAGCCGCACGTGGACGGCTACGCCTGGGCGTGCGCGCAGGCGGGGTGCCGCGGCACGATGCGCCGGGTGACCGAGGTGATCGACACCTGGTTCGATTCGGGCTCGATGCCGTTCGCCCAGTGGGGGTATCCGCATACGCCGGGCAGCCGCGCGGCGCTGGAGCGCCAGTATCCGGCGGACTTCATTGCCGAGGGCGTGGATCAGACGCGCGGCTGGTTCTACTCGCTGCTGGCGATCGCCACCGGGCTGGGCGACGCGCTGCCCAACAACGACGGCGCCGCCACGCGCGAGCCGGGGGCGGGCGCGGCGCCGTACGGGCACGTGGTGGTGAACGATCTCGTGCTCGACGCCGACGGCCAGAAGATGTCCAAGAGCCGCGGCAACGCGGTGGATCCGTGGGCGGTGATCGCCACCTACGGCGTGGACGCGGTGCGGCTGTTCCTGGTGTCGTCGGCCGACGTCGCCGTGCCGCGCAAGTTCGACGAACGCGCGATTCGCGAGCAGGCCGTGCGCTTCCTGCTCACGCTGCGCAACGTGTACAGCGGCATGTTCGCGCAGTACGCCAACTTCGGGTGGTCGCCGTCGGCGGCCGACCCCGCGGTGGCCGACCGTCCGCCGATGGACCGCTGGATGCTGTCGCGGCTGGGCGCCGTGGAGCAGGAGGTGGACGCGGCGCTGGAGCGGTACGACGCGACGGCGGCGGCCCGCGCCCTCATCCGGTTCGTGGACGACGACGTGGCCAACTGGTACGTGCGGCTGAGCCGCGGCCGGTTCTACGACGTGGACGGCGACGACAACCGCGCCGCGTTCGCCACGCTGCGCGAGGTGCTGGTCACCACCTGCCGCCTGCTGGCCCCGCTGGCGCCGTTCCTCTCCGACTGGATGCACCGCGAGCTCACGGGCGCGTCGGTGCATCTCGCACCGTACGTGCGTGCCGAGGCGGCGCCGCGCGACCAGTCGCTGGAACTGGCGATGGCGGCGGTGCGGATGCTCTCCAAGCTGGGGCGCGCGGCGCGCGAGGAGGCCGGCGTGAAGGTCCGCCAGCCGCTCGCCCGCCTGGTGTGCGTGGCGCCCGACGTACCGGAGGCGGAGTTGAGGCCGCTCGTGGAGCTGCTGGCCAACGAACTCAACGTCAAACGAGTAGACTTCGCGACCACCGGCGACGCGCTGGTGACGCTGGAAGCCCGACCGAACTTCCGGTCGCTCGGCAAGAAGTTCGGCAAGCAGACGCCGCTGGCGGCCACGGCCATCCAGGCGCTCACGTCGGAGACGCTGCAGGCGTTCGTGCACGGCGCCGCGCTGGCGGTGGACGCCGGCGGCGAGACGCACGAGGTGGACGCCGAGGACGTCACGATCGTGCGACGGGCCTCGGGGGACCTTGTGGTGCAGGAGGAAGCGGGATTCTTTGCGGCGCTCGACCCGGCCGTGACGCCGGAACTCCGGCTGGAAGGGTTGGCCCGCGAGCTGGTGAGCCGCGTGCAGCGCCTGCGGAAGGAGACGGGACTTGCGGTGAGCGATCGCATCGTGCTGTATGTCGGCGGCGATGCCGACGTGCGCGCCGCCGTGGATGTGCACGGGGCGGCGATCGGAGGAGAGGTGCTGGCGACGCGCGTGGTGTGGCGCGGCGACGGCGAGGCAGCGGACCAGGCGACGATACCGACCGTGGAGCTGGACGGAACCGCGGCACGGATCGCCATAACCAAGGCGGAGTAGCATGCCCACGAAGAGCGTGAAGAAGGCGAAGGGGATGCCGAAGAAGCAGCTGCAGCACTTCGAGAAGCGGCTCATCGAAGAGCGGAAGCGCGTGCTGAAGGAGCTCGGACAGTACGACGAGGCCTTCGGGAGCACGACGCAGTCGGCGGACGGCGGCCTGAGCAGCTACTCCTTCCACATGGCGGACCAGGGCACCGACGCCATGGAGCGGGAGAAGGCGTTCCTGTTCGCGAGCCAGGAAGGGCGCTTCCTGTGGCACATCGACGAAGCCCTGCGGCGCATCTACCGCTCGCCCGAGACGTACGGCGTGTGCCATTCGTGCGGCAACCTGATCGGCTACGAACGGCTCGATGCGCTGCCCCACGCCCGGTTCTGCATCGAATGCAAGCAGCGTGAGGAAGATGGCAAGAAATAACGCCCTGCTGTTCTGGCCGGTGCTGCTCACGGTGACGGCAACGGACGCCGTCACCAAGTCGCTGGCCCAGCGCTTCCTGCCGCTGCCGCAGTTGCCGCACGAAGTGCTGGGGAACACCGTGCGCTTGACGCTCGTGTACAACCCCGGGGCGGCGTTCGGCATCAACTTCGGCCCGAATTCGCGCTGGATCTTCATGGCGCTCACCATCGTCGCCCTCGCCGTGCTGGCGCGCCTCTATGCGGGCACGCGCCGCGGCAACGTGCCGCGGACGCTCGCCCTGGCCCTCGTGTGCGGAGGCGCCCTGGGCAACCTCATGGACCGGTTCCGGTCGGGCCTGGGCGTGGTGGACTTCATCGACGTGGGGCTGCGCAATGCCCGCTGGCCGACGTTCAACGTGGCCGACATGGCCGTGACGGTGGGCGCCATCCTGCTGGCGCTCGTGCTCTGGAGCGAGGACCGCGCCGCCGCCGCGGGCGCCGTGGCCGAGTCGGCGCCGCACGCCGCCGGCGAGATCTCCTGACCGCGTATCCATGACCAAGTCCTCATTCAACGTCCGCCTGTTCTGGATTGCCGCCGGCGGTATCGTGGCGCTCGACGTGGTCACGAAGCTGCTCGCCGTGCGCTACCTCACGCCGTACGTGCCCCACGAGGTGTTCGGCTCGTACGGCCGGCTGACGCTGGCGTTCAACGAGGGCGCCGCGTTCAGCATGTCGGTGGGCCGCTATTCGCGGCTGATCTTCGGGGCATTCGCGACGATCGCCCTGGTGGTGGTGTGGCAGATGTACCGCGCGAGCGCGGCCGGCGACCGCCTCAAGGTGTTGGGGCTGGGCCTGGTGTGGGGCGGAGCGGCGGGCAATCTGCTCGACCGGCTGCGTTCCGGACGCGGCGTGGTGGACTTCATCGATCTGGGCGTGGGCACGGTGCGGTTCTGGACGTTCAACGTCGCCGATTCCGGCGTGACGATCGGCGCCTGCCTGTTGGCCGTGGCGCTCTGGCTGGAGGAGCGCCAGCGCGCCCCGTCGCGTGACTGAGCGCGCCCCGCGGCACGAGGTGTTCGCCGCGCCCGACGATGCGCCGCGGCTGGACGTGCTCGTGGCCGCGCAGTTGGA
>Ga0307375_10005358_pt1 | contig 12044 bp, 11 predicted proteins | sample TR1MG_FD_202531 | JGI IMG/M metagenome (GOLD analysis project Ga0307375, IMG submission 202531) | Soil microbial communities from Risofladan, Vaasa, Finland - TR-1 | ecosystem: Environmental > Terrestrial > Soil > Coastal area > Acid sulfate soil | place: Finland: Risofladan, Vaasa | collected... | reverse complement strand
TTCATAAAATCAGTGTTAGGAATTTCCCCACCGGCTGCTACTGCAGGTGGCATTCCCTGCCTCTGATTTTCTACTGGATTACCGTCTCTTGAAATTGGTTTCATGTTTACGTCTCCTCCTTGAATTTGGGTATTATTTTCTATATCTGAAGAAGTTACTTTTTTATTATTTTCAACGGATGCAATCTTAAGGTTTTCATTCTCACCTCCTTTCCCAACCTTATGGGACATGATGTTGTGTAACTCTTTTATTTTTTGCTGAACTTGAGAAACAATTTCTTGATTCATGCTCTTCCTCCCCTTACAGTAATATCGCCTGACCTATGGCGTAATGCAGAAGGTTATTGACCTTGTGATAATTCGTGTTTGATTTATCAAGTTCCTTCTGTGCTTCAACTATATATTGATTCAACATCATCCTGTTTTTTGCGTGATTGAGATGCGCTATCTTCTCAAGATATTTTGCCTTCGTGTCGGCTCCTACCGTCACCCATGAAAGTTCAATGAACTCCACTCCACGGTTGTCTTCGTATGCCAGTTTCGGCATCCAGTTCGTTTCAGGACCAGAATAGTGTTGCCCTTTCCAGTTCTTGATATGAGAGCAGTATTCAAACTCATTATGCGCTACGTTATCACATATGGAACAAATACTATATGTGACCCGGGCGCCCATGGAAACATCTGTGATATATCCCTGGTTAATTCCCCGGACAAGCATAGGGTCTTTGCCCTTATCAACGGCTACCAGCAGTTCTATGCCCTTGACCTTATGGTTCGGCACGCTGTCAAGGAGAATCCCTACAGCCTTAATAACTGACTGGTTCTGATGGTCTTTATAATTCCCTTTCCCTACGAATGTAGAATATATATACCTTTCAATCTTATCATCCCACCGCATGAGTTCCGGCGCTTCCCTGTCTTCAGTGCTTCCCCAGCGAAACATGTCGCCGTTTGTATTAGGAATATCACCGTGGACTCCTAATACCCGGAAGAATTCGAACTCGCTATTGTAAGGAGCAACCTGGTGAACACTCTTGGTTTCCTTATACGCATTGAGCACAGTAGCATACCGGTCAGGAACATTTACTCTCTTAGCCTTATTGCCCTGGCGTTCAATGAAATAATGAAGGTTCGCATCCGGAGTAAAGCCGGCGCTCTTAAACATTTCCTTATTCATGCAACCACCACCGCAAGCACATTTATGCACTGGAACTACCTGTCCAAATACTGATGCGTATTTAAGAAAACCGCCCTGCGGTAAAGAGATTACTTCATTCATATCATTTCCTCCCCGGAATAGTCGAGTATCTCCTCTTCTCTTGAAACCCTTTTGAGGAGACATTTACAGTTAACGTGGCTTTTCGTGAATTTAGGTGCATCATAATTCATCTCATTCAACATGTCTTGTATCTTAAAGTGTTGTCCGTTCAACGGATTGCATATCGGACAAGTGCTTCCATTTTCAAGCCAAACTTTTTCGTTCTGCCAGGGCTCTTCCTGGTATATCCAGACAAGTTCTCTGTATCCATTGTCCAGCCAGGATTGCAGAACCGAGGCTGACGTATCCTGCATTGCACCTATGATTGTAATATATCTTCCGTTCATACATTTTGCTCTGTAGGCATTGCCGGCGCCGGCTGTTCTTCAGACACCTGCTCCGGGACTTCCGGCTGACCTTCGTCTTGCCCTTCCAAGTAATTCATCAGTTCCATGAAGTTAACGTTACGTGTCCTATCCCATTCCGCCGGGTTCTTGAGAACCTCGGTTATCATATCTTCAAAGAAAGTCCGTAACTTTTTATCAAGCGTTGTTTCATCTATTTCAACGCCACTACGCTCTTGCAGATAGTTCTTGAGATTCGCATACTTGCCAACTGGCTTAGTCTGCGCTTCCTTACTGCCGAGTGTTATTCCAAGTGCATCTGCCCATTGTTGTTCCTGCCCTTCAGATACCCATAACTCATTTCCAACGAGAACAATCTTGCCAGACGCTAAATCCTCTGCGTAACCTTCTTTAACAATAGATATTTCATCATCATCAAGATAGATTCTAACACTCCCAGCCTCGTCAGGTCCAACTGCTTTTTTGTTAATAAGTTTATTGTAATCTATATTCGGTAAACTTTTCATGCTACGCCTTCCTCCGCTGGAGAACCTATCTCTGGAGTCTCAGGAGTTTCTGCCATTCCTGGTATACCTTCCTCTGCTCCTGGAGGCATGGATTCCCCCATATCACCACCAAGACCTCCGCCACCACCACCTAAGTCTGGTGCTGGAATCTCAGGCTTAGTTTTCTTTATTGGTGGCACTTTCTTCAGTTTATCTTCCTCGGCTTCCTTCGCCAGTATCTTCTTTTCTTTCTCGTAATCAAGCCCTATATAATTGAAGTAGGTCTGCTTAGACAAGACACCGGTCTTCATGAGTTCTTTCATGAGTTGCTTCATCTGGGTGTCGTCTTTAAGATTCATAAATTCGAATTCAATGTCAGGAACAATAAATTCTTCCTCACCCCATTCATTTCTGCGAATAAAATTCTGCCTGATAGCAACTGGTCTAAAAACATAATTCTTAACCCAGTTCTTCAATATCTGCTGATTCCGTAGGTAACGGTTAACCAGGATTCTTAACCCAACGCTTGCCGTAGCAAAGTTTGGTCCAGTGCCATCAACTATTGTCTTAGAGCCCAGCAATGCGGCTGTGACCTCTTTATCTATCCACTGGTATTCCCTGTCAAGCGGAAGAACTTTTCCAGCGGATGATACATAGTCAAATTGTATTGCATGGTGATAGAAGAACCAACTGGATAAATCATAGTTGACTTCATCAAACGCATCACGTGCTGCTTTGATTGCTTCCGGGGTTGCCGGAATTTGGTCAGTTCCTACCTTGACCACTTTAATGGGTGTAATATGCCGTTCTGCAATGGCTATTTGAGCCCTACGCAGTATATCCTTGTATATAAGGGGTTTGAACGCCCGGAACATCAAAGGCGTGCCTACGGTCTCATATGGTGATAATTTATAGGCTATATGGCTGACTCTGAACTGGTTAAGCGGTATCTTCTCACCCCGGGCTATCAGATTGACTATCCTGCCACCCTGGATGGATGCTATCTTATTATAGAGTTCCCTGGGATGCCGGCTCTGAACAATACGCTTCAGGTTATCATCCGGGTCAAGTTTCAGGACTGGCTCTTCTACCATCATAGACTTCTCGACTTCAACAAAATCCGGATTCAATAATACGAACCTTGTCCAGATTCCTTTATCCTCATCCCATTCGCCGAAAGGAAATACATTCCCTATCTTCCAGTATTCCTGGTTTATATCCAAGAGCAGTTTCTCTCCATGGATTACATCAAAGAATAAAATTTCAAAGAACTTCTTGACCTTCGGGTCATCGCAGGTTATATGAACGCTGGTAAGAGGAAATTCGCTGTGTAAATCAAGCAGGTTACCTACTATGCCATCGGTCTTATAGAAATGCCGTGCCCACTGGTTGATTTCACGTGTTTTAGTAGGCAACTGCAGATTAATCCGTTCAAATAACGGATGATAAAACTGCGGTGCCTGCCGGACTATCCCGGGCTTCATGACAGCGGACTTGACCATCTTCTTCAACTGAGAAGACGATGCATCTACCAGGGCAGAATTACTATCCATATTCTTCCAGTAGTTTTTGGCTTCTTTGAACCGACTGTCCAAATTGTCTGTTACAATCTTTCCGTCTGCCATGTAATACTCCTTTTAAGTTACCTTTGTCTTTGATTTATTTCTTAAAACACTATAATCCAGATTCGGTATATTTATTGCGCTTTCTCTTTTCCACCGCCGTTCCCATTCTTCGTTTTTCTGTTTTTCCTTTTCGGCTTCTTCTCCTATCTTCTTTCCACATGATGGACATTCATCTTCGCCCTGGGGAATAACGGTTCCACAATCTTCATCCGGGCAATATTGCAAATCATATTGGTCATGTTCAAGTTCTTCACCTTCCTGGAAAGATAATATCCCTCCAAAACCCATACCAGGTTCTTCGTAATCAAGTGTAAACTTAAGTTGCGGATACATCTCCGCCATCTTTCTTACTAAACCCTCCGGAGGCGACCAAGCAGAACTAAAAGAATAATACATTTCTTCGGATGCTGGGTTGAAGTTTGACAAATTAGGCTCAACAAACCCCCATTTGGTTCCCCAGTTATCATTTTCCCAGGTATATCCTCCGGCATTATATCCGTCTTTAACCCTGGGATTATCTTCAGACCATTCCTTCCAACGCTGGTTTTTTTCTCTTTCTGGAAATTCTTTTATGCTTTCAAGGAACGCATCTCTTTTCTTATTGTATTCTTCTGCTTTCTTATCCTGCTCTTCGAAATCTTTTGGATACGGAAGAATATTTTCTTCACTTAATACCTTGTGCTCGCCGTATCTATCATTGCCTTCCATTGCTTCCTTGAACGCAACAAGTTCATTTGGGCTTCCTTCTACCTTCAATGAATTGCTACACCAGTTTGGCATATCTACCTCTGTTGCATGTCATAGAACTCTCTCCAGGTATCAGTAGTTTCCTTCTCCTGTTGAGGGTCACGTTCCATTTTTTCGTTTGGCATATTAACTTCAACCGGTCTCATTATCGGTTTGATTTTCTCGGGATTAAGTGCATTAAGAGATAATCTTTTCTTCTCTCTCTCTACATGTTCAGATTGAATGTCCACGAATGCTTGCTCTTCCGGCGTTAAGTCCTCGTATGTATCTCCATTCTTTGTTTTTTCTTCGATTCTCGCCATCATCATATCCTGCCATGCCACGCTACCGAATGGAGGCATATCGGAGCCAGCGGAAGCAACGTTGATACTGGCAGGGCTACCTACGTCCTGGTATTGGTCTGAACCTATACCCTTATCGGTATTCCGGTATCCTTCCATACCACCCCACCAACCTTCTTCAATGCCTTCCGGCTCATTCCTGAATCTGTATCTATGCCGTTTCTTGACCTGTCCCTTATCACCTTCATCATATGGTTTATTGATTTCTGTCAAGTCAAGATTGTCTGCGGTTACAATTGTATCAGCGAATGTAGCAAATATAGTCTTGATTGCATTTATTTTGCTCTGCACTAACTGCTGGAACCGATTGAGTTCTTCCTGGATAGGAGCGGCATCTTCATACCGTTCTTCCTTGATGGCTTCATCGAGTTGCTTTTCAAGTGGCATAGTCCCTTCCATCTTCTGATGTTTACGCTTAAGGGAAAGAGTCTTATTAATAGTATCCATTATTTGCGCTTCAGGAACATTGTCTTCTATCATCTCCTGGATTTCTTCTGAATTAATAATCTCATCCGTGAATTCCTTTAGTTCCTTTATCTTATCTTCAATAACTCTCCGGATACCTATATTCATTTCTCGTTCTTTGGCTTCTTCGAGTTGTCCTTCAAGCGCCATTATTTCCTGCTGGACTTTACCGAGTTCCCCCGGTGCAAGTTTAACTTCACCGCCGGGTTGATTCTCTGGAGTAGGAGGCGTATCCGCTACTTCAATAGCCTTCTTCTTCATGGCTATTTTAAGCATACCATAATCAAGATTAGGAATTTCTCTCACGGACTTCTCCTCTATGCAAAGTATCTACGTATATTCCACCCATCAGGGTTTTCATCTGGTCAATCTTCTTCTGTATCTCTCCGGCATCTTCATACCGTTCTTCAGAGATTGCTTCCGCCAGTTGTTCTTCCAGGGGTTTCCCTTCTCTGCCTACTTGTTCAGAACGCTGTTTTTCACGCTCTTGTTCTTCCTTGTTCTCTTCCGCTCTCTGGGATTCAGAGTGTGCTTGAATAGGAATCTCCAGTTTAATCGAGGGCTCAAGTTGAGAAGCAACATCTACAATCTGCTGAAGGTAATTGACATCATTCTTTTGCTCGTCAGTCATGAGCAATTCCCTTAACTGATTGAACGCATCCTGGTAAAGAGTTGCTTCAGATACGTTAGGCATCTGCCGGCTCATTATCTTCTTGAAGTTCTCCAGGTATTGCTGGAGATATATAGGGTTAAGCGGATTAATTATCTGGTCGTTATTTTCTGGTCCTGTAAGTTCTGGCATTTTATTTCACCTCTGCGACACAAAGTGTGCCGGAAAATTTACCCTTGGGCATAATATCTTTTGACTTCGGATAGGCATCCTTCGTAGCCTTCGTTTCATATTCTTCCAGTTTCTTCTCCTGGACTGGAGAAGGTGCGCCCATGACTTTTTCTTGTTTCTTGGATTCTTTCTGCATGAGTTCATTCTTATCAACAGCAAATCTCACTTTACCATTGCCATCATGCGTATGCATCTGTATCCCGGATGTCCTTTCCATGACATTCACTATATCCTTGCCGACTTCCTGGAAATTCAGTTTATTTGCCTGCAGATACTTGAACATGGCTGTTCCCATGCTTAATGGGCTTAAAGGAGTGTTTTTTGCCTCCAGAGACGCCAGAATCTCCTTTGCCATGTGGATAGGTAGCATCTCGCTGTGCGAGCCCTTCTTGTGGGCGTCCAAGAGCGACATCGTGCCCTGGAATGATGACTTTGGAGCCAAGTCCCCTTTCTGTTCCCATTTGGGAGTGAATACCACTATCTGCTGGGATTTCGGGAAGAATAAATCCATATCCCCACCCAGGTTAGCATGCTGGCAGTTCTTGCATTTATCCCGATATGTTTCATGAGATGTATCGGATTCATACCATGCGCAATCCCGACATTTATCTATATCCTTATATACCATTCCTTCGCTCTTGGCTGACTCTATCCTTCTGAGTTCTGCCTTAATTTCCGGGTTCTTATTGCCCAGGTATGACAGCGCATTCCGTATCTGCGCATTGAACTCTTTCTCCTGTTTGGCAATACCTGTCACCACTATATTGGACTTGTGTCCAAGTTTGATGGTATATTCCCCAGAAGGTTTATACGATATGACGAGACCTTCCTTGACGATTTCACGAGGTCTTTCTACCGCAGAGGTAGATGCAAATTTGAGCAAATCCTTCGCTGCATTCAAGTTTTTGCTCAAGTTGGTATAGAAATCTTTCTGCTCATCGTCTTTCTTCTGGCTGATAAAATTTAGTCTCATCTGTTTCCTCCGTTATGGAATATATACTGCATTTCCGGGCTCTCCGCCCATAGACATTTCTTGCGAGTCACGTGTTTGATTACCACTGTTATACTGTATGTCGGTCTTTCTATAATCCACTTTGCCGTCATTATATTCTTCTGTTGTTACCCAGTTCATATACTTATGAGGTGACCGTTGCTTTCTCGTCTTTGGCAAATTTGTCTGCCCAGGGAACGTCTGCTTCTTCTCGTTAGCAAATTTTATCCCTGCGGTCTTCTGGGCTCTGTAAATATCCCGGATGTCTTCCTTCAAATTCTCCAATGGTTTATAGAAAAACGACTGTAACTCATCCATCGAGTTAAGTCCATAACGTTCGACAAGCGTAAGAAAGATGTCATATATCTTCTTGTCGCTTGTAATGATATTTAATTCCAAAAGCGCTCTCTTGATAGTTCTTGCTATCCCCAGGTCTTTCGAGCCGGCAGACTGCTTGTAAAAAAGGCGATTCGCTTTCAGGTTTTCCTGGATGTCATTTGAACTCGTGACAATATTTCCGTTATCGCCTTCTTCAACAGCATCAAGTGATTCATAGGATTCAATTGGTGTATTCCCGACGCCTATATTAGGATAATTCCCCATATAATGCGAGTATACTTCCGAGAACGCTTCAATCAATTCCTTGTCGAAGGGAATGTTAATTACTAATGCTTCTCCGCTGTCAAAGACCAAATTCCCACCGACGGCTTTTGTATTCTTTTTTATTTCATCCTGTGCATCAAGAACCTTTACGGATTCTTCTCTGGCTTTAGTCACCTGTTCTTCATTCAAGGCTTTTTCGATAATAGCCTTGCTATCACTGAAGTCTATGGTAACAAAAACCGTATTGTTTTCCTGCATTATTTTTTCTCTTCTGTTACAATCCTGTTCTTTTCAGTATCGAACTGGTTTGGTCCACCTTCTGGCTGTGACTGCATTGCCAATGACCTCGGCATACACACGCCCTTTGGGTCATGCGCTACATCCGTAAACGCTATGTTCCACAGACTATGCCAGTCATGAACCTGGTTAAATTCGCCAGCCGGCACGAAGTATCCTGCCTCAACACACTTCGGGCATATCTTCATGCCACGTTCTTTTGCCTGCTCAGCGGTTTCACCGAGAAGTTCTTTTTTGTTATTAGGAGAATCCTCATAACCATCTTTGCTGGCTTTCTTATCAAGGATTGACTGTTGTCCTTTATCCTTTGCTACTTCAGAATAGGATTCTGTAGGCGTCTCAGTTGCCTGGGAAACTTCTTTGACTATCGCATCATAACCACGGCAATCCCGGCAATATGCCCACCTAAACCCTATGTTCTGCGAACTATCCGAAACAGAACAATAAGGCTTCACTTTATGGTCAAGAAATGTCAGTTCATTATATCCTGCAGGAACCACAAGCGATTTACAGTTCTTGCAGATGTCCGGGAAATCCTGTGATGTCACGGCTTTCCTTGTCATACCTTTCTTTCTGGAAGCAAACATCGGGAGTTCCTCTGGACGCTTAGTCAGCACGCCTTCTTCTGGTGCTCCAGGCATCGCTGGCGACTTTCCTTTTGAAAACTCTTCTGCTTCTGGAAATTCTTCTTCACTTGGAGCCGGCGCCATAGGTGCTTCCTGTTCAGGCGTAGCCGGGAGTTCATTTCCCAATTCCCTGCTCTTCGACAATTCCTGGTATTCCTTAATTTTCGTATTAAGAACCTCTACTTCCGAATAATCTATATTTGCATAAGGTTCAAGCCCTTCCTGGATGTTCCTTTCTTCCCGGTTGGATATATCACCCCAAGCCTTTTGTCTCAAATCGATTACCCTCTGGACTTCCTGGTATTCCGCTGGGCTTAAGAACTTTTCAAGTTCGAAAGTCGGGTCAGCCAAAGGTTCCTGGGCAGTTACTACTGTGCCTTCAACCTTTCCCTGGACTATTCCTTCATCAACCAGTTTAATCTCATCGCCGGCTTCCGGAACCATGCCAAGGTTTTCTCCACTATCCCAGACAACATGAACTGTGCCTGAATCGTCTACTGACTGAACAGTCCCTTGGTCACCCGGCTGAAGTTTCGTATATGGGTCAGTGGTATTTACCAGTTCTACCCTGTCTTCCTGCTCAAATCCTTTCTTTTGCAGGGATGCTACTTTGTCTTCCCCTACAGCACGTTCACCTGCTTGCTCTCCGGTCATAGCATCTTCTTCTTTCTTAGCCTTTTCCAGGTCACGTTCATCCTTGCGCTCTTTCTTCATTGCCCTGCCGAGTTCCCGGTCAAGACGGTCAATGGTCTTTTCCCATTTCTTCTTGGTCTTCTGATACCGTTCTTTCTCGTTCTTCTCAAGACCTTTCTCCTGCATGCGCTCAATAGCATATGACCGGCTCTTACGTGCAGATTCAAGGTCATCCTTTATCTCAGAAACGCTCTTAGCGGTAATTTCAAATCCATGTTCATCACTTCCGCCACGAAACCCCTGCTGTAATCCTTTTCCCGGCATCCCACGCCCAGTTCCTCTTGGAGGTAAATCTTCAACCGGAACACCATGGGTTTCCGCTCTTTCCTCATCAGTCTTAGGCTCTCCACCTCTTCCAGGTCCACCCTGTCCACGTCCCAAATCTTCAGCACCTTTTCCCATCAGAGGGTCATAGTAAGCCGGATTTTCCTTCAGGTGGTCAGTCGCTATCATCTCAGCGATTTTTTCATCAGGAAGGTCATTGCCCTGCTCTAATTGATTACGCATAGCATCTATTGTATCCTTATGCTCCATTTCAATCTGCGTGCCCACCGTAAGGGCTTCACCATATTCTTCGGGCTGTGGTGGAACCGGAGCATCGGTCTCAACGAGTTGTTCTGCAGCAAACCTCATCAATGTAATACCTTCATTACAGAGTGTCTGGCACATTTCCTGGATATTGAATCCGGACTGCACGCCCTTCTGGCTCAGCCTCATAACAACATCCTTAACCTCTATATAGCCAATACCTTCGGTCTTAAGGTCATTGATGACTTCTTTTATCTTGGCTGATGCAAATACCCTCATACCTTTGGGATTAAGAGAAGCATGCCCTTCTAATCCTTCTTCATATTCTCGCTTTTCTTTCATTTCATCAATAATCTTTGAAATATATTCATTGTCCAATATAGCATTTGCCTCTTCCAACGAAATACCTCTTTCCTCAGCAAGGTCTTTTGCTTTTTGCTGTTCTTTCTCCTTAATCTGCCTTTTTAATTCACCCTGTTCATTTTTATATACATCCCACCGTTTCATTGTCTCGACATGTAGTTCGTCATCGGAAGCATCAGGAATATCCTTTCTCACCTGGTCTCTTATATCATAATAGTCAGCAGTAGATGCAATTTTTTTATGTGCCAGCGTGCTTGCCGCAGGAACCTGGTCTCCACCATGCTGTTCGCCTACGTAAGGGGTCGTTGTCTCGGAGCCTGAAGGATACTTGCTCATAGCCGAACTCGGTGAGCCCGGTTTCTTTTTGACATCCTTCGCCTTCGGAGGTAAATGTGTGAATTGGGTTGATACAGGATGGATATATCCTGTGCGAAGTTTCTTTTCGATTGGGTCTAAGACAACCTGTTTTGCGGCTATCTTAATCATGTCATCCTGTAAATTTATGCTGGACAACATCGTTTTGTTTTTCTGGACTTTCTTTGCGCCGATACGTGCTAACTTGTCGAGTATTCCGTCAAGCGTTTTGGAATTCATTGGCTTCATGTTTTACACCCCTTTTTAAGGATATTTGCTACTTCCTGGTTATCCGTATATATTTCAGATTTTCCTACTTTAACTGTCGTGAGTTTTTCCCGGACTTTCTTCATATACATGCCTTGACATATCTCGCAAACATATGTCTGGCAATAATCATTGCCGGCGAAGAAATGCATTACTCCGCCACATTCCGGGCATTTATAAGTTTTTGGTTCGCTCATTTTACCCTTACGAGTTTCTTTACATCGCTGATTGCTACTCCAATCTCTGCAAGAGCACTTGTTATATCCTGGAAATATTCCGAGAAACTTGCTTTCCTTGTCATGCCTCTTGTTCCACCAGCCGTAGTATCTTCTTCTACTGGAGGAACATATGGCGGTGCATCCGGCGCTTCCGGCTTGCTCCTGGATACTTCCCACTGTTCCGGTTCGCCTGAAGGAGTCTGCTTTATGAGTTCTTTTATGGATGTCATGGCTCTCATATCCTGCCATAGATTATCAACTGTCTGCTTGATTGTAGGAACCTTATCTCGGATAATGTCTATCAGGGAACCCAATATCGCTGAATACGTGGGCGCCTGGGAAACCTTTATCTTTTCGCTGATTTTCCAGAGGTCGCCTTCGAACTCTGCAATCTTGCCATCCACATGCTCAAGCATCGCAGAAATCTTTGCGACAGCATCTTTCTCCTGCTTCCTGAGATTCTTTATATCCTTCTCAAGCCCTACCATAGTAGCCTTCTCCGGTAGCGCTTCAATGGCTTTTTCAAGTTCCTTAGACTTATCTTTAATGTCCTTCCGGACTTGCTCTACGTGTTTCTTCGTATCCTGCAGTTCATGTATAGCATTGGCTAAATCTGTCCCGGGAGCGATTCCTGCCGGCTTCTTGGGCTGTTCGGGTTCCTGGGCTCTCACTTCCCTTTTGCCATGGATTGTCATCATTGAACCACCACGGCTTGCCAGATGTCCTGGAGACTCAAAATACAGCGTTTCCGGCTGAACCTTGGGGTTCTCCATCACTTCAAAGTCCCTACCCTGCAGAAGAAGTTGCACTCCTTCCTGGTCAAAGGCATACTTCTGGTTGACGCCATCAGTAAAGAACTGGGGTGGAATCAATCCGCCAAGGACTATATCAACGTCAGCATAGATTGTCCTGGAATCACCCTGGGAACTGATTACCGGCATCTGAAAAGATATTCTGCCTGTAGCCGGAGTGCCATCG
>Ga0307375_10005355_pt1 | contig 12047 bp, 10 predicted proteins | sample TR1MG_FD_202531 | JGI IMG/M metagenome (GOLD analysis project Ga0307375, IMG submission 202531) | Soil microbial communities from Risofladan, Vaasa, Finland - TR-1 | ecosystem: Environmental > Terrestrial > Soil > Coastal area > Acid sulfate soil | place: Finland: Risofladan, Vaasa | collected... | reverse complement strand
TGCGCGCACTCGATCTGAAGTTGACCTTCGAGGAAGCTCCGGTCGGCGGTGCCGGTTATCGCGCGCTCGGCCATCCGCTGCCCCAGCAGACGCTGAAGCTGGCGCAAGCGTCGGAAGCCATCCTGTTCGGCGCCGTCGGTGACTTCAGCCTCGATGCGTTACCGCGCGAGCTGCGCCCGGAGCAGGCGATCCTGGGCCTGCGCAAGGAACTCAATCTGTTCGCCAACTTTCGCCCGGCGCTGGTCTATCCGGAGCTGGTGCAGGCTTCGACGCTCAGGCCGGAAGTGGTCGCCGGGCTCGACATCCTGATCATCCGCGAACTCACCGGCGACATCTATTTTGGCCAGCCGCGCGGCATCCGGACCCTGGACAGTGGCGAGCGCGAGGGCTTCGATACCATGCGCTACTCGGAGTCCGAGATCAGGCGCGTCGCCCATGTCGCCTTCCAGGCGGCGGCCAAGCGCGACGGACGGCTGTGCTCGGTGGACAAGGCCAACGTCCTGGATACCATGCAGTTGTGGCGCGAGGTGGTCAGTGCGGTGGGCCGTGAATACCCGAGCGTCCAACTGTCGCACATGTACGTGGACAACTGCGCCATGCAGTTGCTGAAGAACCCCAAGCAGTTCGACGTGATCGTCACCGGCAACATGTTCGGCGACATCCTCTCGGACGAGGCCTCGATGCTCACCGGTTCGATCGGCATGCTGCCCTCGGCGTCCCTGAATGAGCGCCGTTTCGGTCTTTATGAGCCGATCCACGGTTCGGCGCCGGACATCGCCGGGCAGAATGTCGCCAATCCGCTGGCCACGATACTCTCGGCGGCGATGATGCTGCGTTTTACCTTCGATCAGACCGAGGCCGCCGATCGCATCGAGGCGGCGGTGAGGCGGGTGCTGGCGCAGGGCTTGCGCACCGCCGACATCAACGAGCCCGGTGGGCGCTCGATCGGCACCCGGGAAATGGGCGACGCGGTGCTCGCGGCCCTGTGATTTCGACAAACTTAGGCAGAGAGTAGCGCGATGAAAAGAGTGGGCTTGGTCGGTTGGCGCGGCATGGTGGGTTCGGTGCTGATGCAGCGGATGCGCGAGGAGAACGATTTTTCCTTGATCGAACCGGTGTTTTTCACCACCTCCAATGTCGGTGGCAAGGCGCCGGACCTCGCCAAGGAATCTCAACCGCTGAAGGACGCCAAGCGCCTCAAGGATCTGGCCGAGATGGAGGTGATCATCTCCTGTCAGGGTGGCGACTACAGCACCGAGATCTTCCCGCAACTGCGCGCCGCGGGCTGGCGCGGCTACTGGATCGACGCTGCCTCGACGCTGCGCATGAAGGAGGATGCGGTGATCATCCTCGATCCGGTGAACCGCGAGGTGATCCGGGCGGCGCTGGGGCGCGGCGTCAAAAATTTCATCGGCGGCAATTGCACCGTCAGCCTGATGCTGATGGCGCTGGGCGGATTGTTCGAGGCCGACCTGATCGAGTGGATGACGTCGATGACCTATCAGGCGGCTTCCGGCGCCGGCGCCCAGAACATGCGCGAACTGCTGCAGCAAATGGGCGAGGCGCACCGCGCTGCCCGGTCCCTGCTCGATGATCCGGCCTCGGCGATCCTCGACATCGACCGCGAAGTGGCTGGCATCCTGCGCGACGAGCGTTTCCCCACCGCGAATTTCGGCGTGCCGCTGGCCGGCTCGCTGATTCCCTGGATCGACAAGGATCTGGGCAACGGCCAGAGCCGCGAGGAATGGAAGGGCCAGGCCGAGACCAACAAGATACTCGGCCGCGAAGCTGCGCCGGTTCCGGTCGATGGCCTGTGCGTGCGCATCGGCGCGATGCGCTGCCATTCCCAGGCGCTCACCATTAAACTCAAGCGCGACGTGCCGCTGGCCGATATCGAAGCGATGCTCGCCGGGCACAACGAATGGGTCAGGGTGGTGCCCAATCAGCGCGAGGCATCGATGGCGGCGTTGACGCCGGCCGCGGTCACCGGCGGCCTGAACGTGCCGGTCGGACGCCTGCGCAAGATGTCGATGGGGCCGGAATACCTGTCGGCATTCACCGTCGGCGACCAGTTGCTGTGGGGAGCGGCCGAGCCGTTGCGGCGGATGCTGCGCATCCTGCTGGAGTGAGGCGGCGGGCCGCCGCGCAGATTTCAGGGGCGAGGTTAACTTGCATAGCTAACTTCATGATGTTATGTTAATTGTTCTTGAAATATCCCCGAGGGGGAGGCCCCGTGAGTAAAACCACCCTGCGCATGAGACTCATGGCTTCCGCGTTCGCTGCGGCGCTGGCGGCGTTGCCGCTATCCGCAGGCGCTGCCGGCCTGGGCAAGCTGACTGTGCTCTCGGTGCTCGGTCAGCCGCTGCGCGCCGAACTGGACATCACCGCCAGTCGCAACGAGCTCGCCTCGCTCACGGCTCGGATAGCCCCGCCGGACGCCTTCAAGCAGGCCGGCATCGAATATGTCTCGGCGCTGTCCGGCCTGCGCTTCAGCCTGGATCAGCGGCCCAACGGCCAGCCCTTTCTGCGCCTGTCTTCCGACGGCTCGATCAACGAGCCCTTCCTCGACATGCTGGTGGAGCTCGACTGGGCTTCGGGCCGTCTGGTGCGCGAATACACCTTCCTGCTCGATCCGCCGCAATTCCTGAAGCAGGAGGGCGCCGCCTCAGCCCCGGTCGTCCTGCCGGAAGTCAAACGCGAAATGCCGCCTGCCGCGGCGCCCGCCGTTGCCCCGATAGCACCGGCGGCCGCGCCGATAGCTGCTCCGGCGGCCAGCCAAATGCTCAGCCCGGTGGCCCCGCCACAGGTGCGCAGGCCGGCGCCGAAACCGCGCCCTGCGGCAGCGAAGCCGGAGGCGACGACACGGCGGGTCGTGCGCGGCGACACGCTGTCCAGCATCGCCAGGGAGAGTAAGCCGGAAGGGGTCAGCCTGGATCAGATGCTGGTGGCCCTTTTCCGCGGCAACCGCGATGCCTTTGCCGCCGACAACATGAATCGCCTGCAATCCGGGAAGATCCTCAACATTCCCGACCGGCAGGCGGCAGCGGCGATCGACCCGAATGATGCGACGAGAACCGTCATCGCCCAGTCGGCCGATTTCAACGCTTACCGCAGGAAGCTTGCCGCCGCCGTCGCCGCTGCGGCGCCGCGCGCGGCGCCGGCGCAGCAGTCGGTCTCCGGGCGCATCACGCCCAGGGTCGAAGACCACGCGCCGCCCGAGGTCGTCGGCAAGGACAAGCTCGAAGTTTCCCGCTCGGCGTCGCCCGGGGAAGCCAAGATGGCCGGCGGCAAGGCCGGAACCGAGCGTCTCAGGGCGATCGAGGAGGATCTGGTCGCTCGCGACCAGGCGCTGAAGGAGGCCAACAGCCGCATCGCCGAACTGCAAAAGAATCTCGACGACCTCAAGAAGCTGGTCGAGCTGAAGAGTCAGAGCATGGCCGCCCTGCAGCAGCAGGCCGAGGCCGCGAAGCCGACCGCGCCTGCCGTCCCGGCTCAGCCGCCGCAGCCGGCACCTGCCGTGGTTGCTCCACCCAAGTCGCCCATGCCACCCGCAGCGCTGGTCCCAGCTCAGCCGCCGCAGCCGGCACCCGCAGCGGCGAAGAAGCCGGCGCCGGCAATGGCCAAGAAGCCGGCGCCGGTGCACACGAGCTTCATCGACGACAACGCCGAACTCGTCTATGGCGGCGGTGGCATCATTGCCCTGCTGTTGGCTTATCTGGGCTACGGCAGTTGGCGCCGGCGGCGCCTTGCTGCGGATGTCGACCCGCTCGGCCGCACAACGGCTGCGGATGAGCCGACCGATTCGGTCTTCGCCAGCGCCGGCGGACAAAGCGTGGACACCAGCAGCAACGTGTTCACCAGCGACTTCAGCCAGTCCGGCATGGCCGCAATCGATGCCGACGAGGGCGTCGATCCGGTCGCCGAAGCGGATGTGTACATGGCCTACGGGCGCGACACGCAGGCCGAGGAAATCCTGCTCGAAGCCCAGAAGACCGACCCGTCCCGACCCGGGATCGGGCTCAAGTTGCTGGAGATCTACGCTGCGCGCAAGAGCCTCAAGCAGTTTGAGTCGGTCGCCAGCGAACTCCACCGCCAGACGGGCGGGGTCGGCCCCGATTGGGAGAAGGCTGCGCTGCTGATCCAGAAGATCGACCCCGAGAATCCGCTCTGTGGACGCCAACCGGTTGCAGCCGAATCCGGACAGCCGGCGGCCGGGGAGAGCGAATCCGGGGCCGAACCCTTGTTGCTGCCTGAGGCGGCGGCCGCCACCGATACCCAGGTGTTCGCCCAAGCCGCCAGTCCAGAACCGGCAGCGCCTTCCGCCGCGCTCGATTTCGATCTCGATATTCCGGAACCGGCACGGGATGCTGACGCGCCGTTGGAAGCTGCCGCGGAAGATTCCGCGCTATTGGACTTCGAGCTCAGTCCCCCACCGATCGAGCCGGCCGGCGACTATGCCGGCGTCGAGACGCTGGTGATTCCCGGCCACGGCGCTGATGTCGAAACGACCGCTATCGAGGCGGCGCCAGCACCGCTTGAACCCGGGCAGGCTCCGAGCGAAGGGCCTCTAGCTGCCTCCGAGCAGTTGGACGAGGAGCTCCTGAGCACGGACTTCGGCGGCTCGGCGTCGACCGCTGCCGGGCCTGCGGTGGCCGACCTCGATTTCGATCTTTCTGCACCCGGAGATGAGGCGCCGATCGAGGCGGAGAGTCCGATCGTGATCGCACCCGAGCGCAGCGCGGTGGCCAGCGTGAAGCCGCTCGATTTCGAGTTCGGCCCCGACCGGTCGGAGGCGGCCGCAGAGGAAGTGCCCCCACCCGCTCTGATGCCGCCAAGCGTGGACTTCTCCAAGATCAGCCTGGAACTCGATGACGTCGCGCCGCCGGCGCAAGGCGCGACAGAGCCGATGCCACCGCAGGCGCAGCCGTCACAAGCGGTGCCCGCCGTCGCCGAGGAAGTTGCCACCAAGCTCGAACTCGCCCACGCCTACGAGGAAATGGGCGACAAGGAGGGCGCGCGCGAACTGCTGCAGGAAGTGATCAACGAGGGCAACGCCGAACAGCAGGCGAGCGCTACCGCCATGCTCGCCCAGCTCGGCTAGGCCTCGGGAGGCGATACCTTAGGGCGCCCAGCCATGACGAGGATCGCCCTCGGCCTCGAATACGACGGTGCGTCGTTTCAGGGCTGGCAATCGCAGCCCAACGGCAACACCGTGCAGGACGTGCTGGAGCGCGCCCTGAGCCAAGTCGCCGGCGAAGCCATTCGGGTCGTCTGCGCCGGCCGTACCGATGCCGGCGTCCATGCGCTGGCCCAGGTCGCCCATTTCGACACGCTGGCAGAGCGACCGGACAGCGCCTGGGTGCGGGGTACCAACGCGCATCTGCCGGATACGGTGGCGGCGCGCTGGGCGGTCCCGGTAGAGGCCGAATTCCACGCCCGCTTTGCCGCGCGTTCGCGCCGCTACCGCTATCTGCTCTACAACCATCCGGTGCGGCCGGCTTTGCATCACGGCAAGGTGGGCTGGTTTCATCTCCCGCTCGACGTCGAGCGGATGAACCATGCCGCCGCGCAGCTCATCGGCGAACACGATTTCTCCGCCTTCCGTGCCGCCGAGTGCCAGGCCAAATCGCCGGTCAAGACCCTGCACCGGGCGGAAGTCAGCCGCCGGGGCGACCTGGTGGTATTCGAGTTTCACGCCGACGCCTTTCTTCACCACATGGTGCGCAATCTGGTCGGTTCCCTGGTCGCGGTGGGCAAGGGAAGACAGTCGCCCGAGTGGCTCGCCGAACTCCTGGCCGGCCGGGACCGCCGCCGCGCCGCCCCGACCTTCTCGCCCGCCGGCCTGTACTTAGCCGGCGTCGAATACGAGTCGCGCTGGTGCTTGCCCGACGCGGACCGTATCATCGCCGCTTTTGCCCTGCCAGGATCCGATTGATGATCGCCGATTGCCAGCCATGTCCCGCACGCGCATAAAAATCTGCGGCATCACTCGCGAGCAGGATCTCGCCGATGCCGTCCGCTGCGGCGCCGATGCGCTGGGCCTGGTCTTCTACCCGCCCAGCCCGCGCTATCTGGACGACGATCGCGCCGCCCGGTTGGCCCGACGCTCGCCGCCCTTCGTGACCCTGGTCGGCTTGTTCGTCAATGAGGACGCCGCGGTGGTGCGCCGGATCGTCTCTTCGGTGCCGCTGCAGCTGCTGCAGTTCCATGGCGAGGAGGACGCCGCCTATTGCGCGCAGTTCGGCCTGCCCTATATCAAGGCGGCGCGCGTCAGGCCGGGTCTCGATTTGCTAGAATACGCGGCTTCGTTTCCTGACGCCCGCGGCCTGCTCCTCGATGCCCACGTGGATGGCTATGGTGGTGCCGGCCAGACTTTCGACTGGAGCCTGATTCCGCAGGGCCTGCCGCTGCCGGTGATCCTGTCGGGCGGACTCCACGCCGGCAACGTCGCCGCCGCGATCAACGCCGTCAGACCCTGGGCGGTCGATGTCAGCAGCGGCGTCGAGCGCGCCGGAGGCGTCAAGGATGCCCAAAAGATTGCCGAATTTGTCGCCAGAGTGAGAAGTGCCGATGACCGATAGTCCTTACAACCTGCCCGACGCGCGCGGCCACTTCGGCCGCTACGGCGGCAGCTTCGTCGCCGAGACGCTGGTGCCGGCACTCGCCGAGCTCACCGCCGCCTACGATGCCGCGCGCCAGGATCCCGCCTTCCGCGCCGAGTTCGAGTCCGATCTCAAGCACTACGTCGGCCGGCCGAGCCCCATCTATCACGCCAAGCGTTGGTCGGGGGCACTGGGCGGGGCGCAGATCTACCTGAAGCGCGAGGATCTCAACCATACCGGCGCGCACAAGGTCAATAACTGCATCGGCCAGGCGATGCTGGCGCGGCGCATGGGCAAACCCCGGGTGATCGCCGAGACCGGCGCCGGCCAGCACGGTGTCGCCACCGCCACGGTGGCGGCGCGCTACGGCATGGCATGCGTGGTCTATATGGGTTCGGAAGACATCCGGCGCCAGGCCGCCAACGTCTACCGGATGAAGCTCCTGGGCGCCACCGTGGTGCCGGTGGACAGCGGTTCGAAGACGCTCAAGGACGCGTTAAACGAGGCGATGCGCGACTGGGTCACCAATGTGGCCGACACCTTCTACATCATCGGCACCGTCGCCGGTCCCCATCCCTATCCGATGATGGTGCGCGACTTCCAGTCGGTGATCGGCACCGAATGCCTGAGCCAGATGCCCGAGCTGACCGGCGGCCAGCCCGACGCGGTGATCGCCTGCGTCGGCGGCGGCTCCAACGCGATGGGCATTTTCTATCCCTATCTCGACGTCGCCGGCGTCAGGCTGATCGGCGTCGAGGCGGCTGGTTACGGTCTGGAAACCGGCCGGCACGCTGCGCCGCTCTCCGCCAACAGCCCGGTGGGCGTGCTGCACGGCAACCGCACCTACCTGATGCAGGATGCGCACGGCCAGATCATCGAGACCCACTCGATCTCCGCCGGCCTCGATTATCCGGGTGTCGGTCCCGAGCACGCCTGGTTGAAGGACAGCGGCCGCGCCGAATACGTCGCGGTGACCGACGACGAGGCGCTGGCGGCATTCCACGCGCTGTGCCGTTTCGAGGGCATCATCCCGGCGCTGGAGTCGTCGCACGCGCTGGCCTACGCCGGCAAGCTGGCGCCGACGCTGCCCAAGGACAAGATCCTGCTGGTCAATCTCTCCGGCCGCGGCGACAAGGACATGCACACCGTCGCCGAGAAATCGGGAATCCAATTCTGATGTCGCGCATCCAGAAAACCTTCCAACGACTCAAGGGCCAGGGCCGCTGCGCCCTGATCCCCTTCATCACCGCCGGCGACCCGGATCCCGAGATGACGCTGCCCCTGATGCGGGCGCTGGTGGAGAGCGGCGCCGACATCATCGAGCTGGGCGTGCCCTTCTCCGATCCGATGGCCGACGGCCCGACCATCCAGCGCGCCTCCGAGCGCGCCCTGAGGCATGGCATGAGCTTGAAGGGCGTGCTCGACATCGTGCGCCGTTTCCGCGCCGAGTATGCCGATACGCCGGTGGTCCTGATGGGCTACGCCAATCCGGTCGAGGCCTACGGCGACGCCTTCGTCAGCGACGCGCAGGCGGCCGGGGTCGATGGCGTGTTGATCGTCGATTACCCGCCCGAGGAATGCGTCGAGTTCGCCGCGGCCTTGCGCCGGGCCGACATCGATCCGATCTTCCTGCTGGCGCCGACCTCGGTCGCAAAGCGTTTTGCCGAAGTGGCGGCGATCGGCAGCGGCTACATCTATTATGTTTCGCTGAAGGGCGTGACCGGTGCCGGCCACGTCGACTTCGATGCCGTGGCGCAGCGCATTCCGGCGATCCGCGAGCAGGTGGGCATGCCGGTCGGCGTCGGCTTCGGCATTCGCGACGCTGTGAGCGCTGCGAAAATTGCGACGGTGGCCGACGCGGTGGTGATCGGCAGCCGGATCATCGAGGAAATCGAAAACTCGCCCAGGGACGAGGCGCCGTCGCGGGTAGCCAAGTTCTTGAACGGGATCCGCACGGCGATCGACGGCGCGAGAAAACAAGCCGGTTGATCGAAGCGCCGCCCCCGCCGCCGGGCCGCCCCAAGGCGGGGGTTTCACTAAATGGAGCCGCGATAGCGGCGAACAACAGTCACCCCCTCCCTCGAGGAGGGGGCTGGGGGGAGGGCCCTTTATATGAGCTGGTTACAAAAGCTTCTACCGCCCAAGATAAAGCGCGCCGAAGGCGCGCACAAGTCGATTCCTGAGGGACTGTGGTGCAAGTGCCCGGCCTGCGAGGCGGTGCTCTACAGCTCCGACCTCGAAGCCAATCAGGGCGTCTGCCCGAAGTGCGGCCATCATCATCGCCTCCGTGCGAGGCAGCGGCTCGATCTGCTGCTCGACCCTGAAGGACGCTTCGAGATCGGCGTCGAGATAATCCCGGTCGATGCCTTGAAGTTCAAGGACAGCAAGCGCTACTCCGACCGCCTGGTTGCAGCCCAGGCGGACACCGGCGAATCGGACGCGCTGGTGGTGATTCAGGGCGCGATCAAGACCCTGCCGGTGGTGATCGCTTGTTTCGAGTTCGACTTCATGGGCGGCTCGATGGGCTCGGTGGTCGGGGAGCGCTTCGTGCGCGGCGTGAAATCAGCGATCGAGAGCCAGCTGCCGTTCATCTGCATCACCTCTTCGGGCGGCGCGCGCATGCAGGAGGGGCTGTTCTCGCTGATGCAGATGGCCAAGACCACCGCCGCGGTGTCGCTGCTCGGCCAGCACAAGCTGCCCTTCATCACCTTGCTCACCGATCCCACCATGGGCGGCGTCTCCGCGAGTTTCGCCTTCGTCGGCGACGTGGTGATCGCCGAGCCGGGTGCCCTGATCGGCTTCGCCGGTCCCCGGGTGATCGAGCAGACCGTGCGCGAGACGCTGCCGGAAGGCTTCCAGCGCGCCGAATTCCTGCTCGAAAAGGGTGCCATCGACATGATCGTCGATCGCCGCGAACTGCGCGACAAGCTTAGCTCCCTGCTCTGCCTGCTCGGGCGCCTGCCGGCGCCACAGTAGTTGCCCTTGGCACAATCCCTCGCCGCCTGGCTCGCTCATCTCGAAGCGCTGCACCCGCAGGGGTCCGCCGGGATAACGCTGGGGCTGGATCGCGTCCAGGCGGTCAAGGCCGCACTCGATCAGAGGCAGACCATGCCGGTGTTCACCGTCGCCGGCACCAACGGCAAGGGTTCGACCTGCGCCATGCTGGAGCGCATTCTCGGCTGCGCCGGCTATCGCGTCGGCCTCTACACCTCGCCCCATCTGCTCAGCTACCGCGAGCGGGTGCGGGTTTGCGGCGACGATATCGACGAGGCGGCGCTTTGCGCCGCATTCGGCCGGGTGGAGGCGGCGCGGCGGGCGGCGGGGAATATTCCGCTCAGCTATTTCGAGTTCGGCACCCTGGCGGCCTGGGAATGTTTCGCACAACAGCAGGTGGATGTCGTCATCCTCGAAGTCGGGCTGGGCGGACGGCTCGACGCGGTCAACTGCTACGACGCCGACTGCGCCATCGTCAGCAGTGTGGATATCGACCACATCGACTATCTGGGCACGACGCGCGAGGCCATCGGCTTCGAGAAAGCCGGCATCTTCCGCGCCGGCCGGCCGGCGATCTGCGGCGATCCGACGCCGCCGCAGAGCCTGGTGGCGCACGCGCAGGCGATCGGCGCCGAGCTGCAGGTGATCGGCCGCGACTTCGGCTACCGGAAGCAAGAGGGACAATGGCAGTTCTGGGGCCGCGCCGGCAAGAAGAGCGGCCTGGCCCATCCGGCGCTGCGCGGTGCGCACCAGCTCGGCAATGCCAGTACCGTGCTCTGCGCCCTGGAGACACTCTCCGCGCGGCTGCCGGTGGCGATGCAGGACATTCGTCGCGGTCTGGCCGAGGTCGAACTGCCCGGCCGCTTCGAGGTCTTGCCGGGACGCCCGACGGTGGTGCTCGACGTCGCCCACAATCCCCAGGCGGCGCGCTCCTTTGCCGCCAATCTCGGTGACATGGGCTTCTATCCCCAGACCTGGGCGGTGTTCGGCATGCTGCGCGACAAGGACATCGGCGCCGTGGTGCGCGCGCTCAAGGATCGTGTCACGCGCTGGCTGCCCTGCTCGCTCGAAGGGCTGCGCGCCGCGGACGCTGCCCTGCTGACGCAGATACTCGGGGACGAAGGCGTCGCCGGGCCGCTGCCGCAGTTCGCGACGCCGGCCGAGGCCTTCCGGCACGCGCGCGGGAGCGCCAACGAAAGTGATAGAATTGTGGTGTTCGGATCCTTCCTCACGGTTGCGGATGTCCTGCGCGAACTGGCGCGAAAGACATGAAACCTATGGCGCAAATCGACCCAGCAGAAGACGAGCAACTGGAGCTCAAAAAGCGCGCGCGGCGCCGCCTGGTCGGCGCCGTTGCGCTGGCCTTGGCCGCCGTCATCGTGCTGCCGATGGTGATGGACCAGGAGCCCAAGCCGCTCACCCGGGACATCCAGATCCGCATCCCCAGCCAGGATGCCGCTCCCATGCACCCGGTCGTCGCGCCGCCGCCGGCTGCCGCCGCCCAGTCCGAGAATGTCAACTCGCCCGCCGCGCTTGCCACCCCGGTGAAGCCCGAGACGGCGGCGACAAAGCCCGCACCGAGCTCGGCGCCGCCAGCCAAGGTGGTCCCGAAGGCCAAGCCCGCCGCTGCGCCGGAGTCCGCCGCCAAGCCGGAAAGTGCGCAATGGATTCTCCAGTTGGGGGCCTACGAGGATCAGGCCAATGTTCGGCTGCTGCTGGCCAAACTCAAGGAACTGGGTTATCCGTCCTATACTGAAAAGGTGCACACCGCGCAGGGTCCGAGAACGCGGGTGCGCGGCGGGCCATTCGCCACGCGCCGCGCCGCGGAGAAGGCCCAGGCGCAGTTGAAGAAGATCGGTGCCGGCGGGCCGCCCGGTGGCGTCGTGGCGCAGAAACAGTAAGGACGCATGACCGGTTTCGATTACCTGGTCCTGATGGTGATTGCGCTGTCCTCCCTGCTCGGCCTGTGGCGCGGCGTGGTGAGCGAGCTTCTGGGACTGGCGGCGTGGGTGGCGGCATTTTTCGCCGCGCGTGCCTGGGGTCTGGTTGTCGCGGGCTGGCTGACGGCCTGGCTCGGCGAGCCCGCGTGGCGGGCCGCGGCCGGATTCGCCGCGGTGTTTTTGGTCACGCTGCTGATTTTCGCGGCGGCGCGCTTGGTGCTATCGCGCCTGCTGCGCGCAGTCGGACTGGGGTTCGCGGATCGCTTGCTCGGCGCCCTGTTCGGCGTCGCGCGGGGTGTGTTGGTGGTGCTGGCGGCGGTACTGGTCTGCGGCATGACCGCGCTGCCCCGCCAGCCCTGGTGGCGGCAGGCGTCGCTGGCGCCACCGCTGGAAACGGCGGTGCTGGCGATCAAGCCCTGGTTGCCGAAGACGGTGGCGCAACGGATTCGTTACGGATAGGCGGTAACTCATGTGCGGAATTATCGGCGTAGTGGCGACGACACCCGTCAAT
>Ga0307375_10005352_pt1 | contig 12054 bp, 12 predicted proteins | sample TR1MG_FD_202531 | JGI IMG/M metagenome (GOLD analysis project Ga0307375, IMG submission 202531) | Soil microbial communities from Risofladan, Vaasa, Finland - TR-1 | ecosystem: Environmental > Terrestrial > Soil > Coastal area > Acid sulfate soil | place: Finland: Risofladan, Vaasa | collected... | reverse complement strand
CCACTAGTCTGGCAGAAGCTCTGTTCTCCGTGTTTGGCCTTCAAACACCTCAACCAGGGGGTACATGGGACAGATTACATATTACATATGAGATTCAGCTGTATGTTCCTGTTACTCGAGTTCATGGCGACAGTTTGGACAAAAGCGGTTGGTCTTGAAGTGCGGCAAAATGCACTCCTTGTGGAAGTTGTGGAGGCAGGGAAGGGCAATCATGGTGGACTCAGCGGTACCTTGGCATATAGTGCAGTCGTCATTGGAGGCTTTGACGACAGGCAGAGCAGAAAGAATCCCGCTAGAGACGCCACGTTTGACAGGCGGTGCGCGCTCAGCGAGTTGTAGCATGGCATCGTAATCATTCACATCCACTTCGAAGCGATCCCCGCTCCTTCCATGACGACGCCGAGCTACATGCGGGGCACCACCGCCGCCGCCTCCTCCTCTACCACCATTGCCATGCGATGGGATGTGAAACTCTCTCTCCTGCAGAAACCGCGCTAATTCCGCGTCGTCCTGCATCAGCTGACGCCTTGAACCGGGTCCTTCCAACGGGCGGCCGGCAACCAATCGGAAAATATCAATGTCATCGAGTAGAGGTTGAGGTTGACGGCGAGCGGGAGGGGTGTGGTGGAGGTTGGCGGCGGTAGGGAGTCTGCGTCGCGTGGTAACCGCAAACCGCAAGCGCCTCTCATCTTCGTCGTCTTCATCAACATCAACATCCTCATCATCATCCACCACAAAGTCGTCCACAGCCACATCGTAATCGGGATCTCGGCGAGACGGGCGATTGTAGCGAGAACGCTGCCGCGGCTGATGTTGGTGTAGTTCTGTTGCTCGCCCGCGCTGATCTTGCTGAGTGGTTGTCGAAGTAGAGGAAGCAGCTCTAGTAGCTGCGTTTGTTCTCGCAGCAGAAGAGGATGGATCATTCGAGGTGGAAGACGAGACGACGGCGGTGGTGGGGGAAGAAGTGCGAGAGCGAGTCAACGAAGACGAAGAGGATGAGGACAGGGAGATTGGTGCAGATGGCGTGTGTGCTGGAGAAGTTGGCGTCGATAGACCTCTTGGCAGTGGGGGAAGGCTTCGTTGCGGCTGTGTGTTCATTCCATGAGTGGTAGTGGTGGTGGTAGTGGTGGTAGTGGTGGTGCCGTAGCTGCGGCTGGATACGGGCGCAGAGGACTGGCGAGAAATGCCTGCTGCGCCTCTCATTGGACCTGGAGGCGGTTGTGCTCTGTGAGAAGATGAGAATTGGGTTGTTTGCAGAGGTCCATTTGAGGGAGTGCGCTGAGGTTGAGAGACGTGCACGTCATCATCGAGGACCTCCCACACGGCGTGATCGACCTCACCATTGAGTTCTCTTTGTAGCTGTAGAGCCAATTCTCGATCTAGATCTTGATAATGTTGCTGCGGATGCGTGATAACCACTCCTTTGCCGAATTGCGCGCGAGGCGCAGTATTAGAGGGGGTTCCTCGGAGGGACGAATGGTCTTCCACAATTTCGACTTCATCATCATCGTCTTCGGGAGATATGCGCATTCCAGCTCTAGAGTCGTGTATACTAGGTATTTCAGAGGGATGCAATGGATGAGCGCGAGACTGAGCCTGTGATTGCCAAGTAGAGCGAGCCTGAGTTCTTGCACCGGATTCTGTCGCATTACCAGATAGACCCACACCAGAAGCTCCTAAAACAGGCGGTCCACGTACAGGAGAAGTAAGATCGACCACTTGAGACGAAGTTTCATCATCAGAAAGGCCACCAGTGAGGTAATACTCATCCGTGCCGCCAGTTGCTGCTCCTGCGTTCGCTGAAGGGCTAACACGATATATACGACCGCCTCGAGCAGATGGGGACTGTGCTGCTTGCAGCGCCGCTTGCCATTCGGGATCTTCTAACAAACGAGGGTCGTACGACATGAAGTTTGGAATGAGCAGCGTAATCGCCTACTTTCCCACGCTCATCGCCTTTAACCACGATCACAGTAACACGCAACAGGAAGCCACCAAATCGAAGAACACAAAGAACGAGAGAAGACTCTAGAATACGAAGAGAGTAGGCAGGAAAAGGGTGAGAATGGGTACAATAGGCGTGTATGCATCTCTCTTGAATGTGACACTATCAATGGAAGGTGAAAGGGATATGATCGGATGCGCAGCTTCTGTATTCGTGGTAATACGCCTTGAAAGATTGGATGAGGCACAGAGGAGAGAAAGGGAACGGCAAGGACGGTTGCAGCTCTGTTGCCTTCTTCGGCCGAAATCGTTCATCTCAGGCGCATAATTCAAAGAGAAACCTGTGTTTTCGTACCTATTCGTAAAGGAGTACGGGAGGTCAGCACAGACCAGAATGGAAGGAGGAGGGCGCTTTCGGAGAAAACTCCCCATTCCCTCCTTGTATCTGGGGCCTACGACTCTTGGTATGCAGACGAGTGGAAACTAAGAAGCTCTGCGGGTCACAGGATGGGAGGCGATCCAAGTTGTGACCTTGTGAAGGGCAGGAAAGCGAGGGGAGTTGTACTACTGGTTTATCGCAATGCCCCTCCATCGAGGTGTCTGCACCTATGGAATGAGCTTATAGAGGAAGAAGAGTCTATTTAGATCGTTATACTTTACTTTAAACATGAATTTGATGCGATTGGGGATTAGGTGACGTGAATGATTGGGGATGTTGCGAGATTACTCCTTCTTGGGCTTGGATGAGCCGTTGATGTGATCGTTCGTGTGTCCATTGGCATGTCCATTGGTGTGTCCATTGGCCTTACCGGTTTTCTTGGCGCCATCGTAGCGCTTGAAGTAGAAGGACATGAAGAGGAGGAAGAAGGTGACCAAGACGAACTCTTGGAACCAGAAGACCAAGGCCTCGTAAGTCCAGGAGAAGTATCCAAATCCGCAAATGTAGGGCATAGGAATAATCGAAAGAACGCCATAGACGAACTGGATGAGCTGGGCTTGGGTGAGATACTTCTTCCAAGCCGGAGGAGCTCCCATGGTGGTCATCAGGTAGCTCCAGTACATGAGTGTGTGGATGAATCCATTGGCAATCACGCCGTTGTTGAGGAAGAACATTCCAGCCTTGAGATAAGTGAGGGCGAGGGGTGCGACGATGGCGTGGTGCTGCAGAAGAGACGAAGGGTTGGGTTAGTGAGAGCGGAGTGTGGGTGCGTGAAGTGGTGTGTGGTGACATTGAAGCGAAAAGGGGAGCGGAAGTGGGAGCACAGGAATTGCGAAAGCGCGAATCGGATCAGGAAGAGGAGTGGTGGTCCACGTGGAGTCCCAGGCAAGTGCGCCCGACCAGCATCGGTCGAGAATTATGTGCAAGAACGAACGTGGGTGGTGAAGAGGGGGAAAGGGAGTCGAGATCGGGTAAAGAAGGCGCAAAATGAGGTCGGGCAAGCGATCTTGTACTGCAGAAACGTACGTAGACGTGTAAGAAGAGGAGGTTCGACTTGCGAAGCACAATGAAGGCAGTATCCAAAAACTCATAGAACTTCGATGCAAAGAACAACCAGATCCAGAACCAAGCCTTTCCGGTCATGATACGCTCACTTCCAGGCCTAGATTTCGACGCGCAGTAGACGTCCAAGAACGGGTGAGCACGGAACGCAGAGATGGTCTCGTACAAGCCTCCAGCACACATGGCTACTGACCATACGAACAACACCACATTGTGCACCGTCATGAGACCCTTAAGTTCGAACTTGGTCTGCGACTCCATCAGCTTCTTGCCCAGATAGACGGCCACCAAATAACCGATCGTTCCGGCAATCGTAACAGGCCACGAGAGAAGCAGGTCCTCATACTTGTACGCATTATCCATAAACCAGAGAACACTCTCCATGATTAGTGATTCGGGCGTGTTGAGTCAACCTCCAGAAGGGACTGATCGCCGGACAGTGAGGGCCTCCTGCTGCTGCAAGATCGAGAGACAAAGGCAAAAACACGCACCATATTTCCCCACGGCCCCGGCCACGTTTCTCAGAAGATCGATCGCCAGAGTTTCCAGAAACCTGAATCAGTACCAGGCCCCCAAATAGAGAAAAGGTGTCTTGACTGGGAACAAGCTGATCATCGAATCTCGATGGAATTTTCTGCTATTGAGACCCCGTTCTGCAGTTTCCTGAGACTAGCGCGCTGTGACACTTGCCATTGGGCACCTGGTGGGGGTTTTCTCGGAGTCGGTCAACCAGCCAGACCTGAGCTGTCTACACCAGTCCCATCATTGGCTCCTCTCCATCAGGATGGATCCTTCCAATCTAAAAACCATTTCCATCATCTTTGGGTGGTTTGGCGCCAACATCACGACCGTCATCTTGAACAAACACATCTTTCAAAACCTCGGATGGTTGTTCCCCGTCTCTCTCACCATTGTGCACATGGTCACCTGTCTTGTTGGCTCATTTCTCGTACTCAAGGTCTTTAAAATGGCTCCCTTTGTGCACTTGTCCTGGAATGAGTGGTTGAAGGGTGTACTCCCGCTTAGGTACGCCCAACGTCGCCTCTTCTCCCCCTCCCTCTTCCCTATGGCATTTTGGCTAACATCAAGTGACATTGTGATCTATCAGCTTCGTATTCTGCTTTAACATCGTACTTGGCAACATCAGCTTGCGTTATGTCCCGGTATCCTTCATGCAGACAGTGAAGAGTTCCGTTCCGTTCTTTACCGTCATGTTGGAGACTTTGTGGCTCAGAGTGGACCAAAAGGACCACAGAGTCTTCCAAAGCTTGGTTCCGATCGTTGGAGGAGTAGTATTGGCTAGTTGGACCGAAGCAGAGTTCGAAATGACTGGATTCCTTGCAGCCCTTGTTGCGTCCGTGGTAACTGCTCTTCTCTCCATTCTCACTTCTAAACTGTTGCAAACTAGCTTGGACTCACCAAATCTGATGTATTACATGGCACCACTCTCGGCTTCGATGCTAGTGCCAATCTCAGCCGCCACGGAGTCATCTGTTCTCCTAAGCGATTGGATCGCTCGCCCAAACACCACAACCCTGCTCATTACATTAACCATATCTGGACTCGTCGCATTTGCACTCAATACCCTCACGTTCCTTCTGATCAACAACACGTCGGCGCTCACTTACACCGTCGTCGGAAACGTCAAGGTCGTCTTCTCCATCGTCTTCTCAGTTCTCATCCTTGGCAACCAAGTTGGATTCGGAAATGCAATTGGATGCCTGATTACACTGGCTGGAGCCGCTTGGTACTCGCAGGTCAAGTACCAGATCAAGATGAATGCCGCGGCGAACCTGCCTCGGTAGGAAGCTCAGACCGTGCCCTTTGTAAATACACACCACATACACATCCTGGTATGAAAGCACTTTGGGCCTCCTGTAATCATGCTCGTTCAAGAACACGTTGGAGAGTACTTCGACCTCAAGACGGCTACTCGGTGTCTCGATCCACTTTCACGCGTAGTCTCAGAGAATGAAGGGAATTGCTGACATACGGGAACCCAGGAGTAGGGGATTGAGCTTCATTGTTGGAACAACCGGATTTGAAGGGTGTGGTGCAGAGTTACTGCGATGACGAAGCTGCGGCGGCCGCTTCTTGCTTCTTACGCTCAGCAATGCGAATCATCATGTTCTCTACGGCAGTATGAACATCGGGCAGTTCAGGGAAGTGCGACTTGAGCTTCGAGACGTCGAGCTCGGAGAAGGGGCGACCAACTGCCAAGATGCTCTTCACCTCATCTTCGGATGCCAAGTCCCAAGTCTTCGTAGGATCGACGTGCTTCTTGTAGAGGAGCATGATTTCGTTGTTATCGATGACGCCAGGATTGGTGAAGTTGAAGGTACCAGTGAGACCGCGTTCGCACATCGGGATGATCAACGGCCAAAGGTCATCCATCACAGAGATGGACGTAGGGATCGCGACAATCTTCTTGAAGTTGACCAACTTGGAGATCAGACTCTTGGGAGTAGGCAAGGAGGTCGTGGGATTGTTCGGGCGCAAGTTCAGGCAATTGGGGTAACTCTTCAGCAAATCTTCGATCACCAATCGCGTGTGCACATAGAAGGTCTTCCTATAGTTGGGTTCATCCGTTTCCTACGTCATTCGAACGACAAAAAGTCAGTCACAAGCAGGCAACAAGGTTGGCAGGGCAAAAGGCGTGATCGATACTCTGCACGTGTTATTGCTCATCTCTTTCAAAAGCTAACCCATCGTAACTGTCATAAAAGGGTGAAGTAAGCATACCTTGTATCCAATTCCGCTGCCCATCGGGTGTGCCTCATCGTACATGTAGAGGAAACCGGTACCAAACGTAGTGCAGTGGATGTTGCGCGTGAAACAGAGGTCAACCAAGTTCAAAGCCGCTAACACGTTTCCTCGGATGCCTTCTTGCTGATGAGTCTCAAACCAGTCCTACAGAGAAGATGCAAAAGCGGTCAGAAGGTGGTCAAAGTGACTGCGCCAATCCCATCCAGCGTGTGGGCTCCACGAACGCCAACATGGAATTTACGTACAATGTTCGGGTTTCCAGCCAAGCCTGCTGCGGAAACGACATACTTGGGGGTGTAGAGATCAAGCTCGGCGGCAATCGAGGCTCGATCTTCGAGTCTGGCCTTTCCGATGACATAGCTCTTCTTGGCAGCTTCCATGGCAGCTACAACGCTGGTACCAAAGAAGCCCTTGGCTCCATAAAGCAAGAAGTCGTAGTGGGTGGGTGTGGAGGGTGTCGCGGCCATGGTTCAGGGGCGAATTACTGGACGCTGCCTCTTGACGATCCCTGCTCCCACAAACGGTCGCTGACCGGCTCCATCGACCCTTCCCGCTCGAGATACAGAATGAATTGAATTCTTCCATTCACAATAGACTATAGAACCCGTCTTTTGGCTTGTTTGTGATCCCATCATGCACAGAAAGCGAACGAAAATGTCCACCAGTTTCAGTTGCCTCTTCACTGTCGTCCTTCTCAGACTGCTCCCATGTTAGCTGGTAGAGCTATCTTGAATCGATGGGCACAGTCAATTTCGACGTCCTGTCAGCGCCATGTAGTTACTGCGCTTGGAAGGCTGCAATCAAACTCGTTCCCTAGATCCATGTCCACTGAGGCTCCGCTTTTCGCTAGTGTCCCTGAAGTGGCCGAACCGCTCTCTAATGTGCCGTTTCCAGCGAAAAAGAGGTCTATCTTCAAGACATTTTGTACGTCAAGTCTGATATCCTGGCTGACATCCCTCAGTTGGAAGTTTGATCTCTTCTGCCCGTTCCTCCTCGTCTTTCTCCTCCATTCTCCTCTGACGCGCTTTTTTGGTGTGCCTTATGTGGTTTTCTATGTGATTTGACTTAAAGTGAAAGGAGGAGCGATTGGTCTAGGTCTGGTAGCGTTGCCAACGTTTGGCAGCATTGGTTATGCTGCGTACAAGCACAATTTCAACATGTTTGACGCGCTGCTACGTACTTGGCGTACAGGATGGGCAGGAGTAGTGACTACGGCGGAATACAAGTGGTTTTACATCACACATCCGGAGGATCGGCCTGGTTTTGAGGAGGGCGAAAAGGCGCTACACAAGAGAGCGGCTTTGCGCGTGCTGGATGTGTGTCAGACCCAAGGTGGACTGTATATCAAGTTAGGACAATACGCTGCGGCCAACAATCACATTTACCCGAAGGAGTGGACGGATACGTTGAAGGTGTTGCAGGATCAGGCGGTACACCGAGATTTCGCCGTCGTGGAGGAGATTTTCCAACAAGAGTTCGGTCAGCATCCTGACCAAGTGTTTGCCACGTTCGAGAAGAAGCCGATTGCTGCCGCTTCGATTGCGCAGGTGCATCAGGCAGTGACAAAAGATGGTCGAACAGTGGCGGTGAAGTTGCAGTACCCTGAGATCCGCGATCGGTTCGTGATCGACATGTTCTCGCACGATGTGACGTTGCATGCATTGGCGTACTTCTTCCCAAAGCTAGACGTGACGTGGGCTGGGCCAGAGTTGCAGGCGGTGTTGAAACAGGAACTCGACTTTGAGAACGAGGCGAGGAACAGTGAACGCGCCATGATTGAATTCCGTGGAAACCCGGATTACTATGTGCCAAAGGTGGATTGGAAGACGACGACGGGCAGAATCATGACCACAGAGTGGATCGATGGCGCGAAAGTGACGGACGTGGAGCGCTTGCACCGCATGGGTCTCAACGTGAAGGAAGTGATGACCAAACTGACTACCTGCCTCGCCGAACAGCTCTTCTTGACTGGCTTCGTACATGCTGATCCTCATCCTGGCAACATCTTCATTCGCAAACACCCTACCAAGAGAGGACAATCGCAAATCGTTCTGCTGGACCACGGCTTGTACAAGGAGGTACCTGATCGCGTCAGAACGTTTTACTGTCGAATATACCGTGGATTCGTCACTGGGCACTACAACGAGATCAGAGACGCGTGCAAGGACATTGGAATCGACGATTGGAAACTCATGGCATTCGTCATCTTCATGCGACCACTGGACATGGACTTCTTCACCGACGAGGGCGTTACCATTGCTGAGGCACACGAAATGATGAAGGACAAGAGGAAACTTCAGTACTTCTTGCACAAGGCCACCCAACAGCACATCGACGAGGTCATGGCCCTCGTCAGGCAGATCCCAAGAGAGTTCCTCCTCATTCTGCGCAACAACAACATCATCAGATCCATCAACCGAGAGCTAGGCGCACCTGTCAACCGATTCACACTCTTTGGAAGGCAGGCAATCAGAGGACTCAGAAGGGCCAAACACCAACCCTGGTATCGCCGCTACGCCGAATATGTCTACTACGAGTTCGCACTCAAGCGGCTAGAAGCTTCCATGTGGCTAGAGTCTCTGTACTTCCACCTCATGTACACCTTCGGACTCTACGCCATCGAAATCGACACCGAAGGACTCGACATGGACACTACCTTCGAGGACATGCCCACTGGACTTGCCATGTGAGCTCGGGACATTTTGGAACTGGTTCCATACAATTTGGCGCTCTTAGCATGTAACAACGACACGGACTGAGAAGTGGATCTGCCAGCCCGAAGAAGGCACAAAACGGACTCCATCTCACTCCCCCTCCGATGGGGCAGTATATTCCAGCTGCCAACGATTGTAAATGAACTCTTGTGTCCATCGTTACCCTTTCCGCGATTGAAGTTTCTGGGTGCATGTGTGGCCCACTGGATGAACCAAGAGAAACTGCGCTTTTCGGGATCCCTCATGCATGATCTATGTACGTCTTAGGTCCTCTTTTCATCAGAAGATGTGTCGAGAATACAGATTGGCCTGTGACACTCGGAAAGGAGGGGGATATTCCAAATGGTCGTGATGCCTTCCTTTTTTGGAACTTTGAAAACTTGGATGGCCTGGTGGGCTGACGGAAGGCTGAACCAGGATCGAAAGGGCTTCAGCGGCCAACGATTCAGATTCGCAGGCCGGGAGGAGGCAACTTTCCCAGTAAAAGCATGATCTTCACCCACATTCAATCGAGGGCAAAGTGCGACGAGTATGTGCCACAATGTTGGGAATAAACCCAACCACTCAAACTCAAACACCCACATTCAATCGTCTAGCGAGAGAAGAACGGCCCGGGTAGCCAGCCTCCTGTCGGGACTCATTGAGGCCAAATAACAGGACTCCTGTCGTGACTATTTGGCCTTCTCGCACCGTTTTCTCAGTGTCGGCCCCTACTGTCAAGGAGCTAACTCCGCACAATCGGTAGCTACTATGGTAGCAGATGTCTCTTCGGCTGTGAAACCACGTTCGAGCTCTGATTTAGCTCAATCTGTCCCTTATACTTCCTATTCGTTACCAAGTCCCTCCTCTCTGCTCTCCTCGCCACGTTATCAGGCTGATTTTACCCTCACACGACTTTCGTTGGGGATATATTTCGACTTTGCTCCTAGTTTCCTCTGCATGTTGACATTCAACGCTGCAGCAGGGATCTTCACCTTGTCGGCCTTTCTATGACCTTGTTTCGTCTTCCCTATCGTCTCTTCCGTGATCATGGATTATTTTTCAGTCCTAATAGGTAAATACCACGCGATAAAGCCTCCGCTTGCCGATAGTACTGCTCTCAAAGGCGTAATCTTCAATTCGCGCGATGGCGATATCTCACTTTTTGAGTGACTAGTGGTCCTGAACGTTGCTCCGTCTTGGGTCTTGCTTCTTAATCGTATTTTGTACACCCTTACCACCGTGAATTTAGCGAATACTCAGCATTCAAGGTCTGCGCACGTCCTTGAAGTGCATCTCTGTTCCGCCTCAACATCGACCTTCATCTCGATATCTACCCCGTTTATGATTCTAGGAATCTTTTTGCATCGTGTTTCCCGGCATTGCTATTCTGAAGTGAAGCATCCGAAGAGTAGTAGACGTGTTTTGTTTCTCCTTCAACTCGGCCCTCTTGCCGATCACACCATCATACGGCTTCTGAATGCAATTTGCTCCTCCCCGTGATTTAATATTTCATGTGGATTGCTCTATACCCCTTTTCTCAACGTTTCCACACTCTATTCGCTGAGGTGATCAACCCACACAGATCCTGCCCTCAGAGTTCTTCATCTCGTCCTCTTCACATATCTGTGTCTCTGAATATGGCTGTATTGTGGATCTCATCTCCTGTGTTGAACTCTCATACTAATTGGCACGACTGAGTCATCAGACGTGCCAATGGGGTCCTTATCTGCTGGATCCAACACCTCGCCTGTGCTGCGCTTTGCTGGTAGTTTTCCGGAGCCACGTATATGCCGTCCTCACATTCTGACCAAGTGGACAGGAGGACGACTGACCATGTGAGCCAATCATCTCCATTTAACTCAAACGACACGTGGCGCAACGTTTACAGCCGGGGAGATTCAGTTTGGAGAGATCTGGAGGTGTCAGCTACTGTCTACTTGCAGGGAATTATCAACTTCTCCGTTCTCCTTCACCTCGTGGAACATCATAGACACCGATAAAACTACACTCAATAGACGAAGTAGAGGCCAAACAGACGCATTCATGGATCATGGCAAGACTATCAAATTCCGGTGCTCCTGACGACAGGTGGCACTTCTCCGCCTTGGTCTCCAGTGCTACCCCACAGAGACCTTGTAATGAAATTCACACATGGCAGTACCTGATTCTGGTCTCTTCCCTCTTGCATATCCCTGGTATAGTGCACTCTATCCCCATGTCCCAAAGCTGAAAGAGGATCTTGAACTCCTCTCAACAGTTGGCATGAGTGTCCCGTCGCTGATTTCCTGCACTGGGGCATATTTAATTCATCTCTCCGTAATTTGGGGGAGGTGGGATGCACATGAGGGTAGAAATAGCGAGTCTGAGTAGATGCGTTGCAGAGCGTCCCTATCAGGTAATATGCATCCCCTGAGTGATATTCAATCGTCATTCGTCATTTCAAGTTGTAGGGCGCTATATTCGATCTAATTGATATGGTACAGTTGGAGGGCGAACGGAAGGGGAGCGGTTGTTTCCTTGTGACGCCTCGTTTTCTACAGAGTGTCCTTCTTCGACTCGGGAGCTCACTTTTCACACGTTTGTGGCGATGGTGATTGAAAGCGGAGCGAGCTAGAGCGTTTAGAGGATGATACACTTGGCTTTCTTCTCCTTGTCCTTCTTGGCGCTTTCGGTTGGATTGGCACCGCCCTCTTCCAAGAATTTGCGCGTCTCGGAGACCGCAGCGTTGAATGCAGCATCAATATTGTATCTAGTCTTCGCAGAGGTCTCAAAGAATGGGATTGCCCAAGTCCGTGCGATGGCAGCGGCCTCCATGGTGGACACGCATCGCTTCTCCTCCAAGTCGGACTTGTTTCCAATCAGTACAACGGGTACTTGGTCCAATTCCTTCAGTCTCTTGATGGCGTCGTACAATTCACAGGCCACGTTGTAGGTGTTCCTCTCTGTGATGCTGTAGACGATGATGAAGCCTTCGCCGGATCTCAAGTAGTGGTCTCGCATGGCACCGAACTCCTCCTGGCCTGCAGTGGGCACAGATGAGATACAAAATTGGTCAGTACACGAAAGCGGTGAAGTGGGGCGGATGTGAACGGGGTGGGCGGAGAAAGTGGAGCAAGACTTTTGGCCACGTTGTGCACTGTGCGTGTC
>Ga0307375_10005351_pt1 | contig 12056 bp, 8 predicted proteins | sample TR1MG_FD_202531 | JGI IMG/M metagenome (GOLD analysis project Ga0307375, IMG submission 202531) | Soil microbial communities from Risofladan, Vaasa, Finland - TR-1 | ecosystem: Environmental > Terrestrial > Soil > Coastal area > Acid sulfate soil | place: Finland: Risofladan, Vaasa | collected... | reverse complement strand
CGTGCCCTGCCCCTTCTTTTTCGTCGTGAAGAAGGGCTCGAACATCACCGCGCCGATCTCCTCGGGTATGCCCGGGCCGCTGTCCCCTATCTCGACCACTACCCGCAGGTCTTCCTTCCGGAGACCGATCGAGAGGGTCCCGGATCCGCCCATGGCCTGGATGGCGTTGTCGACGAGGTTCATCCAGACCTGGCCGAGTTGGTCCCGAAAGCCAGAGATCTCGCAGCCCTTCTGCAAGTCGAGCTCGAGCTCGATGCCCCCGCGGAACCTGTGGGCGAATAGGGCGAGGATGCCGTCAATCTCGGCGTCGAGGGCGAAGGAGGAGCGTATCTCCGCGACCCTCTCGCTGTGGAGGTAGTTCCTGAGCGAGCCGAGCACATAGGAGGCCCGCTTGGCGGCGGCGTCGATGGTCGCCGAGGCGAGGTGCCCCGACGCGATGGTATCGACCATCTTCACGAGGCTTGCCGCCCGGCTCTCGCGGAGGAGGAGAGCCAGGCCCTCCCTGTCCCTTTCGAGGCCGAGTTCGAAGATCGGCTCGGCCAGTCCTCCGTCCTCGTCGGCCCTACCGGCCTCCGCCACGATCCCCTCCACGAGGGCCCGCCTCGCGCGGCGGCGTCGGAAATCCTCCTCGGGCAAGGGCTTGGCGGCGGCGGAAACCATCCTCGCGACGAGGTCGACTTCCCGGGGGAGGAGGCCGGCCGAGAGGGAGGGAAGGGCGTCGATTCTCGCGAGGCCCGAGGATTCGAAGTGGTCGACCGTGGCGCGTATGGCCGCGAGCGGCGAATTGAGATCGTGGACGATCTGGGCGAGGATCCTGCCTATCTCGGCGAATTTGGCCGATTCTATCAGCTGGTCCTGGGTCCTCCGTAGTTCGACGAGGCGATTCTCCATATGCGTCTTCGCCTCGACGAGCTCGCCCGTCCGGGTCGCGACGAGGCCCTCGAGGTCCCTGCCGTAGCTCTCGATGGTTTCGGCCATCGCGTTGAAGGTCGAGGCGAGTTCGCCTATCTCGTCCTCGCCCCTGTCGCTCGCCCGCCGGTCGAGGTCGGGGGCCGAGAAGCTCCCGATTTCGCCGCGGAGCACGGCGATCCTCGAAGAGACCTTCCGGTCTATCGAAAAGTAGAGGATGAGGGACATGACCGAACCGACGAGGAAGATGAGGATCGCCTGCGAAACGAGGCCGAGGAAGAATTGGCGCGCCGTGGCCTCGCCCGTCGCGGTGATCGTCACCTTGCCGAGGCCGACGCCGCGATAGACGATCTCCCTCCCGACTTTGGCCCATTTTTCCGCCCCGAAGACCCGCTCGGTCCTCACCCCCGCGGAGTCGGCCGAGAAGATGGACTTGCCCCCATTATCGACTATGTCGATAGCGCCGAAATCGGGGTCGGCGAGTTCGCTCCTCGCGATGGCGTCCATTTGGTCCGAGTCGAAGCTCCACAGGGGTAGCGCGAGGGTCTTGGCCAGCCTGTCGGCCACGATGGCGGTCTTGGCCTCGATGGAACGCTGGAAGGAAAAGGCCTGGATGAAGAACCAGATGACAAGGAAGGAGAGCGCGACGATCGCCGTGGAGGAAATGATGAGAAACATCACCGATGACCCGATCGATCGACGCCCGGCCATTTTGTTCTCCTTGCCGAATCGAGGGGCTGGAACCCGCCCCAGTATACGGGACTCGCGCCTCCTGTCAAACGGGCGGAGCGGGAATCCCGGGTGCCGTCGACCCTCGACCCTCCTTCTCGTCCGGGATAGCATGGCCGCCATGACAGCTTCGCCGAACCTTCCCGAGTTCCTCCTTTTCATCGCCGCGATATGCGCCCTCGCCCTCCTCCTCGTCCTGGGCTTCCTCGCGGGGCGCGCCGCCGGGCGCTCGGAGGCGCGGCGCGAGCTGCCCGACATCATCGAGGGAGAACGGAACGATGCCGTCCGGCGCTCGCGCGCCGTCCTCGGGGGCCTGGCCGCCGAACAGCTCGCTCCCTGGCTGCCCGGTTTCCCCTGGGACCCCACCGAGTTGCGCTTCGTCGGCAAGCCCCTCGACTTCATCGTGTTCAAGGGAGCCTCGCGGGGCGAGGTGGAGGAGGTCGTCTTCGTCGAGGTCAAGACGGGATCCTCCGCCCCCTCCCGGGTCGAAAGGAGCCTCCGTGACGCCGTGCTGCGGGGAAGGGTCTCCTGGAGCCAGTGGCGGCCCGGGGAGATTGCGACGACTAGGTCCTGAAACGGGAGGAGCTCTTCTCGAGTTCCTCGATCCGCGCCCCCGTCCTCCTCGTCGAGGCGGAGACGTTCTCCGCGATCTCGCCGATCGACTCGGTCGCCTTGGACACCTCGCCGACGAGCTCGAGTATCTTGCCCGAATTGAAGGAGAGCAGCCTCATCTCCTCGAGGACGGCCGCGGTCGAGGCCCTCATGCCGGAGGAGGCGCCGGTGACCCTGTCGGTCTCGCCTTTTATGTCTCCGAGGGCCTCGAGGACCTGCCGCGAACCCGCGCTCTGTTCCGCCATGGAATCCCTGAGCTGGTCGGCGAGGTTGCTGACGCCGCCGATCATTCCGATGACCGCCTGGAAGGCCGCCTCGGCCTCGGATTGCGAGGCGACGACGCGCTCGATGGCCTTGTGGATATCGGAGAGCTCGGAGGCGGTGCGCCTGGCCTGTTTGCCGCTCTGCTCGGCCAGGCCGCGGATCTCGTCGGCGACCACGGCGAAGCCGGCGCCGGCATCGCCCGCGTGGGCCGCCTCGATGGCGGCGTTCATCGCGAGGAGGTTGGTCTGGGCGGCTATCGAGGAGATGAGGGCGTTGGTGTCGAGGAGGCGTCTCGACTGTCGCGCGATTTCGGCCGAGGCCTCGGAGGCTCCGGTGATCTTGCGCCTGCCCTCCTCCGAGGAGGCGACGAGCCTGCCCAATTCCTCCGCCATGTGGGCGACCGAGGAACCCATGCCGTGGAGGTTGGCCACCATCTCCTCGATCGAGGCGGAGCTCTGCGCGACACCGGCGGCCTGGGTTTCGATCGAGGCGCCGAGGCCGGCGACGCTCTCGTTGATGTCGTTCATCGCGGCCGTCGTGTGGCTCGCCGCCCCGCTCTGCTCCTCCGCGAGATCGCGGGCGACCTTCGCGGATTCCCTGATCCTTCCGGCTTCGCCGATGACGAGGCCGACATCGCGCTCGAGTTCCTTCCCCTCGCCGGACAGCATCCCCGCGGTCTCCTGGATGGTCCTTATCATGGCCGCGATGCTCTCGGCGAAGCGGTTGAATGAATCGGCGACGCGGCCGAGCTCGTCGTCGCTGCGGACCTCGAGTCGTCGGCTGAGGTCGCCCTCGCCCTGGGCGACGTCGCGGAGGGCCGCGTCGAGCCTGGCGAGGGGCCTGAGCGAAATGCGCGCGACGAGAAGGATGAGGGCCAGGATCACGAGGACGGCGAAGGCCCCCATCGCGGCCGTGCGGAGGGTCGAGGCGCGCACGGGGGCGATTATCTCTTCGTAGGGAATTCCCACGAAGAAATACCAGGGGGCTTGAAGGCTGCCCTTCGACATCGGCACGCCTATGGTGAGGGTGGGCTTTCCGGTAAGCGGCGAGGCCTCGACGAAGCTGATCGACTCGTCGCGGGCCATCCGCTCGACGAGTTGCTGCGTTTTAGAGGTCGTCGGCAGGACCTCGGCCATGGGCTTGCCGATCTCCTCGGACTTGGGGTAGGCGACCATCTTGCGATCGCCCGACACGATGAAGGCGTAGCGTCCCCCCTTCGTGAGTGAGAGAGCGAAGTCCTGGATGGGCGCGAGGGAGTAATCGACGCCGGCGACGCCGACGAAGCGGCCGCCGACGTGGATGGGTACGCAGAAGGAGACGGCCTGCACCTGTTCGCCGTGGAGACCCGTGAAGGAATAGACGTCGGTGAGGTATTCGGCGTCGAGTCGCTTGGGCTCGGTGTAGAAGCTGCCGACCGTGCCTTCGGCGTCGAGGGTGGCGTAGTCGAGGGTGGCCTTGCCTTCGTCGCTCGTCCAATAGGGGGCGAGGACCCCCGCCTTGGTGTGGCCCGGCTTGCCACGGAACTCGGCATCCCTGCCGTCCACGACGTTGGGTTCGAAAAGGTACCAGGTGCCATGGATGCCCTTCGACTCCTCGACGAGGGGCTTGGGCGCCTCGGTGAGGACCGTCCTACGCAGCTCGCGGGGCAGCGAGGGATAGGTCGAGGCGAAGGCCGAGAGGTCGCGGGCGATCTGCATGCCCGAGGCGAGGAATTCCCCCGCCGCGGCGGCTCGCTCCTGGGCCGTGAGGGTGGCGTTCTCGGTGGCCGCTCCGAGGGCCCGGTCGTATAATTCGCGGTTTCCCATCACCACGAGGGCGATGACGACGGCGAGGACGGGGATGCCGATTCCGAAAACGATTCTCGTCGCGAGGCGCAGGGACTTTCTTCTCATGTTTCGTTTCCTCTGATTGGGCGCTTCGGACCGATCGCCCCAAGGCGGTCGGTCGTCAGCGCGGCTCGATGACGCTGAGTTTTCTCTCGGCGAAGCGGGAATAGGCCGCGAGGCCGAGGGCGAAGGCGAGGCCGCAACCGCCGCCGATCAAGGCGGCGAGGCCTCCCGTACCGATCCTCAACGCGACGCCGAGCCAGTCCAGGCCGGCCAGGGCCGCGATCGATCCGAGGATCACGAAGACGGAATTGGGATTCTGTTTGAGGGCGGCCATGGGATTGTCCCAGGCGAGTCGGGGATGGGCGGTGTCGATCCAGAGACCCACGAGGTTGGCGAGGGCCGAGAAGGCGAGGGAGGCGAAGATCGCCCCGACGATGTTGACGGCGTCGAGGCCGGCGAAGAGCCCGAGAGAGACGGCGCCGATCAGGGCGCCGGCGAAGGCCCAGGCAAGGGCGTGGGAGAGCTTGGCCATCATGTAGGCGAAGCCGCTGACGGGCAGGGCGAGGAGGGCGGGCAGGGCCTTCGCGTCGCGGGAGAGGGCGGTGGCGGCGACGCTCGTCGAGGAGCCGAGGAAGGCGCCCAGGCTCATCGCGGCGAGAAAGGCGTTGCGCCGCCCTTCCGGGCCGACGAAAAGCCCTTGCAGCTGCGAGAGATTATCGCGTTGGGCGACATACATCACGGCGAGGATGAGGGGCATGAGCACGACGATGAAGGGGCCGTTGAGGAAGAAGCGCGGCTCCCTGTTCATGAGCCGCCATTCGCGGAGAAAGAGGGCAAGGCCGCGCGGCCCTCGTCGGAAATGTCTTTCGATGAAGGCCTTCGTCGTACCCGCCTCGAGGCGGCGGAGTCTTCCCTCGCCGAAGGCTACCACGCTCTTTTTCCAGAGACCGCCGAGAAGAAGGACCGCGAGGGCGGAGGTGGCGAGGCCGCCCGCGAGGAGGCCGAGGCCGATGGCGAGGGCTTCGGGCCATCTCCCGGCGGCCGCGGCCGAGAGGGCCTTCCAGGCGAAGAGGGTGGGTGGCCATGTCGAGCCCATGAGGTTCAGCACACTGCCCGGTCCCGCGTAGTTGGCGAGGATCCAGGCGGGGTCGGAAAGCCGGGCCATGGAGTTCTGGACATAGAGGTTGAAGGCGACGGCGAAGCCCGCCCCGACGAGGCCGGAGACGAGGAGGATGCCGTTTCGGCTCCGGATGAAGCGCGCGACCGACATGAGGGGCACGAGGACGAGCCAGGCGAGGGCGAGGGCGTACAGGGGCAGGGCAAGGGCGACGGCGAGACCGACGACCCACCAGAGGGGCGGCGGGGCCTCCGAGATGCCGAAGACCGCGAGGCTCGTCCCGAAGAGGAAGAGGCCGATGGCGGCCTGCGAAAGGAAGGTGACGGCGAATTTCGCGCCGAGGAGCTCCCGGTCGCCCAGGGGCAGGGTAAAGAGCTGCGTCTCCTGGGGGGAGAGGCTCCAACCCGAGAGGATCATGATAAAGCCGAGGAAGAACACGGCGACGCTCGCCATGATGGCCCCGTTGAGCAGCAGGAGTCCCTCGAGGCCCTGGCCCTTCAAGGCCTGGTATTGGGTGAGGGCGGAGCTGACGAAGACGAAGCCGATGTCTCCGACGAGGAGGATGCCGAGGAGGACGGCGCCGGCGAGCTTGAGCCAGTCGCGAAGCCCCTTGTATTCCCCGAGGGGCTTCCAGCCGAAGGTCGCGCGGAGGTCGAGGGCGACGAGGGCGGGAAAGGCGCGCATCAGGAAGCGCCGTTCTCGACGAGGTCGAGGAAGAGGCGCTCGAGGCTCTCGCCCCTCACCGCTTCCCCGGCCTCCTTCGCGCCGGCGCGGAGGGCCCGGAGATCCTCGAGGCTGCCGGTAAAGAGGAGACGGCCGCCCGAGATCACGCCGATGCGATCGCAGAGTTTCTCCGCGACCTCCAGGACGTGGGTGGAGAAGAAGACGCAGCCGCCCGCCGTGGCCCTTTCGCGCATGAGTTCCTTGAGGTCGAAGGAGGCCTGGGGGTCGAGGCCCACCATGGGTTCGTCGAGGATCCAATTGTGTGGATCGTGGAGGAGGCTGCCGACGACGCAGAGCTTCTGTTTCATGCCCCTGCTGAAGGTCCCGATCGAGGCGCCGAGGACATCGTCGATGGCGAAGCGGCCCGCGAGCTCGGCGATCCTCCGTCTCCTCTCCGCCGTCGCCACGCCGTATACGTCTCCGATGAAATCGAGGTACTCGCGGGCCTTGAGCCGATTCCAAAGCTCCGGATTGTCGGGCACGGAGCCGCAGCGGGCCTTGGCCGCGAGCGCTTCCTTCCCGAGGTCGATGTCGTCGATGCTCACGCGCCCCGTGTCGGGGGCGATGACGCCGGTGAGAATCCTGATGGTAGTGGTTTTGCCGGCGCCGTTCGGTCCGAGGAAGCCGAATATCTCTCCGTCGCCGATGGCGAGATCGAGGGAATCGACGGCCTTGCGCGTCGAACCGGAATAGGTTTTGGAAATCGCTTCGAGGCTGAACAAGGTCTCCTCCTCAGTTTTCGCGGATAACGATCTCGACGCGCCGATTGCGCGCCATGCCTTCCGGCGTCGAATTGTCGGCGATCGGTCTGTCGGCTCCGTATCCCTCGACCTGGATATGGAGGGCGTCGCGGGCCCCCAATGCGACGAGGCGGTCGGCCACCGCCCTGGCCCGGGCGATCGAGAGGGCCATCCGCCCCTCCTCCGTGCCCGCGAGGGCGGTGTGGCCGGCGACGATGATGTCGCGATCGGGATGGGCCTTGAGGATCTCGGAGATCGTGGCGATCTTGGCGAGCTCGGCCGGGGCGAGGGCCGCCGAATCGGCGGAGAACCGCACGTCCTCGAGGGTGATGGCCACCCCCTCGGGGACGGTCTTGACCGTCACGCCCTCGAGTCCGCCCACGGCCTTTTCGACCTCGGCCTTGAGGGCCTCCCTGTCCATGAGTTTGGCCTCGACGAAGGAGGCGCCCGCGGTGCCGCGGTATTCGATCGTCGTCCCGTCGGAGAGGTCGAAGACGATCTTGAAACGCTCCTCGTAGGAGGAGGGTTGGGCGTAGGCCTCGTCCCACCAGATCGTCTGGTCGGAAAAGCCGGAGATCTGCACGGGATAGACGTCGGAGTATTCGCGGGGCACCGGAGGTTCGTAATAAATCGTATAACGCGCGGTGAGACGCCGCGTCGGGCGTCCGTCCTTGATTTCCGGCCCGACATAGCTGTAGCCGGCCACGAAGGGTATGACATAGGGGTCGGGAATGCCGAAACCCTGCCTGAGATCGTGCCTCTCCTCGCCGGGGGCGGTCCAGGTGTCCCCGGGCGACAGGGGCCGGTCGGGGAAGGTCGGCACGTCGCGGACCACGGGCATGAAGTAGTTCGGGGCTATCGTATAGACGCCGAGGCGGTCCCGCGCGAACTTCGAGTCGTATTGCCCGGTGACCACGTAGTTCGTGTCGCCATTGGCCCGCTCCGAGGTGACGAAGGTGCCGGCCAGGGTTCCCGAGTTGCCGTCCGGGGCGGCCTCGGCCGTCTCGAAGGCGATCCTGTTCATTATTTCCGCGCGTTTGGCGAGGACATGGTTCACGTAAATGTCCTCGCTGACCTCCGAGAGCACGCGGTACCTGTCGCCCTTGTGGTAGCTGTAGGCGAAGACGTAGGGAGCGGAGGGCTGCGCCGCCGCGGCCTGGGGCGCCGCCGCGGCCTGGGGCACCGCCGTCGCGGCCGATTGGGCAAGGACGCTTCCCGACCACGAAAGGGCCAGGATGAGGATGATCGCGCCGCCGCGTGCTCGAGCCATGCTCACCTCCAGGAGAGGGTCAGTTCGATGGGCTTTTCGAGGACGAGTATGTCGAGGAGGGGGACGGAGACGCTCCAGGTGGAGCCTTCGGCCTTGCCCCCCGAGTAGGAGACGATGTCGCCGGGCACCTTTACCGTCATCGAGACCGAGGCCGCGTCGAGGGCAGGCAGGGACTTCGTGCCGATGATGCTCCCGAGGGCTTCCCGGTAGTCCTGTTTGCTGTAGTCGTCTCCCCCGAGGGCCGGGGGAGACAGGGCCTCGACGAGGGATGGGTCGAGGCCGGGCACGAGGGCGAGGAGGGCCTTCCCGTGCTCGCGCGAGAGCCGGATCCGGAGGCGCTGCGTGCCCCCGGTGGCGTCGCGCTCGACGAGGCCGGCGATATCGGGGGCGGCGAGGGCTGCGGCGAGGTCGGTGACCGATACCGCGAGGTCGAGGGAGTCGGGGTCGGGGCAGCTGGCCTTGACAGCGGAGACGCCGGGTCTGGCCTCCAGGGCCTTCCTCGCGGCCGAGGCGTCGAAGAGGGGGACCGAGGCGGGCATCCCCGCCATGGCCCGGAGCTTGGCCGCCAGGCTTTCGGGCATGCTCACCTTCGCCGAAACGTCGGCCCCCCCCGCGGCGTCGAGCCGGCTGTCGAGGCGGGCGGAGCAGGCGGAAAGGAGGGCGACGATGGCGCCGAGGGCGAGGAGGCCCAGGGTCGGCTTCGCGGGAAGGAGCCGGCGAAAGGAGACCGGCGCCGGAGCAGGGGGCGAGGCGTTTGAGCCCAGCCCCTTCGGCGAGCCGGTGGAGGGGGCTCCGTGTGCGGGCGATCCGAGGGTCGACTCGGTTTTATTGCTGTTTCTCATAACGTCTAATCCCCTCATTTGAAGCCGTAGACCGGCATGGGCTGGACCCCGTTGCGGAGGAGGACCTCGCCGAGCTTGTCGAAGCGGGCCTGGGTTTCTAGACCAAGTTGGCGGAACACGGGCTGCGAGATGAGGAGGTCCTGCTTGAACTCGCGGCAGAGGGAGTCGAGCCGCGCCGCGACCGAGACGGCGTCGCCGAAGACGCCGATGCGCCGCTGGCCCGGCAGGCCCAGGTCGCCGGCGACGATGGTGCCGGAATGGATTCCGATGCTGACGCCGCCGAGGGCGGGAAGGGAGGCGGCCCGGAGGTCGTCCTGCAGGCCGGGCATGGCCTCGAGGAAGTCGGCGACCGTGGCCACCGCCGCCTCTCCCGCGTCCTTGTCGCCGAGGAGGCCGAAGACCGCGAGGATCGAGTCGCCGGTGACCCCGACGACCTCTCCATGGTGTCGCTCCGCGACGATGCCCCAAAGCGAGTAGTAGCGGTTCAGGACATCGACCGCGCGCGAGGCGGTGAGGCGCGAGGCGAAGCCGGTGAAGTCGAGGACGTCGGCCGAGAGGACGACGACCTGTATCTCCTCGCCCAGGGCGGGACCGGGTCTCGGCACGGGCGAGGAGAGGCGGCTCTCCCCGAAGAGACCGGAGATGCGGTTGCGGAGGGAGAGGACGCGGACGCGGTTGGCGAGGAGGAGGGCGGCGAAGATCGCGGCGCCGAAGGCGAAAAAGGCGTGCTGGGGCGAGGCCACGAAGGCGAATATCGATTTCGGGAAGGAGCGTATGTCGAGGGCCTTGCGAAAGCCCGCGATATCCAGGCTACCCGTGGAGAGGGCCGCGGAGAGTCCGACCCGGAGGTCGAGGTAGTAATAAAAAAATACATAGATGACGACGGAGCCGATGGCGAGGAATGTTTCGGTGAAGCTTTGGACGAGCCGGTCGCGGAAGGCTATCGAAAGGGACTGGAAGAGGCCGATGTAGAAGGCCGCCCCCCAGATGAAGAGGTTTCCCATGTCGGTGAGGATGAAGGTTCCGCCGAGGCTCCGGACGAGGGCGTAGCCCGCCGGGGTGATAAAAGAATAGAGAAAGCGAAGAAGCGGCGATTGGCCCTGAATGGCCAGGAGGCCTATCTGGATGAGGAGGAAGGCCGAAACCATGAGGAGGGACGCCGGTTGGAGCGCGTCCGAAGATGGAATCAGAGCGAGCATCAGGACAAAGAAGACGATGAACTGACTGGAATACAAAAGGAATTCCTCGACGAAGCGTTTCGCGAAGAATTTCATGGCGCCTCCGCAGGAGCCGGTCCCTCGATCGCATCGAAGTTCGGCCGACTCGTATCCAGCCATTCTATACGAAATGCCTGACCGCGTGGAAGCGTCGCTTTTCGCTTGACGGCGCAAATGCGACGCCGAATAATTGACCAACTTTCTTCATGCCGATCAGGAGGCAAAATGAAGCGATTCGCAATCCTCGCCCTGGGGCTCGCAATGGTGCTCGCCGGAGCGTCCATCGCGGCCCAGAATGTCCTCGTCTACGGTACGACCGACAAGGTCACGGACATGGACCCCGCAAGTTCCTACGACTTCCACACCTGGGAGATCTTCCAGAACATCGACAAGGGCCTCCTCACCTACACGCCCGGCACCACCGACGTCGTCCCCGGCCTCGCCACGGGCTACACGGTCAACGCCGACGGCACGGAGTATACCTTCAAGCTCCGCCCGAATCTCAAGTTCACCGACGGCACCCCCTTCGACGCCGCCTCCGTCAAGTGGAGCGTCGATCGCGTCGCCAAGCTCAACGGCGACCCCTCGTGGCTCGTGACGACCTTCGTCAAGGAAGTCCAGGTCGTCGATCCTCTCACCGTCAAGTTCGTGCTCAAGGCACCGACGGGATTCTTCCCCGCCCTCGTCGCCGGCGACCCCGTCTACTTCCCGGTCAGCCCCAACGTCTACCCGGTCGACAAGATCGTCCATGATCCCTCCGAGCTGCCCGGCGGAGCCCTCGTGGGCCTCGGCCCCTACAAGGTCACCTCCTTCAAGCGCGACGAGGAAGTCGTCCTCGAGGCCAATCCCGGCTATTACGGGAAGCAGCCCCCCATCAAGAAGGTCATCATCAAGTACTTCGCCGACGCGACGACCATGCGCCTCGCGATCGAGAAGGGCGACATCGATGTGGCCTTCAAGACCCTCAATCCCTCCGACATCACCGACCTCGCCAAGGCCGGCAAGCTCGACTACCAGAAGCTCCCCGGCGCCCAGATCCGCTTCCTGAACTTCAACTGCGATGTCAGCGTCTTCAAGGACAAGACCCTCCGCCAGGCGGTCGCCGCCCTGATGGACAGGTCCGAGATCAACCAGAAGGTCTTCCTCGGCCAGCAGGCTCCCCTCTATTCGATGATCCCGATGGGCATGAGCTACCACACCGATAACTTCAAGACCGTCTATGGCGAAAAGGGCAATGTCGCCAAGGCCGAGGCCCTTCTCAAGAAGGCCGGCTATTCCAAGGCCAAGCCCTTCGCCTTCGACCTCTGGTACACCACGAGCCACTACGGCGACACCGAGGTCAACGTGGCCGAAGTCGTCAAGGCTCAGCTCGAGAAGACCCCGATGATCAAGGTCACCCTCAAGAGCGCCGAGTGGGCCACCTACAAGCAGCAGTTCAACAACAAGCAGATGGCCGCCTTCTTCCTCGGCTGGTATCCCGACTACCTCGATCCGGACGACTACACCGCCGCCTTCGCGCAGACCGACGCCTCGGCCGGCGAGGGAATCTTCTTCTCCGACAAGGCTTGGGACGCCCTCTTCGTGAAGGAGCAGCAGGCCACGAGCGAGAAGACCCGCGGACCGATCTTCACCGAGATCCAGAAGATGTGGACGGACGAAGTCCCCTGCATCCCCCTCTTCCAGGGCAACCTCAATGTCTTCACGAAGAAGAACGTGACGGGCGTCAAGATCGGCCCGACCCTCATCTTCAACTACGACAACGTCGCCTTCAAGAAGTAAGGATAGCTTCCGATGATAAGGCCGG
>Ga0307375_10005350_pt1 | contig 12056 bp, 14 predicted proteins | sample TR1MG_FD_202531 | JGI IMG/M metagenome (GOLD analysis project Ga0307375, IMG submission 202531) | Soil microbial communities from Risofladan, Vaasa, Finland - TR-1 | ecosystem: Environmental > Terrestrial > Soil > Coastal area > Acid sulfate soil | place: Finland: Risofladan, Vaasa | collected... | reverse complement strand
GGATAATTGCCATCCTGACAACATAAGTCAGGTCGTTGGGAGCCAAATCGAGCGAAAGAGTGGCGTTGGTAATCGTATTGTCGAGCAAGTACCGCGAAGGATTCCCCGCAGCAAACTTATTGGAGATGTTTTCATACTCGTTCTGAGACATTGGATAGATAGTGGTATCTATCGTATTCGTATCTCTCAGAACGGCATCCTCGATGTATAGGGGGCGTTGCAGGATAGTGGTGTAGGTGAATACTCGATTACCTACAGCAGCTGCACTGGTGAGGCTGGCAATGGTAACTGAGGTTGAACCTGGAACAGTTAAAATGGTTGTCCACTGAATCACGCCAGAATCAAGCAAAATTCCGATCTTGTCGGCGGCGGTCATGCCCGTGGTATCAGTCAGGTGTAATGTGGTATCTGAGGCGATACCAGCGGTTGTTATGGTTGTGGTGTGATAGCTTAGAGTAGCAGGATCACCGGACGGCCCCAAAGAATAAACAGTCTGGTTATTCTGTAGGAACATATAGGCATGTTTCTTGGAGAATGCCTTTAATCCTGGCGCAAAGTCGAAGTTTCCTGACCATTGCTTTACCATCATATTCAAGCTTCTTAAACACGAGGTCTGGTCGTCGGACGTAATAGACTCTCCGGGAGCCAATACACCCAACATTTCCAGAGATTCGGTAAGCACATCGCTGGCAGTTACCAGATAATTGTATGTCCCAGAAGTAGCCATTATGCCGCCTTAATTAGAATTCCATTGATCGCTTTGTATACCTCATCTGGAGATATATCTGCTTGGCATTGAGCACAACCCGTTTCTTCATTCCTTACGCAGTAATCGAAGTTGTAGTGCATTCTGTGACATGGGTAACAGGCTGTCTTTGGTTCCAGTACCGTGACGTTCTTCCAGTGCTTTGTCAGGTTTTCAGCAGTCGAATGTGAAAGCATGATGATCTTTGGTACAGTCTCCATCCCAACCGCATTCAATACACCCGTTTCCGGCCCAATCACCATGTCGCATACTTGCGCGAATGATAAGGATTGTCTTATATTCCACTCACCGGACTTGCACAAAACTCGTGGCTCATTTTCCCAACCCTGTTCGAGTATCTTGCACATCTCATCGCCAACCAGAACGACCTTTGCATCTGGTTTATCCAGCAGGAGACGGGCAATAACCATATCAAGGTAAGGCCAAGTCTTGTGTACCGCACTACCAGCTAGTGACCACAAGATTACCGTCCCGCCAATCTTTTTCTTCTCTTCAATAGCCCAACTTTTTTCTTCTTCTGTTGGGTAGAACTTCTGTTTGTAATTGTGTTTAACTTCCGCCAAGTCGTGAGTGAATTCGGTATAGTTCACATTTAAAAACTTGTGCCGCATTGCTTGAGGCCAAGCGTGTGAAGGTCTGCCGGGGATGGGGAGTAGCGATCCTTCTACCGATTCGGATAGGTTGATGAACTTGGTATATTTTTTTGATATTTCTTCCCAGAACGGGAGAAGCATTGCATTCGGTACCTGGTCTTTTTTTTGCACCACAAACTTGTCTACATTAGGATCATGTTTGGAAACTTCATAACCCCCTTCGCTGGTGTAAAGGGTGATGTGATAACCGTCTTTTTTAAGCTGTGGGTACAGACTGGATGCCTGTATCAGATCACCGAAAGCACCGTAGCGAATAACTGCACAGGTCTTTTTTGGCTTGGGAATAAGATAGGTGAACTTGTGCTTTTCAACGGGTAACTTTTTATAGACCTGAAAGAAGCTGTATTCCCGCCCTTCGCTTCGAGTCTCATTTCTAATTAAATCCCAACCGCCCAAGTCCTTCATAATGTCCACAATATCAGCGGGCATGAAGTCATGCTTGTGGTCAGCGTTAGCGCCTTTCTGCCCCACATTCGGATATAGTTCCTTATGCGGTAGGTAGAGAATCAGGTAGCCTTTTTGCTTGACAACCCTGAACCATTCCTTGAGTGTTTCTTTGGTATTAACGATATGTTCAAGCAGGTGAGAAGAGAAAACAAAGTCCACCGATTCACTGGCAAACAGTGATAAATCCTCGCAGGTTTCCACTTCGACATCTACGCCCTTCATTCCCCAGTGATGACCATTGTCAACGCCGATGAAATGCGGGAATGCCTTGAATTGACCACATCCCAAATCCAACCCTTTGCCGCTGGTATATTCGACCAGTTCCCAGCGTATCTTTGCTGCTTCGTCGCCTTGTGGATCGTCAATTTTCCAAGTCATCAGAACCTCACTACTGCTTTTCCGGTTATTGTTTCGATGTTTTCGCCGAATAATTCATGTACCGCTTTAGTCGCGCCAGCCAATAATCCATAGTCGTCAAACCACATTACTCCGCCTTTAACCATCAAAGGTTTCAAGTAATTTACAGACTCGATGATTGAGCGATATTGGTCACAATCCAAATGCACAAACGCCACATGATCCATTTCGACTGCACTATTCGGGAATATCCCTGGTATTACTCTTGCGTAGGAGAATAAATCACTAATTAATTCAAACGAGGTGTCCGTGAAGTCACCTATTTCATGCACATCAACGATGTCTTTGTGCGGTATTCCTGTGAACGTGTCATATAAAAATACATCCCTACCCTGTTGTTCAGCCAAAGAAGTGATGTGTTGTGCTGTGCCGCCTTGATATACGCCTATTTCTACAAAAGAACCGGATGGAGTGTTACATGCCTCTTTCATCATTGCTTTAACTACAAATTCATTGACCAGAGTTATCATAAAATTTAAAAGGGCGAGGTTTCCCCCGCCCAGTTTGTTAAGCAGCCAAGTTAGCACCAGGTATAAGATTTGCTTCAATCGCTACCGACTGAGAAGTAGTTGCATCCGTACCATGTGTAAACCAGAAGCAATCACCAGCAGCCAGAGTTACGTCTGCGATGTCTACAACATTGGCCGGATAAGCGCCGGAAGTAAGTACAGTCAGAGTGGTGGTGGATGTAGTAGTACCACTTTGCGTGTAAAGCAACGGTTGCGAACCGGCAGCGGTAGTAACCAAAGCCAGATTCGGTGCATAAACCACTTGCTTCAATTTCATCGCGGTATAAGCAGCAAACTTGGTGGTCACACCATTTGCCCCCGCTGTAGTCGAACCGGAGAAAAACACCGGAACGGTATAGGCAGGATGGTCGTAGGCCATATTATGAGTCGTCATCTTCTTTCCTTTTCAACCAACCGCCTCTCAGTTGGTATGTTGTTTGGCAGCGCGAGAAGGCGCGATCCGCCCAATAAAAAAGCCCCCGAAGGGGCTGTAATGGTTATTACCGAGTGGTTAAACTGCTGAGTCCCACTTAACTATCGTGGCATTTGCAGAGTCGCCTACCGGATGGACAAGACCGAAGCCGCCAAGGTAGTACCACGCAACCCCTTTACTGCGACCATAATCAGTCGGGATTTTGCCGCGCATCTCTTCAGGAACCGCAATGGCTTCCGCCACAGTGTCAGCACCGAAGAAATAAATCCAGTCTGAATAGCCGCCATTCCACGCATCAGCGGTTCTGGTATAAGCATTCCAGGTTGTGCTGTCGGTCGCACCGCCTTTGGGGATATTGGTTTGCTCGACAAAACGCACGTTGCTGTAACGCCCGATCTCACCATTCATGATCTGACCGAAACCAGTCTCGGTATATTGCTGGACTGATTCGAGTTCGTTCTTGATGTTGCGGAAGGTTGTCGGCCATGCGAGGGCGTAGTAATCATCACCCGTATAAGCGGGAATGTTACGTTCCTTCATGGTGTCAACGATCAGTTTGTGATGGTTGGTATTGTAGGCCTGTGAATTGGTTGCGAGTGCGGTGCCATTGGTGGTCAGGGTAATCGTGGTGCTGGAAGTACCAACGACCCGCAATGGTGTAGCGTTGAACTGTGATGCAGCCGCAGCATCAAACCATTTGGTCGCATCGTTTTTCAGCACTTTATTGACGATGGTCTTGACCGGGTGGAAGGACAGGTTGTCCAGCTTTCCAGAGTACGGAACACTATTACCAGCTTCAGAGATGCTCAAGGTTCCTTGAACAACCGTGAAGTTTGTTTCCGGCATGGTGGTGGTTTCCGTCAGGGTCGAAGCTGCCGGAGTTGCAACGTCATTGTAAACGTCCCAGTGGTAGGTATCGCCTTTCTTCAAGCCTTGGAAAGCGGCATCTTTTACATCGCAGAATTGACGAAACTTCGTCATCGGTTGCACAGCGTAACGCAGTTCTTCGGACAGATTGGCCGAGAACATATACCCGCCAAGCGAGTTTGTTGCCCATATATTAGCCATTATTTACTCCAATTTATGCTTGGCCCCTCCGCTTCCGCATTTCTTCAATAATGTCAGATGCAGATTTTGGCTTCGCGTCCTCCGGCACAGTCTTTTTGGCTGATGCTGAAGGCAGATTAACGATTTTGGACTTTTGCTCTTTCTTGTCATCCAATGACTGACTGGCTACAAATCCGCCTCTCCATTTACGCAGGGTTTCTCCTATGTCTTTGTACAAGTCCTTTCGCGGGCGAGTATCGCCTGTGGAACGGAGCCTGTTCTCTTCCATCGCTGCCAAATTGAAAAGGTAAGGGTCGCTAGTGATGTCTTTGTACTCATTCAAGAACCATTCAGATGAATTCTGAAAGTCCACCTTGTCTAGAACTCGTTGCTCTGCATATTGAATTATCTGTTCAGGGGTAGCGTTGTCGCGCCCGCGAAGTTGACCAACTGCATACGCTTTCTGTTCTTCCGTACCATGCTCCAACGCATAAGCAATAGTCTGATCGTCCCATTTCGGGGATGGTTCAGGTTCTTGCTTGGGTGGTGCAATTCTTTCGTGAACCTCACGCAGCAGGCGAGTCGCTTCCTCAAGCCTTCTATCTGCGGAAGATTCTTTCTGCAAGGTACGAATCCCTGCATCAACAATCTTTTCCCGTGGAACTTCCATTTCCACACCGTCAACCTTGATCTTGACTGTATCGGGTAATTTAACTTCCGGTTCTTCAATAACCTCGTCTTTCGCCTCCGGTTCTTCTGGTTCGTCAACCGGTTCGACTTTATCTTCTTTGTCGTCCGGTTTTTCTACCGGATCGCCCATCTCTTCTGCGCGTTCCTGTTCAGCCCGAGCGACGATAGATTTCATCATCTCTTCCCTGGGGCTTGGTTTTATTTCTTGTTCGGTTGTTTCTACTTTTTCTGCTTCCACGTCCTTTTGGATGGCGGTCATTTTCTAATCCTCATCTAGTTGTTGAAATGCTTGCTTGCCTTTTATTACCAGTTCACCAAGCCATGACTGGAAGGATTCTGCACGGTATATCTGGTTTTGCAGGTCGATTATGCGTCTGCGCCGCCAAGGAGATACACGTTTGAGTTGGGATGTTGCGTAATCTATTTCCTGATCTGCGCAACCTATTAGATATTGACCAATGTCGCTTTGAATGAACTCTTCAGCGTCCCTTCCCATCATCGCTTCAGCTATCAGTTCTTTATCCATTATCTGCGGCTGTTACCTGTTGTTGATTCAATACGGAACCCGCGGCTATTTCAGCGACTTCAACCTTTGTTATTCGATCAGCAATAGCTTTTTCTCTCCCCAACTGCATATCGTTGTTGTTTTTCTGTTGAGCCAAAGCGCCGTCTATCTGTTGCTTCATCATTTGAGTTTGGACGCCAGACTTGGCATCCTGTAACTGGCCTTGTGTCTGCTGAAGTTGTTGGGTTAATAGCTGGATGTGCTGCTGCATTCCCTGCGCCTGTTGTGTTACTTGAGCTAGTTGTTGTGCCGGGTCTCCTTGCTGCATCAGGAACCTTGCACCATCCCGATAACCAGCAAGACCAAATATCTCCTTGCCGATTTCTGCAACATTCGCACCAGGGATCTGTGATGCTGTACCGTATGCCTGAATAGCCCCCATGAATTTGTTAAGCTTTTGGGTTGGGTCGGTAGCGCCCATGCCTACGTTAATGTTCAAGGTCAGTTCTTGGTTGAGCAGATCATCGTTTATCTGGCTGATTCCGTACTTCTGGAATAGATTTGCTTTGTTGGCAGCGATAGCCAACACCACTTCGTCCGTCTCATACTTGGCTTCCAACTTAGCCAGTTGGCGTACTACACGCTCCACCCATGTCTCTGTAATGGTACGGATGGTGTATTCCGTTATCTGATTGGCAGCGTTGCTAATCATCCCCATTCCGCCGACAGTCTCGCCTATCTTACGGTTGGTCATTACCGAACCTTGCGAGAAGTTCCCAGTCAGTTCGTCATAGTCAACATTTAACCTATCTTGTTCTTGATAACTTGAACTTGTTACATCGCTGAACTCTAGCTCTCTGACATCACCAGCCGTATCGTTGGCAAGCGTGATAGAACCGGGAACGTTACGAACGATGCTCTTCAGGTCAACTTGTGCACCGCGCTTGACGATGTACCGCTTGTTCAGAACGAGTTTCACGTTATCCAAACGCTGATTGACTATCTCGTTTGCTTCTCTTTGCAATTGTTCAGCGATCATGACCGGAGATTCGGGCATTGCTTTATGTGTCTCAAGTATTGCAGAACCGATGATAATTGGGCGCTCACCGGTGAAATAAACTTCATGTATCTCTACTGGATCACTGAGAAGATGCTCCACGCCCAACGTGAAATAAACCATTTCCTGACCATCAATGCGCATGAAGTTTTCATGCACCCAGGCTATCTCATAGTCACCTATCGGAGCATTTCCGGTATCAGTGGTGCTTTGCCTGTTCTGTTCGCGTGTCTGTGTGGTAGGATCGTTCTCTTGCTTCATGGAAGACTTTATCTGCCCATCATCCAGCTTCTTCCATGACTTACCGTTGGAGTCCTTGCCTACCATCTGTTGTTTAATGTCGCAGATGTACATAGGTATCATGCGAATCAGGTATGGACTCGATACCGCAGGGTTTGTCCAGTCAGCAGCAGGGTCGAACCTGATGTTCTCAACCGGGATCAACTCCACACAAGGCTTATCTTCGACAATCTTCTTTGTTTGAAACGTTGTGTATTGACCGTTGCCATTCTCGTCTAACGAATGGTTTCCCACCTGGTCTAATACAGGTTGGTATTGGGTCTCGCCTTTAACCTCTCGGTACTTCCAGTATTGATACGAACACACCACGCCAACAGTCATGGCGTCCTGCATACCACCGCACAGCACTTGGAACCAAGGAATAGATTTGGTAAGACGGTATTGGAGTAGTTCCTTCATCACCGCTGCGGAAGCGGCTTGCTTAGGATCGTCCTCGTTCTCAGGCGAAGTGGATATGACATCTACGTTCGAAAAAAAAGCCGCTGCAATGGCGGCTTCGTGTTTCCTGACCAGCGACCTTGTTTTAGGTCTGAATATCTTGCTTCGGTGTTTGTAAGCGTCCGTGTTGTACTTAGACCCGGAAGGATGCCGGGATTGGAACATCTTGAGCGCGTCATCCCACTTCTTGCGATAGTTGGCGTCCACATAAGTTGTGGAGGCCATGTAAGACTCTTTCGCAAGCTTAAGCCAGTCCCTAGCCATTATCTCATTCCGATAGGGTTATATTTCTTGATCCCATCCACAGTGATGGCCTTTTCCCCGAACTGTCTTGCACCCCTGGCTAGTTTTGCGCGCTCCAATATCTCACCTCCGGCCTTGATAACTTCCCTGCGGCGAAATGTCGCATCATGGGCAATATCCTTGTATTTCAAAATATACCCCCACAATGAAGAAACATTTAGACACTTGATGACCGCAACCCCAGACTTGACATTGACACCCCACATATAACCGGGATATTTCTCAAATAAAGTATCTGCGATGTCTTTAGCCATACCTATGTCCTGGGTGTATTCTGTATCAGCGATGGTTAGCATTATTCAATCACCTCATCATCAGGTTGAGTCTCGCGCTCAATGATCCTGTGGCGTTCCTCTCCTAACCACTTGTATTGTTCTTTGGTGTGAACCAGTTTGATGGCCTCAGGTAGATTGTCATATTCAGGACTGTCCATCGAGTTACGCAATGATTCGATCATTTATAAATACCGGAAGTGGTGGCATCTGTAGAAGTAAAGTCTCGATCCTTGGAAAATTCATAAACAACTTCAGGCTTCTTGTACTCTTTGCCTAATACCTGAATGACCAAATCCCCAAAGTTCAGCACTTTGGTTACAACTGGAGGAGTGGTATCAGCCATTACATTTTCCCCTTACGATAACCTTTAGCCGTGACTCGGCGATGGTCTTTGAGTATTCCTGTGGATACGTCAGCCTTGTTGAACTCTTTAGCTACCTTGTCAGGAGGGCAAGTGGTGTATCCAGCATCATGCGCACACGCCGCCATGAATCTTGCTTGCTTCTTTGTCTTGCTTGGCATAATCACCTCAATCTAGCGTTGCTTCAGGTTCCAGTTCTGACTGGTCGATAATCACTGGAGGTCTTGGCTCCATATCATATATCCGGCTGGTTGCGTCTATCAAATCTTTTAAGGGCGCGAATGGATAGAACATCACCTGTTCTTTTAGCATTACAGAAAGGTCGTAGATATTCCCATCACTGTCTTTCTTCCTGATAGCCTTTGATATCCTATAAGGCTGACCGGACGCAATACAAAGTTGTTGCTGTGATGTGATACTCTTGCAATCCTTTGGGATGTAGAAACGCTTGGAACGGAAGTCAGGCCCAAGTCTCTGTACCCTGTCATCCTTCGACCCCTCGCCATCTCGGGGCCATTTAAGCTCTTCAATGGTGAAGTTTTCGTTCTCGACTTCCATGCGTTCCTGAAAGTAGTCCAAGTCAGCTTGTGCGCCGAATGCTTCATACCCAACCCATACGCCTTGAACACCGGGTTTGTTCATCCATACCCTGCGCATGTCCCTGACTGCTTCCCACCGTCCTTTGAGATCCAGCCGGTGATTCAGTCCATCCAACAGGTATTTGTTACGCGCCGAGTCAATACCTAGTACAGATATGGCAGTATTAGCACTCCCCTTCTTCATGCTTCTGGCCGGATCAACCAGGATGTAAACATTCAGCGTTGCAGGTCTAACCTCGTATTCCTGCAAGTCGGTTACATTGAACATGGCCTGTTGCCCAGCGATGGGGTTTTGAAGCATCTGGCAGGCGATGGTTGCCGGCCCTTGAATCAGCTTTTTGTCATCCCACTGCGCTTGAGTAAGTAAAACAGGCTTACCATCAGGCTGGCCATTATCGGTAGCGGCCCTTAACCTTGCCTGCAAGGCTCCGCGTTGTAGTATAGTGTTGTAGGTATCGCCAAAGTGGTATCTGGTTCCTACATGCCACTTGCGACCATCAGCAGTGCCTAGGTTGTCTGAAAGTTCCCACGAAGCGGTAGTCTTGTTTATCTGGTCTGGTGTAGTCACAGACTCGGGAGCTACCACGTCATCGTATATCCTGAGCTTGAAGTGGGCCGATGTTGGTTGACCGTCAACCAATCCCCATGCTTCAAGCGTGGCTTCTTTCGGGTTTGTCTTGCGCCTGACCACAAGCCCTGTCTCTTCCGACCACCTTGGCGCATCCTTGGTATTAGCCCACAAGATGTCTGGGAAAGCCCGCAAAAGCGTCTGGTTGGATTCCAGTTCGTATTTGATCTGACGGAAGAACTTACGGGCAATTCCTTTTGTGTGGCTGAATACCGATATAGTTATCTCAGGATCACAGATAATCTCTTGAATCGCACCAGCAAAGGTAATAATCGTTGACTTGTAATGCTCCCGAGCCCATAAATCCAGCATATTGTCCGGATGACGCTCAACCTCACGGCAGCGTTCGTATATCCACGGATGAAGAGCGTCTACGCGACCACAAGCCCTAACCAACAGATAATACCTGTCAACCCTACAAAGTTCCCTTACTGCCTGGATGCCGTGCTTTTGTTCTAGACCATCCCAAAACTTTATGACTTCAGGTATGGATAGTGACCAGATTTGCTCCTTAACGCTTTCAAGTTCCACGGACTTTGCTTAACAACTCCATAGCATCTATCTCCATTCCGTGCGTGGTTTTGAAGGTCTCTCCCTCTGGATTACTCAGTTCTACACCTTGTATCGACTTTCCATCCAAACGGTCTGCTAGTTCCTTTATTGCCCACGGCTCACCTTCGGATGCCTTGGTAAGCAATTGCTCAACTGATAGGCGTACTTTCAGCCCTTTGTCTTGTACGATGGCCTTGCGTAAAGCATCATTCCATAGCTTTCCGCGATGAGCATTATCGTTACCTGGTTGTGCACCTTTGTCAGCCATTCGTTTTTGTAAATAATGATTTGATTATTAAGACTACAATGAGATACAGCCTGCACGATGTAAAATCAATTTATATCTCAGTGTTTGTAAATCTACATTACCAAAGCAGCTCAGGCGATCAGGCCCATAGTTCGGGAGATTGCCTTGGTGATGGGGATTAAGCCGTTACACTCACCCAATTTGTCTGTATCTTGGCTTGCTTCTTGTCCTCGACGTTGACCGGCATGGTGAATGTGATTCCGTGCTCATGATGGGTTATCCACATTGCTTGTCTGGGAGGTTCAAAGCCGAAGTTGTTGGCATAGGCGTACTCGTCATACCCTTTCAAGCTGCCATTGACGATAAGGCGCTGTAATTGGATGAGCTGATGCCAGTGACCAAGCATCATCGTGTCGTATTCCTGGTCTATCTGCCCGTTGCGGCTGCGCTTTCTATGGTCGCCACGGATAATCGGGCCGAGCGCGCCTATCATGCCATCACCACCACGGAACTGATCGCCATGCGTAAGCAGATAGCGATGGTTGTAAATCTTGAACAGTGCATCCGGGCCGTTGGGTATCAAAAATGATACTCGCTTGTCATTCTCGAAGCGTTTTGCGAGGAATGAGTACAAAAGCCAATCAAAAGATGTGAAGTTTCTACCTTTTGCCCTGATTTTCTGTGTGTTTCTGCCATGATTCCCACCGACACACGGCAAAAACACCTTGCCGAACTCGTTGGCCAGTGTCTCGATGCACCAAGTCAGGATGCCGAATAGATCCAACACCACAGGCATGATCTCTTTTTCATTCGTGGCCGTCAGCTCTTCGTGGATGTCACCTGACACCATATCGCCGCCAAGGGCGAATACTATTCCAGGGTAATTCGGGTTGACCATGTGGTTGTTCAGCAGGTCAATGGCTGTTTCTATCATGCGCCTGGCGCGATTTCGGCCAATTGTCATGTTGAATCTGTTGACACCGCCAATCTGCGAAGAGTCAACCACTTCCCCGAAATGCCAGTCTGAGGCGAACAATGTCGGGACCCCGGGCGACTTACTTGCCGCCTTCATAGGCTTAATCAGCCAGTCTGGTGGCGTTGTATGCTCAACATCTGAGGTTAGCTTAATAATTGTTTCACGTATCACGCGCTCATCGAAGGATGTTTCACGCGCCCGGGTCAATTCCTGTTCTGACCGCTTGAGCTTGACACGCAAATGCTCGATGTCGTTTGGGTTGTCTATCCCACGCCCCAACTTAATTCCGCTTTGATCGGCCCTGCGAATCCTGCTCTGCAACCCAGCCCGGCTAATGCCCAACTCTGCGGCCGCTGCTGTTTGGTTTCCTTTATGCCGTCCCAAGCAGTCAACAGCCTCTTGCAAAACCACATTAGGTACAGGTGGAGTGCCGATTCGCGTGGGAGTCATTCTATGTAAGACTCAGGAATAAACACGATTGCATCCGACTCAAAGCCGATTTCCTGCATCATGGATTCCTTGTAGAATTTGACGGCGTAATGCTTCAGGCTTTCGGCTAAGGGGATAAATTCATCGTCCCAATCTATGACCAAGCCTACAGGATCAAATACCTTGCCATCATACTTGGCAACGACTGATTGAACCTTCCCGAAGCGAATTAGAGCCTCGCAATCAAGCCTGATTATTCCGCCAAGGATGTAATCGAACGGAAAGAACAGCGCTCCATTAGCCATGATTACCTCTGAATGACGGGCAATAAAAAACCCACCGCGAAGGGTGGGTCTTGATTGATTTTATACGGATTTTGGAGCGCACTAAGCTATCAGCCAGTGCAGGGTTCGGCGCAATCCCA
>Ga0307375_10005346_pt1 | contig 12059 bp, 21 predicted proteins | sample TR1MG_FD_202531 | JGI IMG/M metagenome (GOLD analysis project Ga0307375, IMG submission 202531) | Soil microbial communities from Risofladan, Vaasa, Finland - TR-1 | ecosystem: Environmental > Terrestrial > Soil > Coastal area > Acid sulfate soil | place: Finland: Risofladan, Vaasa | collected... | reverse complement strand
CGCTGGCGCTTTGCCGCTCGCCGATGCTTCTCTTTTTTACGCATAACGCACCACCGGATTCACAAGCTGTCCCTCTGGCTGGATAGTGATATGCCACTCACCCATGAGGTAGCTTGAAAAGACGTTGGCCACGAATTCGGCCTGGCCACGGTTTTTCGCATACGCGAGCACCTGCCCGCGACCCTCGAAATAGCCTACGATCTGTAACATGCTTCGATCCTCCGATTTGTTGGTTTTTCCGCCTCAACCCAAAGATGCGCACGAAAGTAAAAAAGTCAATATGCCGAGGTATTTTATTCTATTTTTATTCTTACTGGGAATCCCCATGTCTATACCTAGGGTATAAGGGATTCCCCAGGGTAAGGGGGACCGGAATAAATCCGGCCCCCGCGTTCACTTGTCGGTACTAGCGGCGACTAGGGATGGTTCCACTGCTCCGGTGACTGCGGCGAGGATAAACAGCTTCCCATGGGTTTTGCCGTAGAATAGGGCTGTCAACCGAGGGGTGAACCCCAAGGCATTCTTGACCAGGATCACAGCGTCTCTTGCGGCAACGTCCCCATTGCCTCTGTTATTGAGAGTAACCATACCCACGGTGGTTACCCCATTCCGAAAGCAATTGCGTTCGACCATGACCGCGACGTTGGCCGTGCGGACCTTTGCAATGGTCCGGCAACGTTTACTTGGAGCCCAGTCTTTGACAGTTGGGGTTTTGACCGCGTGCTGGTGTCCATGGGCACTACAGCCCAAGAAAACCAGCGGGAAAAGAAAAGCCAAACGTTCCATGATTTCCTCCGATTTTTGAAAGGGGTTATCCGTTGCAAAAGCTAAAGGACTCCGCCGCCAGTTGATCCCTGATCTCTTCGGCTTCCATCCTGTTTAGCTTGTCCTTGATCCGGGCAAGCTCCAGCATAAGCCCCGGATGGATTGCGATCTGCCCAGTGATCAGGGTCCGCATATCCTGCGGATTACACTCTGCGATTTTACGCAGAGCGACCTCGATCAAGATGTCTTTGGGGATTTCTTTGGAAATGAAAAGCATGGGTTCCTCCGATTTGGTTTTTCCGCCTCGTATCAAGTATTGGCATTAAAATTCGTAAGTCAATACTTGCATGCGTTTTTTTTCGTGCTTATATTCAAGTTGAGGCAAATTTTAACCGGAGGTACTTTATGACGGCAATTGAAGAGATCCGACAGCTACGGGCCGAGTTGGAATCGGCAAAGAAAAAGCTCCAGGAAAAAGAGACAATGACAAAGAGGGGAGTCTATTTCAAAGTCTCTGAGAAGGGCGCAATTTCAGTCTTCGGGTTTGGCCGATACCCAATGACGTATTACGCCAACCAATGGGTTGGGGTACTGGCCTATGCCGAGCAGCTAAAAGAATTCATCATCGAAAACCAAGACAAGCTCGCCACCAGAACCTAAATGCCATTAAAAGAAGCCGCATAAGCCCCACCACGCCACGTAAACCCTTCCGGTCTACCCTCGGCACCCAACGCAATTAAATACGCTTAGAATCGAAATGGCGAAGTTTTAGAATTTGGGGGTGGGGATTCCCATATGTCCATACCTAGGGTATAAGGGATTCCCAATAGGGGAGGCCCAGAATTGGGCCAGGAAAGTTGAGGGCGTAAAGGTGGGGCTACCGGCTGGCGTCTTGACCAGGGCGTGTGCAGTGTCCGGCGTTGATCAGGGCGGTGGCCATCCGGCCATAGTGACCTTGAAGACTCCAAGCAGCACCGGAGTTGATCAGCTGCTGAAATCCGGCGATGACCTCTTCGGCCTCTAGGCCGCCGCCCTCATAGTCCATGATAAACCCAACCACGTCGAATTCTTTGTCCATCATTTCACCTCGATTTCGCCAGAGGCACTAGACCCCTTGCGGTGCTCGGAGCGGGGAATGTTCCCCAAGATCGCCCGATGGGCGGTTTCTTGGTTAATTGGGTGAGTCTCCCCTTTAACCTCGATATAGTAGCCACAACCACGGCGCACGATATACGTGCTGCCACCCATGGGATACACTGTAATGACGTCCATACGCACCTCCGATTTTTCTAGGTATTTCCGCCTCACTCCAAATATGTGCATTTTATTTCCCAAGTCAATACCTCGACACAAATTTAATTGAAAGAATTTGGACGGGGATTCCCTTATGTCTATACCCTAGGGGTAGGGCTAATGGGATTCCCCATAGGCTAGAAGATAAATTGGATCTGGATCCAATGTGTCGGATCCAGATCCAATAAATTAGGGATCCGAAAATCGGATCCCTAATTTATCCTACTCAAACAGCCAACCGGATCCGGCCATTTCGAGCAGGTTTTCAGTCACCCGCCGCCAGAGGTTCTCCACCCGATGACCATGATCCAAAGTGCCATCTGTGCCTTCCTCGTGCGCCTTCTCGTGGATCAGTACTTCGACAGCGCGGGCAATGGATTCCAGGCATTTCCGGGCGATTCGGATCCGGCAAAGTGTGGTGCCGTCAACCAGTGTGCCCGTCTCATAGATCCCCAACCGATTCTTGTCCTGGAAATCGAAAACCTTGATCTGCTTTTCCAGGTCGTCAAGGGATCCGGCGTCGGCCAGATACAGCAACCGGATTGCGCCTTTCAGATTGCGCGCCTCTGCGATGTCCAGATCCCTAACGTCGATGAACTCACCCGCGCTAACAGACGCCTTTTGAAGAATGGCCTCAGTGTCCCCAAAATGCGTTGCCAGGACCATTCGCAGGTCGGTCGGGACCACGACACCCTTTTTGCCGAAAAATGCCACCTTGGCGGCTTCCTCTTCGCAGGATACAGGCACCGCCTCGTCGCCATGTTCCCCGGTAAAGATATCCGCGAAACCCTGGCGAATTTCCGCTGTGTCGCCATCGTAATCGTACTTGAGTTGAGACGCGAGCTTTTCCAGATCTTTGGACTCGTCGGCTTCAAGGATCTTGTAGGCTTTGGGAACCCACTTGTCTTGATCCGCAACCATGGCCGCTTTGAGCGCTTTCGCCGCTGCGTACCTCAGATCCCAATCGTCGATCATCCCGCGATCACGATCCAACTGGATATTGTTGAAGTTATACCCGTATTGGAGATAGGGGTAATTCTTCACAAAGATCCCCTTGGCATACACGTTGCCGCGCTCGGTCGGGTCCATGATTACTGAACCCTCGGCGTGATCCAGAACGTCAAGATCCCCCTTGACCAGATCCAGGAAACGCCCGCGAAGGCTTTTCCATTCGGATTTGGGGATCTTGATATAAACCGTAAAATCCTCTTCTCGTTTCTGCATTTTGCGGACGTTGATCCACATGACCCGCTCGTCGCCGAAATTCTCGGAGCGGTCAATAAACGGTGTCCACTTTGTGGATCCATTCATGATATAGACCTCGATACCCTGGCGTACCAGAGCGAGCAGGCCCAATTTCAGACCCTCGCCGAATTGTCCCCTCTGGTCATTGCGACCGTCTTTTGTGGTCTTGCCCAATAGCAAGACCTCTTGACCGAGCACCGCACCCACGTTGCGGATTTGCAGATACCCCTCGGTATGGCTGATCTCCATGGGATATCCAGGGTAGTCATCTTGCGCGTCGAGCGCGTTCTGGACCACTTCCCTTACACCTTCCCACGTTCCCCAACGCCCCGCCAGATAATCCTCGTGAATGGAAAGCTCGAATTTCGCCATTTTTGAACTCCGTTTTTTGATGGTTTCTGCCTCACCCACAAGATACGCACGATTTGCAAAAAGAAAAGGGGCGGCCCGCTCTTTTTTGATTATTTTTAATTGTGCCCAAATTCGCAAGGAATGGTGCCTACAGGCGGCGTTTGTTTTTCTGGTACGCTGATACCAGACCACACCGAAACGGCCAGTGACTGCGATTCTAGGCGCTCTGCGGCGTATTCAGCGAGTTATTGTTCTGGTAGCAGCGTATGCCTTGGAAAAGACCATGGGGAATCCCATATATCCAGGGGAATCCCCTTAGTCTATTGGGATTCCCTTATACCATGGGGATTCCCTTATGTCCTGGCTATAGGTCCAGGGGCAGGGCTAAAGGGAATCCCATTGGAAATGGGTTTTTCCCCTTCTGGGGGCAAGTAAAAACAAGGGCAGAATTACCTACCCTTGTTTTGTATAGAGAAAACCTCTTTGTATTTTTGCCTATTTTCTAGATCTAGGCCAGGTCGTTTTCCTCCAGCCACTTCAAAAACTCTTTGGGATACTCCAGCCCACTAGATCCGACGTCGGCGGCCCCCACTGCCATCTGGATCTTACCCAGGTTGGAAAATAGAAGCTCATAGGTATGATAATTGCTCGGAGCTTTGGGGGCCTCCAGCTTCCATACGCCGGTTTGAGCGGTGAAATAAACCCTACCAATTTTTGACATAATTAGCGTTCCTTTTCTACCGGATCCTAACGGCCTCGGAGTCCTTTAGACTCAAATAGTGAGCTTGGATCACTTCCCGGCCCTCGTCAATGGCCTTTTGGATCCGGTGCCAGCCATCAATGGGCAATGGGATTGTGGTGCTTTGTAATTGCACCTGAGCCACGATAATCGGATCCTCCAGGTCCACCTTTGCGACGTGATCCCTATTCACCCGGATCCCCAAGGTAAACCCTATTTTCCCTGCACCACGATTGATCTCTCTAGAGATCCACTCCTTCCACTGCACCGGGCAGATCTCCCCCTCGGCTTCCCGGCCAGTGACCAGGGCTTTCGCCTCGGTCACATTATAGGCCAGTGACATATACTCGAAGATCTCTTGTTCGTTGGGCATTAGTCTACCTCAACAAAACCAAGCTCGCTGGCGGGGCACTCCAGACGAGATCCATCCGGTTCCTCGATCACCACGAGATCCTGATCTACCACCAGGATCTTTTTGATCTTGTACCAGCGAGAACACAGCCCCTCGTCGGGGTCACTCCAGAAGACTTGATCCCCTGGCTTTAGGGTATCGGCTTGGTATTTTTCCATTACCGCACCGCCCGCTTGGCGCGAAGCTCCGCGACGGCGGCAACTACAGCCATACGAAAACGCTTCGCCTGAAAGCCCTTCCACTTGCGCGCCTTGGCTACGCGGTTCATGAGGGCCACGAATTCCGCGTTGCTCGGCAACGCCCGGTAGGCATACATCTGAGCGAAAACGCGGGCCTGCTGCTCGGTGGTCGATTCGGTTTTCTTGGTGTTCATGGTACCCTCCGTTTTTTGAAAGTGTTTTCCGCCGCCTCACACCAAATATAAGCACGATAAAATCGGAGTCAACTAATTAAATGCGTTTTTATTCCTCCCGCTCAACAGGCTTCCGGCACGCCTGCTTATTGGCCTCTTTTTTCTCGTCCGGGTGACGACCCGATCCAGTACGTAATGATGCGATCAGACCGTAGGGATTGCGCCGCTTAATTACCCGTATTTTCGATTTCTTGCCCATGGTTCCTTACTCCATTTTCTGGAGCTTGCCCCAGAAATCAGTGCTAAGACGTGAGCCCGAAATTTCCAGACCCGTATGTTTAACACGCGCCGTAAAGTGTACCCCACAATCTGTAACATCCAGTGTGGAGCAATCGGTATTGATAAAAGCGCCTCCATCATACTGAGACGTGCCGCATTTATCCAGGATATGCTTTGCAAGCTCGCTGTCGAGATCTAGAAGCATATAGCCTTCAAGGTCGATCTTGCCTTCCACTTCCCACGTGCTGTCATCATCCAGGGAATACAGGTCAAACCAGTCGCCCCGATAATCCCAATAGGTAAGGGCATACACCGAAGGGTTTTCACTGGTTAGTACAACCACCTTGGCGATCTTCTCTAGGATCTCTTCGCACATATCCACATCAACTCTCAGAGCGAGTAGCGGGGTTGCGTCCAAAGAGTCATCGGCACTGCCGCGAACCACCAGTAACTTTTCCATGTTTTCCTCCGATTTTTTGGGTTCTATCGCCTCACACCAAATATGTGCATGAAAGAACCGAAGTCAACTATTTTTCTGAATTAAATTACTTTAGCCTGAAACGCCCTGATTTGCGTTCTAAGCCTAGGTAGTTGCATCCGGCCCCCTCGTACCAGGGGACACCAGATCGATTAACCACGACTATTCTAGAGCGTTCTAGCAGGGTTTAGGCGTAGGTGGCCAGGGGGCGGCTCGGAGGGGGGGGGCGGTCCCCATGGGGAATCCCCTATGTCCTGGCCTAGGGGTAGGTCCAATGGGATTCCCTTTAGGAGTGGCAATGGGTTTTCCAGGATCCAGAAGACCCCAGAAAACCCCTCAAAAATAGAGGGCTGTTTTGTATAGAGAAAAGGGCTTATTTACTCACACTATCTGGAACCGGAATTACCGGCAACGGCTCGGGAGGGGGAAGGCAGGTATAGCAAGTGGGTAGCGCGTAGCATTCCCTTTGGGGCTCCACAGGCTTGCCGCATTGAACGCATTTCTTTGCGGACATTTTTACCCTGCTTTCCTGATATATCCACCGTGGCCATGGGCAATTCGAGCCGCATTTTGGAGCCGCTCAAGCTCCAGACCTTCCGATTGATCCTTTAGGCGCTTTGCGACCGCATTTCTCATATGGATCCTCTGGCCGATAGCGAGGGCCATCAGGGCGTGCTTTAGATGTTGCCGTTTCTTGCCCTTTTCCAGAGCATGACGTGCTGTTAGATCGTGGAGCATGAATTCCGACTCTATGGATCTATGCTCAGACCTGCCATGGTCACAGTTGCCGTCTTGACACATTGGATCCCCTTACCCTTCCTGCTCAACGGGTTTACGGCACGCTAGCTTACTAACCCGCTTCTTTTCATCCGGGTGCTTACCTGCACCAGTACGCCAAGATGCAATCAGCGCGTAGGGGTTCCGACGTTTGACCACTCTTTTCTTTGGTTTCTTGCCCATGGTTTTTACCTCCGATTTTTGATGGTTTCCGTCTCACCTCCAAGATAGGCACGTAAATTCGAGTGTCAATACTTCAGCAGATTTATTCATCCTGATTTACAGGCTTTCGGCACTCCAGCTTATTCCGCTGCTTTTTCTCGTCCGGGTGCCGACCGGAACCCGTGCGGAGTGAGGCGATCAGCCCGTAGGGATTGCGCCGCTTAATCACCCGGATCTTTGGTTTCCTTCCCATAACTTCCACCGTTCCTATTTTTTGGCGAGCTTGAAGATTTCCAGAGCTAGTGCATCCACTTTGTCTCTGGCGTCAAAGATTTCTGCCATAAGTCGCGTACCCTCTTGGTAAGTACCTTGGCGCATAGCAACATCATTGCGAGCTTGGCATAGCCTAGTACACTGGAGATCTAGGACGATACCCACTTCCTCTAGGATCTCTTCTGGAGTAGTCGTGATACGCCTTAGACCCATTGCTTCGCGTGCATCCTGGTGTTGAATACAGCTGCAATAAAAGGGGTTGCCTTCGCACTTGTCTTTTTCCTCGCCAGCGGTATCTTGTCGCCGCTTGTCACAAATGGTACAATTACAGCCCTCACTCGGCCCGCTCTTGGGGGGGGATGGGGTGCCACGGACTATGAACTCTACAATGCCCGATGCTCCTGGAGCCAACCTCCGCGCATCTTCATGCGTTGCAGCGACAAAATTTATACGTTGCTCATTGCCGCTCTGTTGCCATGCCACCCACACAGTAGCGGGCACAGTCGCATCCGCGCGGGCTTCTAACTCGTCCATCACCTTGACTGCCGCTTTGCACCCCTCGCACTCCGGCGTCTCCGGCGCTTCCAGGTCCGCCGACTCGATACGCTCTAGCACTTGCAGCCAAAATTGTTTATTCACCCCATATGGCACGGCCATCCCGCGTAATACCCGCACCCAATACGCTACGGTGTCACTGGGTTTTGGAACATCCGGCGCGGGCGTCTCCGGCGCGGGCGTCTCCAGTGCGGTAACCCGCTCCAAAAGTGCCTTGTTTTTCGTGTGCCACTCTCGACCTTGTTCTTGAACCATAAGAGTAAGGGTTTTGAAACGCTGATTTGTGGCCTCATCCCTACTCATCACCAAAGCCTTTAGTTTATTCACCTCGTCTCGCAGTTGATCCATAGCACCTTGAGGTAACCACTGGGGATGGTTTGGTGTCGCTTTAACAGGCCTATCCTGTCGTTTACGGTGGGATTTACACACTGGGCAATTGCACAGATACTTGTGACCCTTGGGAATTGACATTTGATTGCTACCTCCGATTTTTGATGGTTTCCGCCTCACCTCCAAGATAGGCACGAAAAAACCAGAGTCAACTATTTTTATGCGATTTTATTCTTGTGGGGACTCCCTAGGGTATAAGGGATTCCCAATAAGCGCGGCCAGGGAAAAGGGACAGGATTAAGAAGGGGTCTTTTTGTCGATGGTATTACCTACCACTCCAGCCCGTTTCTTGGTATGCGCATATAGCTTATCAATGTTGAGCCCTAGGTTACGGCAAAGAGCCACCAGTAGTACCTCGCAGCGCTCTAGTCGATCCTGGATCTCGGTATCCTCTTTTACAACGGGCTCGGCTTCAAGCGTTGTTACTTGTGCGTCTTTTTTCTTCTTTTTGCAGACTGGACAAGCACAGTCTTTTTTGTGACCTTTGGGTGCCATATTGACAGATCTCCTTTTCTGTTACTTCCTTTTACAGGATAAGTAACAAAAAGGGGCGGCTTACCTCGGAGGACCACGCGAATTATGCTGTATATTTTTACGCATTGTTTACCCTCCAAATTTGAATGAAAGTAACTACGCCTAAAAAGGCCTGTAAGCGATCCTAAGCGACGTTCGCCACCGGAAGGTCCCTTGACCCTGTAACCCGTAGAAGTCCGCTCAGAATCGAATACAGGCGCAATATGGGCTATCTAATCAAGGTCCAGCATAGAGAACCGCGCCATGTCCATACCTACCGCGTCGTTGCCGGTTGACTCTTCGACCGTCTTATCCTCGGCCATAACCTCGGTTAAACGAATGCCACCACTATCTTTGAGCATCTTTTCCAAGAGGTAAGGCGATCTTTTGCCCTCGGTAGCATAGGCAGTGATACCAGAAAATTTCCAAGGCATTTTGAAAGTCTTTTCAAGCTCCGCTTTTGCGCGTTGCTTATAGCTGGTATCCTCTTCTATCTCCACCTCGCCTTTGCGGAATTCGAGCATCTTGTTTTCTTTGACGGCGTCTTTTCTTGCATCCTCGCCCCAGACCTCGGTAAACACGCGATATGGGGTATACCAGTCGTTGTCTCTGCTAGCATCCTCTGGGGTATATTCTGTGTAGAATTGTTCCCAGGCCTGCCGCTGGGCTTCCTGCTCGTCCATGGCCTCAATCTCAAAATCTCTTGAGCACCGCTCGAATTTAGGGACCATAATTTTACGGTGCCCAGTAAGTGAAATTGTCCACTTCTTTGGCTTGGACAATTTCACTTCGAGCATCTTTTCAAGCTCACTATCCCAGCGTAGGCCCATCCGGTGATTTTCGAGCGCGAGCACCTCGAACACTTCCCAGCCGAAATCGGTAAGCTGGGCAAACAAAGTAGGAACCTTCCTACTGGGCTCGGTATCGGAAAGGGAAATAATACCCCTATCCCGAAGGGTGAGGAACGTCTTTACCCTTATCCACTTCTTTTTTGTTTTTACCTTAGAGGGTACTTTTATGGATCTGTATTTCCACGCACCGGTCCAGTAGGACTCTTGTCCATACCCGCCGCCGCGAGTACAGACCTTCACCAGCCGGTGAACCGATTGTAAGGTTTGTTCTGCACCCAGGCGCAAGATCGCATACTCTTGAACCTCGGACAATTTCAGCTTGTTTACTTTCCAATTTGCAAGGGCCATTTGATACCTCCGATTTTTGTTTTCTGCCGCCTCACCCACAAGATACGCACGGAAATCGGGAAGTCAACCTTTTTTCTTTTGTTTTTCTTTTTTTATTTTTGCACGTATTTAATCGGGATTTAAATCAGGGGATTCCCATAAGGGGAAGGGGTAGCCCAGGGCATACACCCTGGACTATGACCTAGGTTAGTTACAGAGAAACTGGGGGGACTCGACCAGTTCAGATGTCCTCTGGATCACGTTCTGCTCTTTGCTGTTGAGCTTGTTATCCTTTAGAGGGTGGGAAAGGGACTCGACTAGATCTTTATGCGATAGGCTCAGAGATCCCGAATTAGCCAGGATATGCCCAAAGGGGAATTGCACCACCAGGACGCGCCCAAGATCCCCACCTTCCGGTTTGGGGGCAGAGATCAACATCACGAAAAACCCGATGGTATTAGCATCGTTGATCCAGTTCTCTTGCGGCTTTAACTCGGCGTAAACATGATTACCATCGGTGAGCCCTAGCCTATCCGATGGCGTATCAGTCTTTTCTTTAGCCAGCATTAGCCGCTCTGGGGTAAAGGTATCCACCGCTGCTAACGCCATAGAAGACTGGCCAAAACGCATAGTCATAACCGGGATTAAATCCTTCCCGATTTTCTTGGAGAATAAAGACAAGGTAAAATTCACGGCACACCTCCGAAAAACCGGCGAAAGTAACTACACGCTAAAACGCTCTGATTCGCATTCTGAGCGGCGTTACTTTCGCCGGGTCCGCTGATACCTGAAAGGGAAATACGCCCCGCAGAGGCACCAATTAGGCGCTCTGCGGGGCACTTGTGGGGGTTATGCGTCGTCGCCGTCCATCATTCCGTAGAGATTCGGCACCAAAGACCCCATAAGCCCGTCAAAAGGGTCCGCGTCGGCGTCCACCTCGTCGGCGTCCTCGGTTCCCTTGGGCTCGTCGGCGTCCTCGTCACCGTCCATGAACACAGCCGCTGCACGAACACCGGCCATTGCCGCCGCGATGTCATCGCCGTCCTCGGCTCCCGCATCATCATCCGACTCTGGGGACTCGGTATCCAGCAGAGCGAATCGAGCCATGTCGATGGTATAGGTGTTAACCTGCGTCTGCACCTCTTCCAATTGCTCGCCCTTTTTGACCAGTGCTCGCCGGATCTGCCGCGCCTGAACCCTGGCATCCTCGATAGCCTTGGCAACGCTTGCCGCTGCATTGTCGGGAAGGACAGAAACATAGCCCTTCATTCGTTGCACCACCTCACGGATCCCTTTGTAATCCGCCGACTCCACTGCGCTGCGCAGTTCATCGAGCGTATCCCGCATATCCGAAAGCATGGACTCCAGGGCGACCTCGTTTTCACCAGTGACCTCGAACCGGACCACTACAAACCGCAGATTGGAAAACTGAGATCCGGCGTTGAACGTATCCACCTGATCTTGCCAATCGGCAACCAGCGATTCCAGATCATCGAGCCGCTCTTTTTCCAGGATCACACCCAGGACAGAAGGCACGCCCAGGTTTTCGATCTCCCGCTTGCACTTAGCGCGAATTGACGTGGCGGCTTTGTACTCCTCTTTATCGTCCATGTAGCGCACGGTTTCCCAGGTCGCCGTTTCCGCCTGTCCCTCACGCTCGACGTCCTCTTTGCCGCGCTTATATTTGATCCCGCCGTGGACCGAGCAACGATAGTTTACCAAGTAACAAGGTTTGATGTCTTTTGCTGTGATTCCCATGATTGTTTTCCTCCGTTTTTTCCGCGTTGTTATTGTTGCAAGAGATCCCTAGTTAGCAGATCCCTCTGATTCCTCATCTTCATCCTCGCCCATAAGGTCAAAGACCCTACCAGCGAACTCGCCCTCGACCTTCTTATCCTCTTCAGGGTCATTGGCAGGCACCGCCGCAGACGTTGCCCATTCCCGCACTTCAGCCAGCGTTCCCCGGTCGCCCCAGCCCACCACAATCGGGTTAACATCTTCAGCCGCTTTAACCACGTCATCAGTCGTCGGATCCCGCTCGTCATCATCAGCGGCCCAGAGGGCTTCAACGATGGCGTGCTCAAGCTCTGCACCGGTGAATTTTTGCGTCACATCCGCCACCTTTTCGAGATCCAGACCCACGTCGGCCAGGTTGTACTTGTTGACCATAACCTGGAGAACCTCCAGCCGATCTGCACGATTCGGCGAATCCACAAACCAGATCCGGTCGAACCTACCAGGGCGGAAAAATTCGCTCGGTAGATTAGTGGGATTATTGCACGTTGCCACGATATAAA
>Ga0307375_10005344_pt1 | contig 12060 bp, 8 predicted proteins | sample TR1MG_FD_202531 | JGI IMG/M metagenome (GOLD analysis project Ga0307375, IMG submission 202531) | Soil microbial communities from Risofladan, Vaasa, Finland - TR-1 | ecosystem: Environmental > Terrestrial > Soil > Coastal area > Acid sulfate soil | place: Finland: Risofladan, Vaasa | collected... | reverse complement strand
GGCTGAGCGGATCCTTGATCTCCTCCAGAATACGGCGGTCGATTTCGATGTCGCCGCCGGAAATCGTCAGCTTCACCTCTTTGCCCTGGTCGCGTGCCAGCCCCCGGGCCAGCCGCGGCAGCGTGGCGAGAAGCGAAGAACAGGGCAGCATGTGCAGCTCCTTCACGTCGGCCACCAGCGCATCGACGATCCCGGAGAGGGCGCGGTGATCCCGCTCGGATGCTCTCTGCAGCGCGACCAGGCGGTCCTCGATGGCTTTCAGGCTGAGCGCCTCCGCCTCCAGATAATCCAGCAAGCGCCTGAGCTCGCCCGCCCGCTTCTTGCCCTGTTGCGGCAGCGCGCGTTCGAGCGAGCGCAAGCTCGGCTGGAGCCCGAAGCGCCGCTTTTTCCAGGCGGCGAGCGCTGCCACGGCCTCGCCCAGCTCGATGCTGCGCTGGCCCGCCGCCAGCCGCGGCGCGAACAGCTCTTCCGCCTGGCGCATTACCGCATCGAGTTTCGCCGTTGCCACCCTGATCGTGGCCGCGCCCGGCGCCGGCGCTACGAGCTCCGGCGCTGCCGCCGGCGCCTCGGCAAGTGCTTGCGTCGGCGCCTCAACGCTCGCACCCTGGGCCAGCGACTGCAGGCGCTGCAGCAAGTCCGGCTTGAGACTGGCGCCGCCCGGGGCGGCGAGCAGTTCCCCGAGAACCGTTAAGGCCTGCTGCAGCAGGTCGAAGAGCTGCGGTGAACTTGGCAGGCGACCGTCCTTCAATCCGCCGAAGACGCTCTCCAGCGCGTGGCACAGCGTCTCGATCTCGGCCAGATTGACGGCGCGGGCGGCACCCTTCAGGCTGTGCGCCTCGCGGTAGATGCGCTCGACGATCATCACTCGATCCTCGGTCGAGGCTAGCCTTTCCAGCTCGATCAGCCCGGAGGCCATCGCCTCCAGGTGCTCGGCGGCCTCGACCCGGAAGGTCGCGAGCAGCCGTTGCAGGAATTCCTCGTTGCTCGGCATGGCCTCAGATCCGGTATTGCTCCAGCACGCTGATCAGCCGCTGGCCCGATGCGCTCAGGTTGTGCGCCGCGACCTCCGCCTGCTTGGTGCTGCCGACGTTCTGCAGGCTGGCCTGCTTGATGCTGTCCATCGCCAGCGCCACCTGGTCCATGCCGACCATCTGCTGCTGGCTCGATGCCGCGATCTGCGTCGCCGCCTGCGCCGCTTCGACGATGCTCTCGGCCAACTGGCGGATCGACTCCCCGGCCTCCGTGCTCTGCCTCACTCCCGCTTCCACCGCCTTGCTTCCCTGCTCGGTGGCCAGCACCGCCGCACCCGTCGCCTTCTGGATGTCGCCCAGGATCGTGCGCACCTGCGCCGTCGCCTGCTTCGACTGCGCCGCCAGACTCTTCACCTCCTGCGCCACCACCGCGAAACCCTTGCCCTGCTCGCCGGCCTTGGCCGCCTCGATCGCGGCATTGACCGCCAGCAGGTTCGACTGCTCGGTCAGATCATTGACGCTGGCGATGATCTCGCCGATCGTCTGGCTCTGCTCCGACAGGCGCACGATGCTCTCGGCGATCGCCTCCATCTGCTCCTGGATCCGGCTCATCCCCTGGATCGCCCCGTCCACCGACTTGCGCCCCGCCTGCGACACCTGCGCCACCTTCTGCGCGCTCTCCGACACGTACCTCGCCTTCTGGCTCGATACCGCCGCCGCCTGCTTCACCTCCTCCACCGTCGCCGTCGTCTCCGAGACTGCGCTCGCCGTCTCCGTCGCCCCCGCCGCCACTTGCGTGGTGGTGGCGACGATCTCGCTGGCGCTCGCAGCCAGGACATCGGCGCTCTCGCGCATTTCCTGGCCGAGCTTGCCGATCATCCGGAACAGGCTGCGGGTCAGCAACAAGCCGGCGATGGCCACCAGGGCGGCGGCCAGCAGCGTGCCGCCGATCAGGACCAGGAACAGGCTGTGCGAACTGGCCTTCGCTTGCTCATCACGACGCTTGAGCAAGCCCTGCTCTTCGGCCTTCATATCGTCGAGGACCTTGCGGATGTCATCCATTTGCTGCTTGCCCCGGTCCGTCGCCACGAACTTGCGCGCCGCGTCGAAGCCCTTGCTCCGGCGCAGATCGATGCTGTCCTTCAGCTCGGCCAGCTTGGCCGTCACCAGCGGACCCAGCGCTGCCAGCCGCTGTTGCTGGGCGGCATTGTCCGCGGTGAGCTCCCTGAGTTTGGCGATGCGGCTGTCCAGCGTGCGCAGGGCATCCTGGTAGGGATCGAGGTAGCGTTCCTCGCCGGTGATCAGGTAGCCGCGCTGGCCGGTCTCGGCGTCCTGCAGGGTCGATAATAGGTCTTCGAGATCGGCGATGACCACGTGGGTATGCGTGACCCGTTGCGCCGTCTCGGTGAGCCTCCCGGTGTTCTGGTAGGAGACGCCGCCCAGGATGAGCAGAATCAAAAATATCGAGGCCAGCGAGGCCCAGATTCTCGTGCCGATCAGGAATTTCATCTTGCCTCCGTTTATAAAGGTAGGGCTCATACCTGCTCGTTCACGACGATGTTCCGGTCGGCGAGCAGCCTTTGCGCGTCGAGCAGCACCGTGCGCTCGCGACTCACGCCCTGCAGATATTTCTCGCGGATGCCGGTGAGCGTCGGCAGTGAAGGCTGGATCTCGGCCGACGGAATGCGGCGCACGCCGAGGATGGCATCGGCGAGGACGCCGAAGCGCATGTTCGCCGACTCGAGGACGATGATCTTGTTGAGGTCGGTCAGCCCTTTTTCCGGGAGAGCGAAGAATTTCTTGAGGTCGATGACGGAGAGAATCTCGCCGCGCAGATTGACGATGCCGAGCACGAAGTCCGGGGTGCAGGGCAAGGGCGTGAGATTTTCCAGCGGATGGACTTCGCGCACGTGGCGGGATTCCAGCCCGTATTTCTCCTGCGCCAGGAGAAACTCCAGCCACTCGGGCGAGTCGGCGCTCTCCGCCCGCGCCGGTTCCCGCGCCAGAAGCCGTGCCCGCTCCTTCAGTATCCCGGCATCCGGCAGCGACGCGCCGTCGACGGCGAGGCGTGCCGCTTCGATACGCTGATGCAGCGCGCGCCAGTCTGTCGCGGCCGCAAGCCGCTTCGGCCCGGGCTGCTGGGAACTCATCGGGAGATCTCCTCACGTGGCAGGCTCGCCAGCACCGCGCTGACGATCTCGGCCAGCCGCCCGGCGGTCAGGCCCTCCGCTTCGGGCAGCAGTTCGTCGTCGGCGTGGCCGCGCAGCAGCGCCAGGGTATGGACGAAATGGCGCTCCGCCTGGCGGCGCCGGCCCTGCGACAATTCGAGATTGCCCAGGGCGAAGCGCGCCAGCACGAAGCCCGGATCGAGATACAGGGCGCGCGCGAGCGAGCGCAGCGCGGCATCGGTCCGGCCCAACTCCTGCTCGATGCTGGCCTGCAGGTAGTGATGCGCTGGATCGAGCTTGTCGGCGGCGATCGCGGCTGCGCACCAGTCGAACGCCTCGGCCAGACGACCCTGGTTGGCGCAGCGCCGGGCGGCGACGCCCGGCGGCTCGACCGCGTCAGCGGCGCGCGGCGCCGCCTCCTTGAAGGCGACCGGCAGCGGCCGGCCGGGCTCGTCTGCGCCTGCGTCGGCGGGCGGCTGCCACGGGTTCAGGGCCTCTGCGGCCAGGGCCGGCTGGATGATCGCAGCATCAGGCTGGCTCGGCCATCCGATGCCATCGGACTTGCGGTAGAAGAAGGCGCCGGGAAATTCGACCGGCGAGAAACCGGGAAACAGCTTGTTCGACGTCTCGACCGGACTGACCACCAGCCAGCCGCCATCGACCAGGCAGTTGCGGAAGCGGGCGACGGTTTTCCTGGCCTGATCGGCGGTGAAATACATCAGCACATTGCGGCACAGGATCACATCCATCGCATTGCTGTTGTTCACCAGCGCGGGATAGACATCGGCGGCGAGATTGAGATAGGAAAACGTCACCCTGGCCCGGATGTACGCAGAAAGCTGCAGACGCCCGTCCTGACGCTTCTTGAAGTAGCGCTGCCTGACCCAGTCCGGGGTGCCGCGGAACGACCAGTCGCCATAAACGCCTTCCGCCGCCTTGCGCAGGAAGCCGGGGTTGATGTCGGTCGCAAGTATGCTGATATTCCAGGCCGCGGGATCCGGGATCAGGCCGTCGAGCAGGATCGCCAGCGAGTAGGCTTCCTCGCCGGTACAGCAGCCCGCGCTCCAGATGCGCAGTCGCTGGCCGCCGTTCCGGCGGCTGCGCAGCAGTTCAGGCAGGACGTGATCGCCGAGAGCGTCGAGGCTGTCCTGTTCGCGGAAAAAATAGGTTTCCCCGATGGTCAGGTGACTGGCGAGGACGTCGATATGCTCGCGCGTCGGGCTCGTCCCCAGCAGCCAACGGGCGCAGGCCTCGCCGTCGGCAAAACCGAACTCGGCGGCGGCGGCGGTGACACCGCGCTGCAGGTCGCGCCAGCGCGGTTCGGGAAAATGCAGCCCCAGGCGAACGGCGACGAAATCGCTCAAGCCGGCGAGCAGCGCGCCGGGAAGGGTAGGCGCAGCCTCTCCAGTGGCCGCTTGCACCGGGGCCAGCATCTTAGACGCTCTCCAGCGCGCGCGCGAGCGCCTGGTCCTCGTCCAGCGAGAGCAATTGCTCCAGGTCCTGGATCAGCACCAGCCCGTCATCGAGCTTCACCACCCCTGCCAGATGCACGAGCCCCGGCAGCATCTGCTGCGCGGCGACGGCTGCCTGGCCGGGGTAGTCGAGCACGCCGTGCACGGCATCGACCACCAGGACCACCGGTCTGCGTGCCGTGCGCGCCACCAGCATCTGGTCCGAGAGACCCAGGGCGCGCCCGGTCAGGCCGAAGCGCCGGCGCAGATCGATCACCGGAATGACGCGCCCCTGCACATTGACCACGCCGAGCACGATGCCCGGCGCCTGCGGCAGCACGGTAACCTCGACGGCACGGACGATCCGCTCCACGACCCGCAGCGGCAGTCCGTAGCGCTGGTGATCGAGGGCGAAGACGACGAGCTGATCGTCCCTCATGGCCGGACGGCGTACCGGTGCACGCGGACCCGAAACGAGCTCATGCCGATGGTCCTCCGCTTGACAGAAGCCGGCCCTATTCGGGGAGAGCTTGCCGGCGTCATCTGTCCGGATCATGCCCGCATCCGCCAGCTATGTCATTCGGGATATGCCTATTTTAGGTAAGGATTTCCTGACGATGGCATCGGATTGCCCATGATGCAGGCACGGGATCTCACTGCCTGGGCAGGCCGTGTTTGATCGCGTAGCGGACCAGATCGACGTTGCTGTCGATCTCCAGCTTGTGCATCAGGCGCATCTTGTGCGTGCTGACGGTTTTCGGGCTCAGGTGCAAGCAATCGGCGATCGCCCCGATCGTCTGGCCGGCGGCGATCATGTCCAGGACCTGAAACTCGCGTTCGGTGAGCAATTCGTGCGGCGCCAGATCCCGCCCGGAGGCTTCGAAAACCATGACGTCGACCAGGGCCGGATCGATGAACCGGCCGCCGCCGGCGACCTTGCGTATCGCCGCCAGCAGGATCTCGGGGTCGCTGTCCTTGGTGACGTAGCCCGAGGCGCCGGCCTTGAGCGCCCGCGCCACGATCTGGCCCTCGTTGTGCATCGACAGGATCAACAGCGGCAGCGACGGTCTCTCCCGCTGCAGCAGGACGATCAGCTCGACGCCGCTGATGCCCGGCATGGCCATGTCCAGCAGCAGCAGATCGAGCTCACCGTGGCGCATCACGTCGATGACGTCGGAAACATTGGTCGCCTCGGCGGTGACGGCGATGTCGGGCGTCATCGCCAGGATCTGCTTCAGGCCGCCGCGCACGATCGCGTGGTCGTCGGCGATGGCGATGCGGATCATGGCTGCTCCCCATCCCTGCAGGGCAGATCGATCACCACGCTCGTCCCGCCGCCGGGCGCGCTGTCGATCTTCAGACTGCCACCCAGCGCCAGCACCCGCTCGCGCATCCCGAGCAGGCCGAAACCCTGGGCCCGACGCACCACCGCCGAATCGAAGCCGCAGCCGTTGTCTTGCACGCGCAGTTGCAGGCCGCGCAAGCCGCCGTCCAGGGTGATCGCCACGGCGCTCGCCTGGGCGTGGCGGGCGACGTTGGTCAATGACTCCTGCACGACCCGGAACACAGCGGTGGCCTGGGCGTCGTCGAGCACGATGTCGCGGCCCCGCACCGTCACCTCGCAGGGTATCTCCCAGCGATGGCCGAAGTCCTCGGCCAGCCACTCGATCGCCGGCACGATGCCGTGGTCGAGGGCGGCGGGGCGCAGGTTGCTGGCGACGTGACGCACCACGTCCAGGGTCCGGTCCACCAATACGCGCATCTCCTCGGCCTTGCGCTGCAGTGCCGGATCGCCGCCAAAGCGCAGGCGCAACAGGGAAATGTCCATTTTCAGGGCGGTCAGCAGTTGGCCCAGCTCGTCATGGACTTCGCGCGCGATATGCTTTCTCTCCTCTTCGAGCAGCCCCTCGTGATAGGCCGCCATCGCCCGCAACTGCTGGCGCGAGTTGAGCAGCGCCAGCTCGTCCCGCTTGCGTTCGGTGATGTCGAGATTGGTGCCGACCATGCGCTCGATTCTGCCTTGCCTGCCGGTGACGAGTTCCGCCTGCGACAGGAGATGGCGGACCTCTCCGTCCGCTCTGAGGATTCTGTATTCGATGGAATAGGGGGCGCAGTTCTCATAGGAATGCTGGGCATGCGTCTTGACCATTTCCCTATCGTCGGGATGGACCAGGTCGAGAAAGAGCTGGTAGCTGGGCGCGACGCTGCCGGGCAGCAAGCCGAAGATGCGATAGGATTCATCCGACCAGAAGACCTTGCCGGATGACACTTCCCATTCCCAGCTGCCCAGGTGGGCGATGCGCTGGGTTTCCTGGAAGCGCGCGGTGGTCTCGCCCAGCCGGCTCGTCCTCGAACGACGCCGGAACCAGCCGAAACGCGTCGGCGCCAGGGCTGCGAGCAAAATGAAACCGTGGCCCGCTCCGATTCCGGACAGGAAGGACAGGTGTGAAGGGTCCCCGGCGCTGACCACCAGCCCCCAGGCGATCAGCAATGCTCCCCCAAACGCACCCCAGCGCTGCAGCCGATCCATGCCCGCCCCAAGCTTAGGACAAGGCTGCGAGCGTACCACCGGCAGCGCCGATTTGAAATATCGGCCGTCGACCGACTCGCCGACAAGCGTCAAACCCCTTCGGATCCTTGCCCGTGGAAGCCGGCCAGCATCGTGCGGTCGAGCGAGCGGCCCGAAGCGAGCAGCGCCGTGGCCTGCTCTGCCGGCAGCGGCCGGCTGAAGTAGTAGCCCTGGACCTCGTCGCAATGATTGGCGATCAACAGCCCCAGCTGCCCTTCGGTCTCCACCCCCTCGGCCACCACCTTCAGCTTCAGGCTGTGTGCCAGGGTGATGATCGCGCGCGTGATCGAGACGTCGTTGGGGTCGGCGATGATGTCCCGGACGAAGGCCCGATCCACCTTCAGGCTGTCGATCGGAAAGCGCTTCAGGTAGGCGAGACTCGAATAGCCGGTGCCGAAGTCATCCACCGACAGCGACACCCCCATCGCCTTCAGCCGCCGCAGCAGACCGATGATGCCCTCGGCATCCTTCATCAACTGGCTCTCGGTCAGTTCCAGCTCCAGCTGCGCCGGATCCAGACCGCTCGCCGCCAGCGCCTTGGCCACCGTCGCGCACAGGTCCCCGACGTGGATCTGCCGCCCCGAAATATTCACCGCCACCGACGGCGTGCCCAGTCCCGCGTCGTGCCAGCGCTTGGCCTGCACGCACGCGGCCGCCAGCACCCATGCCCCGACCTCCACGATCAGCCCGGTCTCCTCCAGCGCCGGAATGAACGCGTCCGGCCCCACCAGCCCGCGTTCCGGATGCTGCCAGCGCAACAGCGCCTCGAAGCCGGTCACCGCCCCGCTGGCGCAGCTCACCTTGGGCTGGTAATGGAGCAGGAACTCCCCCTTCTCCAGCGCGTAGCGCAGGTCCACCACCAGCCGCATCCTGTCCTGGGTGTTGCGGTTCATCTGTACCGTATAGAACTGGTAGGTGTTGCGCCCCAGGTCCTTGGCCCGATACATCGCCGTGTCGGCATTCCTGATCAGCGCCTCGCTGTCCACGGCGTCCTCAGGGAACAGCGTGATGCCGACGCTGGCCGAGACGAACAGCTCGTTGCCGTCGATCGAATACGGCTTGCCGCAACTGTCGATCACCTTGCGCGCCACCATCGCGGCGTCCTCGCTCGCGCCGATCTCCGGCAGGATGATGCCGAACTCGTCCCCGCCCAGGCGGCCCACGGTGTCGGTGTCGCGCAGGCAGGCCGCCAGCCGCCGGGAGACCTCGGAGAGCAGCTTATCGCCGATGCTGTGCCCGAGCGTGTCGTTGACTTCCTTGAAATTGTCCAGATCGACGAACAGCACCGCCAGCCGCCACTCGTTCCGGCGCGCCGCCCGCGTCCCTTGCTCCAGGCGGTCGTAGAGCAGGGCGCGGTTGGGCAGCCCGGTGAGGACGTCGTAGTAGGCCAGATAGTTGAGCCGCTCCTGCTTCTCGATGTGATCGATCGCGAATGCAACGTCGCCTGCCAGTTCAGACAACAGCTTCATTTCTTCGTCGTGGAAGAATTCACTCTCGCTGGCGTAGAGCGCCAGCACGCCTATCGCTTCACCCGAAACACGCAGCGGCAGGACTGCCATCGAGCGGACTCCCGATTCGGTGTATTCCTTGCCGAACAAAACCTGAGGGTCGTTTTGCGAATCGTTGGACACGACACACTTCTGCTCCCTGATCGCCCGCGCGACCATGGTATTTGCCGCAGTTCCCGCCGATGACAGGACGCCTTTGATGGCGCTCATGAGTTCCTCGTCCTTGCCCGCCGAGGCGACCGGGATGATCATCATCGTGCTTCGATCCACGATGGCGATCATGGACATGCGAAAGCCACCAGTCTCGACCGCGATCCGGCACGCCTCCGTGAACAGTTCGTCGCGTTCATGCACGCGCACGATCAGCGCATTGATGCCGCTCAGCACCGCATATACGCGGTTGAGTTGCGCGACCCGGTCTTGCGCTTCCTTGTGTTCGCTGATGTCTTCGCCGATGCTAGCTATTCCGATCACCTCGCCGACGGCCGAGCGCAGGACGGTATTGTTCCAGCGAATCAGTCTGCGCTCACCCGAACGAGTGAGGATTTCGTTCTCGTGATGCCAGGTTTCGGGCTGGTTGGCGAGAAGCGCCGAAAAAAAGCCGCCTTTCATATCGCGAATTTCCGGCGGCACGAAAAGCTCGAACCAGCCTCGCCCGAAAATCTCCTCGTGTCGCCAGCCGGTGAGCCGAAGCAGGTACTCGTTGCAATACGTGATCCTCGCCTCGAGGTCGAGCATGATTGAAATCAGTTTCACGTTTCCCAGCAGGTCGCTGAAGCGACGCTCGCTCTCGCGCAATACCTGCGTGGCCCGCTTGCGCTCGGTGATGTTCAAGTGCATGACCACGGCGCCATTCGGATGCGAGTCGGAAAGCGGAGCCACCGTCAGCAGGAACCAGCGCTGTTCCGTCGGCGATTGACAGACGTATTCGAGCGAATAGCCCGGCGCTGCGCCGCTCAGCACCGCCCGGATGCCTGTGGCGACCGGCTCTGCCCCGGCGGCGTCAGTGCCCCGGACGCGATCGCAAATGTCGAGATAGTTGAGGCCTATCCCGTATTCCGGGGATCGGCAGGCATTCGCCTCGGCAAAGCGCCGCCACGCAGCATTCACCGAGATGATCTGTCCTCGAGTATCGAGCAAAGCGATATTTGCGGGCAGCGCGTTCACGATGGCCGCCTGTTTGGCCGCCTCGTTGCGGCGCAAGTGCTCCTGGGCGCGGCGCAACAACAAGGTCTGGCCGTCACGATCTGTGACCGCATCGACCTCGCCTGCGGTCAGCGCCTCCAGGCGCCGCTCGGTCCGGTGCAGTGTCGCGATCAGCGCGGACATCTCTTGGTTCGCGTCCCACGGCGAGCGTGACCGTCTCGGCGTCATGAAGCGAGGGCCTCCAGCCCCATGGCCTGCAATACCAGCTGCGTCCGGCTCAAGGTGCCGACGATGGTTCTGCACGGGGCCGGCACCAGCTTGACCAGCGTCGGGGTCATGAAAATGCCGTCTGCCAGCGCGCGCTTGGGCTCCCGAAAGACATCGACGACTTCGATTTCGTGCCGGTCCGGCAGGTGCCTCCGGCAAAGCGCGCTCAGGTTGCCCAACGCCTGCGCGGAGTTCAGCGCATCGCCTGCGACATAAAGCCGGAACTTGAACATCACGGGTCGGCTCATGATGTCTTCCGCCTCGGCTTCGCGGCATCGGCGCCGCGTAACTCTTGCATCCGGGTGCGGCCGCGCGACAATTCCCCCTTATGGCTCTGTGTGGCGCTGGCCAATAGCGCCTTCTCGACCTGTTTCGCCACCAGTTCCACCTGCAGCGCCTTCAGGCGCACCTCCAACTCCGCCTCCTCGGCATCGAGTTTGACGCCCTTCAGTTTCGTGACGACTTCGGCGGCCTCATGCCCAGCACGCTCGGCGCTTTCCTTTTCCCAGCGCAGCGTGCCCATCAATACCTCGCCGCCGGCCGTGTAGGTATCGGACAGCGTCACCCCGGCATCGCTCAGAATCAGTTCGCGCACCTGGTTCGAATGCGCGGTGCCGCGGGACTTGACGATGGACAGACCGCGGTTGCGCTCCCCGGCCTGCACCAGGTAGTTGAGGTGGATCCAGGTGTCCGCGAGCGTCGAGATTTGCAGCGGCGAGTTGCTTTCCATCCGGTTCGACATCTCGTCTAACAGGCTGGTGCATACCAGGGTGATGCCCTCGCCCTTGGCCCAGTCGATCAAGCGGTCGGCGACGCTTTGCGCGCTCAAGTCGTTGCCGGACTTGTACCAGGTGGACACCGGATCGATCACCAGACAGCGGGCGCCATGCGCTTGCGCCAGCGTCTTGATGCGCACCAGGTAGGTCTCCGCGCTGCCGGCGATGGAGCGGGCCGAAATCATGCGCAGGCAGCCGCTGTTCACGTAAGGCTGCAGCTGGATGCCTACCGAAGCCAGGTTGCGGATCACCTCGGTGCAATCGGAATCGAAACTGACGAACATGGTGCGCTCGCCGCGCCGGCAGGCCGCTGCCGCGAAGGCAGCGCTCAAGGTGGTCTTGGCGGTACCGGAGAAGCCGGTGATCAGCACGCTGGCGCCGCGGTAATAGCCGCCGCCGAGCATGGTGTCAAGCCGCTTGACGCCGCTGGAAACGCGCTCCTTGCTGACCTTGGCATCGACACGGCCCGGCGTGCGCGCGACGGCGACCTCCAGCCCGCTGTTGCCGATCAGGAACGGCGATTCATTCTCGTCGAAGCTGGAGCCGCGATACTTCAGCACGCGCAGATTGCGATGCGACACCCCCAGGACCACGCCGTGATTCAGGATCACGGCGCAATCCACCATGAACTGCATGAAGCCGAAGGGCTGTCCGATGACGGAGCTGGCATCGTTGCCGGCGGCCTTAACGGTGATGATGCCGGTCAGTTCGCGCGCCAACAACCATTCGTGCAGGCGGTAGACCTCCCGTCTAATCGCCGCCGGATCCGGCAGCAGCGCCAATACGATGTCCAGGGCGTCGAACACAATGCGCCGAGCCCCCATCTCCTTGATTTTGGCGTCCAGCGCCGCCAGCATCCCGCCGAGATCGAAATCCCCCGCCTGAACCAGCTCGGGCATCGGCTGGGCATCCATGATGAACAATTTCTTTCGCCGCAAGGCCGCGAGGCGCCAACCGAAACTGTCGGCATTGGCCACGATGCGTTTCGAGGTCTCCTCGAAGGCGACGAAGATGCCGGGCTCCTTGCAATTCTGCGCACCACGAACCAGGAACTGCAGCGCCAGCAGGGTCTTGCCGGAACCGGGTCCGCCCGCCAGCAGGGTGGTGCGGCCGCGCGGCAAGCCGCCGCCGGTGATCTCGTCAAAACCGCTGATGCCGGTCAGCGCCTTGCTAGGCAGCATCGCGGGCGAGCGTCGGCCTGAAC
>Ga0307375_10005341_pt1 | contig 12063 bp, 9 predicted proteins | sample TR1MG_FD_202531 | JGI IMG/M metagenome (GOLD analysis project Ga0307375, IMG submission 202531) | Soil microbial communities from Risofladan, Vaasa, Finland - TR-1 | ecosystem: Environmental > Terrestrial > Soil > Coastal area > Acid sulfate soil | place: Finland: Risofladan, Vaasa | collected... | reverse complement strand
AGTGAGGTTGGTCGATTTTATAATTAGGGATATCTGTCCGCTTTCGGGAAATCGCTATGACCGTTATGGGTCGATAAGCGACATCTTCGCTGACAAGTTTATTCTCAACACCATGTCTGCTGTGTGTCGAAAGCACGCATCCGCGTTTAACAGAGCGGCCATCGCGTTATGATCTTTCCCAGAAAAATTGTTTGGTCCGCAATGGGAGCATTGCGGAAGTAAAACGCAACACCAGTAACGTCCGCTAACCTGCGCAGAGCAGACGTTTCTACAGAGCCTGGTGCACTTCCGCTTAGGCCGATAAGCGGTCTTACATTACTAGTGTCACAAGGGGCCGGTGTTTCGAAAAGAGCATGTCACGATGTTTCGTTTTTGTGCAGGCTAATAATCAGATGTTTGATCACCGAGTGACTAAAACTAAATAACGGTAATACTGATTATGACTAGGTGGCAGAATTTTGCGGGATTTCTGAAGACGGCACGTTGGTATGGCACCACCATTACAGCAGAGTAATCGCTGCCGAGGATCGAACGCTTGTTTATAACTGAATGATTTTTTCAGTACCCTGTTTATCTTCTATCAAGCCGTGCCCGATAAGTCGTGCTCGAATCCCTCCCACCGTTCTGCCAAGTATATCAGCGATCCTTTTAATAGATTTTCCAGACTTGTAGGCCGTGATTAATCTCTCATCCTCATCTTCCTCCCAATATTTTCCTGCATTAGATGTTAGTTGACTCATCCTAACGATCTCCATTTCTTCCAATGCATCAATCGCCATAAGCAAAGCCTTTATGGTCCGAGGACTCCTGTAGCGACTTTTGGCAGGAAGTGGATTTCCAGTACGGGGGCTAACCCCTTTCGCTAATGCAGTAATGATTTCGATTGCTTTTTCGATTTCCATTTTCACTCCTAAATAATTGTATAGAATATTAATCATGAACGCGGTATCTTCTTCAGGCATCCGGACCAGTTGCACCGTCATCTAACCTAACGGAATGCCAACTCAGGAAACTTCTGAACCCATTTTGGAAAGCCAGTCAGCATATTGGTCGAATCGAAAATATCCAACAGATTTATGCTTGCTGGTTTAAGAACAGGTTGGTCTTTTAGAACATCAAAGCCATGCTCATCCCTAATTGCTTTTCGATATTTCTGCAGTGATGTACGGCCATAATGATTCGACAAGTCCTCACCGTTCGCCCACAAGATAACTATTGACCTCAACTTAGGGTCAACAATCTGTTTGTACAACATGGGCATTTCAGGCAAAGAAGGTATCTGACCAAGACAAAGCCGGTTCAGTTCTAAGGTAAACACCTCTATAGCCTTACCTACCGTCCAGTGCTTCCCCCGGTCTAAAACGTTATCCTTCAAGTACTCTTTACTAAGCTTCAACTCTGCCCTGATACTTTTTGATGCCGACCGCTGTAGTAATTTACCTGTACGTTCTGCATTATCCCCAGCGACTACTTTGAGATACTTCTGCTCCTTCTTACGTTTGTCCACGAACTCAATGTACTTGTCGTAGAAAATCCACTCAAGGTGTGGAGCCTTCAGCGTCACGCCAATACCCTTGTCAATAAAAGACGGCCTCAGATATTTGCTAGAGTACCTATGAATATGCGCCAGCACCCTCCTAAGCCCAAAACCGGAAACTGGAAAGCGATGGGTCAGATGAATTTCATCAATTTGAAACTCACCCACCTTCCATGCACAAAGCTGATCTTGAGTTGCATTTATACCCAGTTCTTTTAGCACCATTACGATAAGCTTATGCCCAAGTTTTTTTACCTGATTAGTGCCAAATACATTGTGGCCCTGCAACACCTTCAGTGGACAGCAACGAATATTTATTTGAGTACCACCATTCAGTGACGTTACATAGACCGGCACTTGATTAATGCGAAGAGTTTTCGATAGGCGCTTAGTATTGCCAGTGCTATCTTCACGCTTAATCGTCCTGCTAGAGCCAAATGGCTTATGGATGATATCTATAGTTGTACTTAACAAGTCGTCCATTTCATTACCTTTCATTAGGTTTTAATGTGTCAATTAATGACATGTATAAGCTAGTATGCGAACGCTTCAGACAGTGCTCATAGCGATTTTGGTAGTAGAAAATGTCACTTTGTCACAACTGATTTTTTACTTGTGACAAAGTGACAAAACCGTCCAGTTATTACCCCTAGTCGAAGCGGATACTCGCCTTGATGGCGATGAACGACTTTTGTTCTCCAGTTACGGGGATGCGCACTTGGTACTGGTTGCCACGCCCGTCAGTTTTAACAAGGAAGCCCGCCTCTTCAAGGATCTCATAGGAGAAACTTCCAAACTTCCCATTGAACAACCTGTCAAAAATGTGCGGCAGAAAAAGATAAAGCTCACCGTGGCGCCTCGATTTTCTACGGAACCCGTAAACGGTTGAATGCTGCCCATCATTGAACGTTTTTAGTCGTGGAAAACGACCAGAACCTTCGTCCAGGCACCCCCTTACAGCACTAACAAGCTGGTCAGTAAGAGGCGTTGAACCTGCTGCTTGCCGATCGATATATTCCCTCATAACAAGACCGAAAGCGTCGATTATCTCAATCCGTTTAATTGGTAAAATATTAAAGTTGACAGCTATTAAGCCAGCCCAGGCTGAAAATGACATCGCATCGAGGATTCGATTGTTCACGCGACCATGGGCCGCTTCGCCTGCCCGCTTCGCAATTGCGGCCTTCACCTTGGGCAGCCACGCTTTATATAACTCCAGAACTTTGGGCCAATTTTTTGACAGGACTTGAAGCCACGCCGGCCATACTGCACCATAATATTTTGCGGAATTTTCCTTGATGGTATCCGCGAAATTAGCAGCGGTGTCGCAGTCGTGCAAATCATGGAAAGCACCGTGAGGCGCGCAGCAAACAAGCTCAAACAACCGCGCGTACACACCTTCGTCAATGGGAACTTTCCTCGACACCATATCCACGACAAGACGTTCGTTACTGAGAAGCATAGTTGCGGCAATTTTTTTCTGCTCCTCTCCACTTTTCAATCGCCCAGCACCGTCGGCTGTATCGAAAACGAGATCGATAAAATTATCGATGTTGTCGTTCTGACGAATATCTTGGAAAAATACTGGGCTGTCAGGCCGATCCAGCAGATGCTCAATGATTCCGATCTTTGTCCCTGACATCGAAATCACCTTATCAATTGAACCAATTTGCGATTGGCCGCACTGCTGTGTTGTAGTTTTTCCGGTTCCAGACGGACCCACAAGGCAAATGCTCGTACGAGGTTTATTGAAAGACCTACGGATGGCAGCTGAAAGCGCGTGGGCATGAACGACAGTCAAATATGGGTTGCCTTGTAAATATTTCCCTACAGAATTTTTCCACTCATCATTGGTGCAAGATGCTTGAACAGAGGTTTGGCTATTGGCGACGATTATTTTTGTCGGTGGTTTTTCTCCTAGCCAGTAAGCTTTGCTTCCCCAAACATAGGCACTATATGTCTCACCATCAACTTCAATTTCATGATGCCCGTTGGTCGAAAGAACGATTACTTTTTTCTTTGCGCCCAACTGCAATATTTCTGCTGCAAGTCGTTTGAGTCTTGGTCTATCGCAGTATTCGTAATGTCCCGTATTGGCAAGTGCAATAGCCAAAGAAATTGTTTCTCCGATTGCTAATTCAGTAACAGGTAAAGTAAACACTCGGTCGCGGCCATTTGAAGTGATTCTAACTATTACTTTTCGTCCTGCTCCACCGCCTTCCTGTGTGATTCCAATAACATGCATAAATTTTGGAATCATGGAACCATCTATCGAGATCTTCTTGCTTTGGACGCTCACCGTCTTCAGCGCGGTCTTCTTGATCTTGGCATTCCTCTCGCTTTTCTTAACCCTAGTTTTGACCTTAAACTTCCCGGTGCCATGATCGATCGAACTGGTCTTTGCGATTGATGTTAATTTTTGAATAGCATCAACTTTTGATAATTTTTCCAATCTCTTTTTCATTTTGTTCTCCTGTATCAATATCTTCAATAACTCAGAATTTGAACGGCAATCTGTTACGACCAACTTGTTGCAACAAACCGCCATTCTTCGTAAAGATGCAGCACACACAAACCTGCATATATTTTTCCTACATACTTTAATTAAATTGATTTCCTTTTTTTCAGCCATGCATCGATGTCCTCTAAATACCAACCTACAGATCTTTGAGACAACTGTACCTTCTTTGGAAAATCATCCTCCTTACTTAACCGCCACAGCGTTGCCAGAGACAGAGCCAAATATTGAGCCACCTGCTTCGGTCTTAATATGCATTTCATAAAAAAGTGCTCCTATATAAATGTTGGGTTGTGGATGTGATGTTAAAGACAATCACGATATGTAATTGGCTGACTTTTTGACGAATGCGCCCTTTACCCACAGCATTTACATTTTTTGATAAAATAATTCGGAACTAAATAGTTTGAGATTTTCGCGGTGTTAAAAACGAATTCCAATGAGCTAGATCCCCCAAGAACGGTTTTCCAAGGGTGATGTAGAATCAACGTAAATTAAAATAGGAAGGGGATGAAGAGATTACTGAAGCAGGAATACACCGCTGAGTTAAAAGAGTTGCGATCCATTACCTGAAGGATGGCATGACACTTGGCACTGTTGTCAAGTAACTATGGTTGAAGGAAGTGACACTCCGTAACTTGAGTTAACTCTGCGACGGCAGGCAAGCTAACAAGTCACCGATACAGTTTCTGAAAACTGGCTTATTGCTTATTTGAACAAATATCCGATAGCGTATGCCATGTAAAACGACCTATCCAGGAAACTCAAAGCTCCTTGTAAATTTACACATCGAAGCATCAATTTATTGTGACGTAAAGGTATTACTAATGGTGGTTATAAATAGTTTGGAGGTTTTCAATTAGGTATAGGCTTGCCACTCCTAGCGATATAAAGTGACAGGAGGCAAAGTTTAGAAGATGACCACCAGGATTGAAACGTTTTTGCATACTATAGTGTGCACGACAAGAGTCTTCACAATAGCAATACTTCCTGCTCAACACCGCCGCCGTAGCGTTGCAACAAATCAATCACAGTCAAGATATTAGTGTCTTTCGTTTTGGCCAAACGTGGCAATAGAGCATGGCTCTTGTCCATCAGTTCTGGCTTGAGAAATCTGCCTCCCTTGAAATAATCTTCCAAATTGGATGGAAGATAAATTGATGTGCGCGGCGCACGCTCTTTCAATCTTCGATACTCATCCAGTCCAACTGGGTCATAGTCTCCGAAATGAGTTAATTGCCCTTCAATCATCGGCGAAGCAACCCAATTCAGCAGTCGTTCTGACATGCGTCCATTGGTAAGTATGGCAATAGAAATATCAGCCGCCTCCCAATCATATCGATAGAACAATTCAGGTCCTTCAACAGTAGCGATGCTTCCACGAATAAAGGGTAACTCGCTAATGTCTTCGCTATCCTGAAGTGTGAGTGACACAGACCCTGTTAGACGGGTAATTTCAGGTGTATCAACTTCGATTTTTTGACTAGATTTTGTGGTGAAAACTTTTGCATTACCAAATGCGCGTATCAGAACAAACTCAAAGTCCCTTCCTCGCAAGGCCTTGGTATCGCCGAATCGATTCAATGCTTGAGTCCTGCGCCCTTCTGAAGTGTCATGCTCCCCGAACAATCCGCTGGGGAACTCTCTGTCAGCAAATCGACGAACCGAATTTTGGTTAGCTACAACGACAACCCACCCTGCTCCACGCCTCTCCTCTCTAAGAGCGCCGAGATCGTATAGCTTTGCCAATTCCTTATTGATTCGGGTAGAAATCTTGCTCCGAGCAACCTCACCAGTTGTTAACAACTGGTGCAGAAAGCCGGCAAGAGGATTAAGCGGCTGCATCTTCAATCACTTCTTCTTTAACTTCTCGTCGAATACGCCGATGACTATCCAGCACCGCCTTACCCTTATCAGCCCACAGAACAAAATATAGGTTTTCTGCGACTGCGACCGGAATCGTGCTGGCCAAAATTGGGCAAAACCCAAGCCGCCTTGCGGTATCCACGATCTGCTTCAGATTTCTCGGATCGATCTGGTTGGCTTCATCCAAGTAGAAAGGAATCGACATCTCGCCCGACTTAATCACGGCTGGGCGCATCATGTCCCGAATTAAAATCATATTGATGAGAGCCTTAATCATAATGGTCGTGCCATTCGATTCGATACTAGACAAGTCTGAGAATGTCTTTTTGCTACCATCTTCAAACTCAATATTGAATCTCACGCCGAATAGGTCTGCCAGTCGAATAATCGGATTTTGTTCAATCATTTTGCTGATGTCTGAAATGGCCTTAGTTGATTCTGACAAGCCTGCAAACAATGTGCCTTCACTGCTTATCATGTCGCGATATTTTTTCGTAAGATCTTTTCGCTCTTCGATATCCAGCGTGATTCGCTTTAAGTTTGAGATAGACACTCCGGCCAAGTGCTGATTGAAGACGCGCATTTTTTCGCTCAATGAATCTAGATCTTTCAAGATGTAACTAAAGGAAGTTCGCAGGCCAACCACACAACCTTCCCATATTTCCTTACAACTCTCTTCTATCCTTTGAATGCTGTCCAGCGTAGTGATAACCGCCTCAATCTGCTCTTCAAGAGTTGTGCCTACAAAGTGGTCACCCGCAGATGGCGCACTGAGACGAATATTTTCAAGAATACTTTCGACTTCCTCGCCAGTACTAATGTAGGTGGCATGCATATCCCGGTAAATCGATGCCGCTTGATGAAAGTCTTCCGTCCACGACGGATCGATCAATCCGATAGGCCAAGAATTATCCGCTGGCATATATCTTTCGCTATAAACTTTGTCCACAGCTTGCCCAGCTTGGGTTGCGGAATTTATTTCCCGATTCATTTGCTCAGATAAGGTATATTTATCTTTCTCTATTTTTTGAGCCTCTTCCTCCATCGCTTCGATTTCGGACGATAGGGTTTTAACAAGCCCATCCCACTCAGCTTTGTTATTCAAGTCTTCCTGATAGGCATTCCATTCAAATATTTTCGCCTGTAATTTTCTTGCTTGCTCACTGAGTACGCCAACTTGATTCCTTACCGCAGCGGCATCTCTCGCCACTTCCAATTCGGATGTCCTTTTCCCAATCAGCTTTTTGACTGTCTCAATCTCGTCCTTGATGGACTTAAGATCATGCAGCACCTCTCTTGAGCCGGGTAATGAGGACAGATGTATCTTCGTACCGTCCCATTCGAACACACCCTCACGGATTGCATCTTTGATCGTGTACAAATGCTTTAGCGCATTAGCCTCATCAGAAACCTCAATTGAGCCAGCTTGTATTGGCGTTGAAAGCAAGTTCGGATTCAACACGCGAAATACATCACGTATTTCCGCCTCCGAAAAATGTGCTTTCAAAGCCGTCCCCAACAACAAAGCGAAATTTTCGTGACTTCTCAGCAAGTCTTTCAGCTTGCCCTCATGGACTTTAATATCACCCTGAATGACATCTACTGAGTCAGTATTGGCGTGCAACTTGCCTTGAAGCACTGCAATTTGAGAATTGAGGTTGCGCAAAGACTCTTCCACAAGGTTGATCACAAATCCTTGGAGCGACTTCTCCTTAGTAGCAAGCCTCTTTAAATTTCCCTGCGCTTCTCCACGAGTTGAAACACGTGCTTTGATGTCATCACGAATGCCCAATAACCGATCTTTAAGTTGCCCTATATTCTCTTCAGCCAGTCGTGCAGCATTGGAAAAGCGCTTTTCATCTGCCCTCAATCGCTCGATTGTCCCGGTCTTGATACGCTCCAAGTGCTGATAGAAAGCAGGGATATCCTTGCGCGCTGATGTATGTTTTTCCCATTGCACTTTCAACCTATTCGCTTCGGGTAGAATTCGCTTTAACTCGTTAAGTTTGTCACGTTCCAGCTTGGCACGAGCAAACTCAGTTCCGTAATCAGCAACAAGATTAATCTCCGGTTTTCGGAATTGGTCATGAACTTCCAGCAGCGTTTCCTTGATGTCTTGCTGGGTCATGTTATTCAGACGCAATAGATTTCTGAATAGATGAGTAAACTTTGCATACTTTCCCTCATCGCGTAATGGCACGATTCCAAGAGCAATTTGCGCATCGTCAATACTACCCAGCACCGATGCACGAATATCCTTAGGTTCAAGTAAGCGGAAATGGCGTGCATTCTCATCCAGCTTCATCTTTACATCATCAAATGGACGCACATGATTATCAGGAAGTACAAATACGTCTTTCTCAAACTTTCCTGAAAAAGTGAATCGCTCGACATTGTAGTTTTGCAATACACCGCGCCCATGTAGGCCAACGGTAACGTACTTGCCTTTGTTGGTCATGCATTCAAATAGAATGTAACTCTGCTCTGAATTAAAGTAATAACGCTGGGTTTCTTCCCATTTGTAATTACCAAATTTCATCTCATTGAAATTCCCTATATATAGGAACTGCAAAGATTCAATAAGTGATGTCTTTCCAACGTTATTATCGCCCACCAGATGCACGGATTTACCGAGTTCCAGTTCAGCATAATCATAGCGACCTGCGCGGATAAAAATAATTCGCTTAACTCCCGGAGATGGCATCTTTTCCTCCCCCAATAATAGATTGCTCGTTCACATCTAAATTGTTTTTTAAACATGTCTCCAACATTCGCCAGACTGGTGAGAGGAAACGGAATTTGATCGGCTCCGCCTCGGTTATCTTTGCAAAGCCAAGATTGCTCATATTCTTAATGATGAAATTCAATTCCTTCTGATCGACAATCGATACTTGGGACATGTATCCTCTATATCGGTCATTAATGAGATGCGGCAACGCACTTGCTTCGAATTCTTTGGTTAAAAGCGATTCAATTATGTTGTCGCCGTTATCCGCTAACCAATCAACAAGAACATATACGAATAACGCCAATTTCTCCGTCCCATCGCTCAGTCCACGGTTTGAGCCATGAAAATAGAAATAGCCTCTCGAATCGCTCACTAATTCAAAACCCAACGCCCTGAAGACTTCTTGATATTCAGAAGTTGATTTATTGAGTAGCTGCCAAACTTCCCCTTCTTCGATGCTGATATGTTTCCCTCTCGACAAGAGTTGAAATATTGAGTCGAGCTTTTCCGGTAAGTCCATTTAGATCTCAATCCTCAATGGGTAGTAGTGGTAGGTAGCTAATCCGACAACATGACTTGCAATTTCGCTTTCAAATTCATATTGAATATCGTTCTGAAGGATTTCCTGGAACGCAGCCAATACAGAATGCTCTGTCTTATCCGGAAAGGCTTCAAATAGCCAACGAAGCGTATCCCCAATAGGTTTGGATTCATTCACTTTATCCAGAAGTTCAAAGGGGTCTATGTAGCGATTTGCCGATGAGCCCGACGCCGCTGAAATAACAAGAGGCTCAGGTACATACTGGACAGACTCAGACACACTGGATAGATAATCTTCCATCGTGCCAGAAGAGAATAGGTATTCAGCTCTCCATCTTGAAATCGGCATCTGGTCTTGCAATAACTTCGCCAAAGGTCCACATCCTTCTCTTGAAACCGCATCCAGTTGCTTACTAACTGCACGCGCAAGGTGAGCATCATGACGAAGCTGGTTATATAAAGGGAGCACTTCTTTAAACGCTGCCGAGAAATACGCGAGCGTCTCTTTCTCCAAACGAATCACCGCCGAGCCCAACCGAGTGAGCATTTCTGGAGCAATCGGATCATTCGAGAAATCAGCCAGCCCCTTCTTTATTACCAGCAAGAGTTCGCTTAGGCGTTTATCCATCTCGCCACCCGGATTAATGATCGACCGTAGCGGTTCAATATGGTGCAAATACATATCACTGATAAATTCATAGCGCTCATGCACAGTACGTCTATCTGTACGCGCCTTGATCTTCATTACTTCATGAATCACTGCTGCGTGACGACTTTCACTGACATGGCGTACCTCGTCCAAACGATCCCTAACCGCTTTGCATCGCGCGATAACCAAATCAGGAGAGTTGGCTGCTATTGCCTTCTGCAGTTCCTCAGTTTGGTATGAAATATCCTCAAGTATGGAGACCAAAATGCCTGGAGATGAGAGTCGCTGCCGATTGGACAAATGGCGGAAGAAATCCCCGAAAGCATGCACCAATTCCCATTCCGAATCTGACACTGGCGATCTTTCCAAGATGCCGCACTCCTCAAACAACGCGAGGATCATCTGTGGTGGTCGATCTTCTTTCGGCACATACTTCTCAAGCAAATCACGCATCTCATAAACTGTTACCACAAGCTGCTTATCCGCCATGACTTCCAACAACGGCCAGTATGCTGAAGCAACAGAGAGTGATTTTGCTGGGGTCATTGTTCAATCAAACAGAGGTGTAGGTGGATAAAATCCGCGATCCCAATAGGCCGGAGTAAGAATATAACTCTACTTACTCGCTAGGTGCGGTTTAACAGCCGCAAAAGTGTCACCAAAAGTGTCACCAACCCATGGAGAAAAAGAAAAAGGGTTAAGCATTTCTGCTTAACCCTTTGATTTGTTGGTGCGCCCGGAGCGATTCGAACGCCCGACCCCTTGGTTCGTAGTTAAATCGACTTAGATAAAAGATAATTAGCCCAAGCTTGCATCATTGTGTGGCGCTCTTCCAAATACAGGAGATGCGGTTCGTTTTGATATGCCGCTGCCACTTCGTTTTTTTCGACATGCGAAAGCTGAGATTCCACCAAATGCGGTGCAAACTTGTTATTTCTCATCCATGTCCCAGCAGCGGTTCTGCATCCGTGAGGCACAATGACAAGGTTATTGCTACGAAAAGCCTTTGATAGTGCATCTCCGCACATTGCCTTTTGATTGTGCAAACTTGGAAACAGGTAAGGCGTTTCACCCGTTATTTTTTTTAGCTCTTTCAAAAGAATAATGATCTGCCGGGCAAGGGGAACAACATGAGGGCGTCTCATCTTCATGCGCTCTTTTGGTACGTGCCATTCCTGCTTTTTAAAGTCGAATTCCTTCCATTCAGCACCCATCGTTTCACTTGAACGCAGAAAGCCATAAAACTGAAGCTTCATGGCATAACGCATCACGCTCTCGGGATACTCGTCTATTCGTTTAAATGTTGCAGGAATATCTTTTGGAATAACTTTGGGTGTTCGCGGTTTCCGTGGGATCAACCCAGACAAATCCAGTTGTGTATAGGGCGGTCGATATCCACGCTGCACGGCATACTTGATAATCATACCCACCAGCTCCTGATTTTTTATCGCCAGGCTGTTGCTGCGCTTGTTGATCCGCTCAAGCAGCGGAACAATCTCGGCTGTATGGATGCTTGCGATGTCTTTGTTACCGATTGATGGTAACAGGTCGTTTTTGAGGCACTCTCTGTATTTTCGGATAGTTGCCTCAGCGCGTAGCACCTGCTCTTTCCACTCGATGAACTTGTTCGCAACTCTCTCAAAGGTATTCACCACGATGGGCGCGGTAGGGTCGATGCCCTGTTTTACCTGTTTCTTGGTCTTGCTGGCTTCTTCTCTGGCCTCTGCCAAAGACATATCCGGATACGAACCAAGCGTAAGGCGGCGGTCTTTGCCGTTGATCTGGATTTTAAGGCGAAAGGTCTTTGTGCCATTAGGCTGAACCAAGAGATGCAAACCTGTTTCCATTCCGTCAAACATCGTTGTCGGTTTGGCAGATGGCTTTGCGTTCTTGATTTGAGTACTGGTAAGGGGGGAGACGACCTTTGGCATTTTTTGGTAACAAGGAATCCTCTGTTACCGTCAATGTTACCATCAAGTCCTGGGCTGTCAAGGAATCTAGTGAGGCTGGCTGATACTAATATTAGTGCCAATCAACCGTATTTATTGACTTTCAACGATTCAACTGAAACTTACTGAACCCCCTTGAAACTACCACTTGGTGCGAAAGGAGAGACTCGAACTCTCACGCCTTGCGGCGCTGGAACCTAAATCCAGTGCGTCTACCAATTCCGCCACTTTCGCGCTGTTTGCTTCCAGCTTCGGGCGGGATTATATCACTAAGCA
>Ga0307375_10005340_pt1 | contig 12064 bp, 12 predicted proteins | sample TR1MG_FD_202531 | JGI IMG/M metagenome (GOLD analysis project Ga0307375, IMG submission 202531) | Soil microbial communities from Risofladan, Vaasa, Finland - TR-1 | ecosystem: Environmental > Terrestrial > Soil > Coastal area > Acid sulfate soil | place: Finland: Risofladan, Vaasa | collected... | reverse complement strand
CTCGCTGTCTGCTGGTCGAACGCCTGGGCCAGCTCGCCGAGGCCGCTGTTGCAGGTGCTGGCGTCGTATCCCGCGATGAGCATCAAGAACAGTGCTACCGCCGCCAGCACGCCCAGGACTATGGCGATCACCAGGAACGCCGTTCGCCTACGTCGCGGTGGCTGCGGCGGGTATCCCAGTGGTGGCGGGTAACCGGGCGGCGGGTACTGGCTGTGCGGGCCAGGCTGCTGGGGTGGTGGCGGGTAGCTCATCCTGGCCTCCGTGCCTGCCGTCACGGAATTCTCGCGCGGCTGAAGTCATGACGCGGCAGAGACCCTGCCGGTTGACTGACCGCGCTCCTGAGCGAGAGGCCCGATCGTTAGGAGTCAGTCGGCGATATCCGGTACAGCGGTAGCCGTCCGGGGCTCGATGATCTCCGCCAGGCGACGCAGGAGTATGCCGACCTGCTGTTCCATCAGCCCAGCGCGTTCGCGGCTGAGCGCGTCGAAGTCGCCGTGCGCGGCGGAGTTCCGCAGGCCGCTCATCTGCTCTACGTCCTTGACGTCCTGGACGGAGAGCACACCGGCAGCACGAAGACAGCCCATGTACGCATTGATCGAGTGCTTGGGCGGAAGCTGCAGGCTCAGCTCGGCAATCGCCGACCGCAGCGCGATCTCCAGGGCCGCCCCGGCCAGCACGATCGGCGCAGCCGGGCTGACGGTTTTGTCCTCGTTGAGCATGCGGACCTGCTCCATAAGATCCGTGGCCGCGACGGCCCGAGCGCCATGGGCCTCCGCTTGCGGGACCACGACGATGCCAGCGTCAACCTGGTTGGCCCACTCTCGCAAGACATCTCCCAGCGCCCGCGCGCCGGTCTCCATGGAGCGAACGTTCTTGTCGAGGATGTCGTGGCCTCCCCTGGCCCACTGTGAGCCCGCGCCTGCGAAGTGCTCTAGGAAGTCGAGGGCAGTGATCGCGCGGGCGCGGATCCTGGACTCTCCTCCGAGATCGTCTCCGGCAGCCTGCCAGTACCCAGAAGAGCCGGGCGAGAAAGCGGGGCGGAAGGTCATGTCGGCTTCGAGCTTGGTCGCGTGCTCTCGTGCCCAGGACACAAGCTCTGCGGATGTCGGCATGGAGCGGATGGTAGCCGGGTGGCCCGACAGTCGAGGTAACCCGGTCGCGCCCGGCCGTCGGTGGCTGAGGCGATCTTGCTCGCTCGCTGCCCTCCTGGCCGTTCTCTTCCCGTTGCCATTTAATGACGCTTTTTTCTGCTCGCATTTGCTGTCCTCGTCGCTTAACCTGATCCTGAGCCATTTACCCCGCAGACCATTGCATCAACTCGATGATCTTGGAACGTCAAGATCATCATCTAACCCCCTGGGAAGGCAGCCGGATGGCCGTCGTGGTCACCTGCAAGTCGGGCGATGATCTTGAGTACGTCTGGATCAACCAGCCCGAGGGCGAGGCTGCCCGCGAGCAGCCGGAGACCGGCTACTACATCGACTCACCCGATGCCGAGGCCCCCGGACAGTGGTGGCTAGGCAGGGGTGCCGGGGACGCCCTGGGACTGGAGACCGGCCAGCAGGTTGACAAGGCCGCCTACCTGGCGGTTTACAAGCAGGTCCACCCGCTGACCGGCGAGAAGATGGGCAGTTCACCGGGGAGTTACTCCCGGTTCGAGGAGAACCTGGCCCGCAAGCTGGCGGCCGAGCCGCACGCCACGGAGGCACGCAAGCAGGAGCTGCGGGCGGAAGCGCACAAAGAGACACGAATGGCCTACCCGTTCACCGACGTGACGGTGAGCTTCTCCAAGGATGTGTCATGTCTGGGAGCTGGTATCCGGGAGAACCTCCGCCAGGCCCGAGAATCGGGTGATTCCGCAGGTCAGGCCTACTGGCAGGACTGCCTGAGCCGGTTTCAGGATTGCCTTCAGGGCGGGAACCGCGCGGCACTCGAATACCTCCAGGAGTGGGGCGGGATCACCAGGACCGGTCACCACGGCACGCGGGTGGACGGGAAGGAGCCGGGCCGGTTCGAGGACGCCGCGCTAGTCGTATCGAGCTGGCTACAGGGCACATCGCGCGCAGGTGACCCACAGGAGCACGTTCATAACCAGGTTGCGCGTCTTGTGCGCACGCTCATCGACGGGGCGTGGCGCACGAAGGACGGCAACGCGCTGCGGGCTGCGCTGCCCGGCATGGCGGCCGTTGCGGCGGTGCACACGGAAGCCGGTCTTGCGCGAGAGTTCGGCCTGACGTTCCGGCCACGCGCAGACGGGCGCGGAATGCGCATCGACGGCACGCCGCAGTGGCTCGAAGATCTCTTCTCATCGCGCACCGTTTCAATCACGGAGCGCATGCCGGAGGCCATCGCGGAATGGTCGCGCAGGCATGACGGCGCAGTGCCGAACCAGGCGCAGGTGTTCGCGATCCGCCAGCAGGTGACTCTGTTCTCGCGTGACTCGAAGCAGGACGGCGCAGTTGACTGGGACGCGCACGCGCAGGAGTGGGACACGCGCAGTAGCGGCGCACTCGCGCAGTTTCCCGCGCAAGTCTCGAACATGCGCGGCCCGGACGGAGGCGCAGGCGCAGCGCGCAACGGGCGCAACCCCGGAGGGCCGCCGGAGCGCACCGTGCTGGCGCAGGCCGCGCGTGACGCGCTGGAGACAGTGCAGCGCCAGAAGTCGGCATGGACGCGCGCAGAGCTGCTGAAGGCCATAGCGGTGACGATGCCGCCGGAGACGCGGCAGATGGACCCGGACGCAGCGGTGCGCCTGCTGGAGCGGATGGCTGATAACGTCATCGCCAGCGTGCATGGCGACGTGGTCAGCCTGGAGGCCCCGGAGTTCCTGGCCTACCCCGAGTCCATGAGGCGCGGGCCCGACCGGCGGACGGTGTACGAGCGGCCCGGCGCAGCGCGCTACGCGACCAGCGCGCACCTGGACGCAGAGCACGCGCTCATCTCCCACGCGCAGCGGCTGGGCGGCTGGCACATCGACCCGCAGCGCGCGGCCGGGCTGCTGGGCGCGACCGTGCCGGAGCTGGAGGCCGCGCTAGTTGCGCGCAGCAGCGACGCGGGGCAGGCGCGCACGAGCGCCGGGCTGCGCATGGACCAGGCCGCCGCGCTCTACCATGCGCTGACGAGCGCGCGCACGGCCACGGTCCTGACCGGGCCTGCCGGAAGCGGCAAATCGCACTCGCTGGGAGCGGCAGCGCGGGCAGCGCTCGCGGCGGGCGCAACCGAGGTGTGGGGCGTGGCAGCCAGCCAGCAGGCGGCCAGCGTGCTGGCCGAGGCCGGGGAGTCCGCAGGCGTCCCGATTAAAGCGTTCAACAGTCATCAGTTTCTGGGCCTGACGCCGGGCCAGGTGGCAGGCACCGGCAGGCCGAAGGTCATCCGGCCTGGATCGGTGATCCTCATAGACGAAGGTTCGATGCTCAGCCTGGACCACATGCTTGCCATCCTCCGCATGGCCACCGCCGCAGGGGCGAAGGTCATCATCGCGGGCGACCAGGAGCAGCTAGCCGCCGTAACTCTGGGCGGGGCGATGAAGCTCCTCAGCCAGCGTCTCGGCTTCGTCAAGCTCGCCGAGCCGGTCAGGTTCGAATCCGCCTGGGAGCGTGACGCCACGCTTCGCCTGCGCGACGGAGACGACACCGTGCTGGAGGAGTACGACGCTGAGGGCCGGTTCCGGTCGGGGACGGCCGACCAGATGATGGACGCAGCAGCGAAGGCGTACGTGGCGAACGTGCTGGACGGCGTGCACACGCGGCTGATCGCGCAGTCGTGGGACCGGTGCCGGGAGCTGTCCCGCCGTGTCCATGACGACCTGGTGCACCTCGGGGTTGTCGAGGACGGCCCGGCGGTCGAGCTGTCCGAGGGCGCGGTAGCGTCGGCAGGCGACCTGGTCGTGTGCCGGGAAGTCGACCACGACGCCGGGCTGGCCAACGGGGACGTGCTGCGGGTGGAGTCGGTGGAGGACGGCCGGGCGGTGCTCCGGAAGATCGTAGACCGGGACAAGGTGACCGGCGGGGCGGTGCTGGCTGACAGCACCATCAGCTACGCCGATTTCAGCAAGTGGACCCTGGCGTACGCCGTCACAGGTCATGCCGCCCAGGGCGACACCGTCACGGCAGGAATCGCGTTCGTGACCGGCAGCGAACCGCGTAACTGGCTGTACGTCGCGATGAGCCGGGGGGCACGCACCAACCACGCGTTCGTCATCACGCGGCCGGAGAAGGCCGACGTGCGGCCGGGGACGGTACCCGCTCCCGAGCTGGCCCGGCAGAAGCGGGTCGAGCTGGAGCGCGCCGGGTACATTCCGGGCCGGGGGAAGGTCTCGGAGTCCGACCGTCACCATCTCGCGGTCCTGGCCGATGTCGTGTCCCGTGACGGCACCGAGGACAGCGCCACCGAGATCCAGCGCCGCAACCTGGTGAACGCTGACCACCTCGGCATCCTGCACTCGATCTGGCAGTCCGAGACGCTGGAGGTACGCAAGACCACCTACACCGCGATGGTCCGGGAGCTGCTCCCGGATCACCTGAAGGGCGCGGAGCATGCGCCTCAGTCTGAGTGGCTGTACCGGACTTTGCGCCTCGCCGAGATCTGCAACCGGGATCCCAGGAGCCTGCTGGCCAGGGCTGTCCTGGCAGGCCAGCTTGACAGTGCTCGCGACGTCGCGTCGGTGCTGAACCACAGGATCTGCGGATACATCGCGGGCATGGCCCCGGCGCATCGCAGGTGGGCCGATCAGGTACCGGAGACCGCCGACCCGGAGCTGCGGCAGTTCCTGGACGAGCTGGCTGAGGCTATGGACGGCCGGGCCGCCCGGCTGGGGGAGTTCGCTGCGCAGGAGCCCCCGCCGTACCTGACTTCCGTGCTCGGGGCCGTACCGGAGAATCCGGCCGAGCGGCTGGAGTGGGAGCGCAAGGCGTCGGCCGTGCTCGCCTACCGGGAGATCTACAACTTCGGGCGCGATGATGAGGCCACCGGCCCCGAGCCGTCCGGTTCGAGCCCGGAAAAGCACGAGCTCTGGCAGGCCGCTTATGAGGCGGCGGGAGCACCCGGTACCGAAGACCTGACCGCCGTCAGCGACGCCCAGCTCCGGGCACGGCGGGGGATGTACGAGCGGGAGACGTCCTGGGCACCGAGGTACGCGGGGCACGAGCTGCGGGAGGCTCGCGTCGCGATGCACGATGCGCAGACGGGCATCACGAGGGCATCGGCCGAGGCGGCGGCTGCACGCGACCGGGGGCAGCATGACACTGCCACCCAGCACGACCGGCTCCGGGGGTCCTACGAGGCGCTGGCCCGCCGGTACCGTGACGCGAAGCCTGCCCTCGTGGCCGCCGTCGAGGACTACGACGACTGGCTCCTGGTGACCGAGACGTCCCGGAGGATAGCTGTTGCGGCTGACGCTGAGCTGCGCCGCCGGTACCCGGAGGACAAGCTCCCCGCGCTCGTGTCGGCCGAGCCGGAGCCCGTGACCAGCGCCGAGCACGACGAGCTGACCGGCCAGGACGGCGAGCCCGAGTGGCTGCGCCAGATGGCCGAGAACTCTCGCGCGTACCGGGAGGCCAAGGCAGAGCGCGACGTCCAGGCAGTACCGCACGAGGACCATGAGATGGGTGACGAGGGGTTCGCGTGGCGGACCATGCTGGACCGGGAGCGTGACGCCGTGCTCCAGCCCGCCCCGCACGAGATCGGCCCGGCGGAGATCGTCACCCAGGCAGTCGCGGATATTTCCGCGCCCGAGGCAGAGGCATAAGGAGGCCATGATGTCGCATACTGAGGTCAGGGAGGTGGCGCAGATGACTATCACGCTGCCGTACGCGCTCCCTGAGTCCATCACCAAGGACCGGGAGACGTGCGAGTACTTCCTGGCCGAGAACCTGGTCCGCTGGGGCGAGGACGGCCCCGTGGCGCTCGCGTGGCGCTGGGCACTGACCGGCGAGGGGCCGCGCCCGATCTGCGGCCAGCCATGGGATGGCGGCCTGCCGTCCAGGGCAACGATCGAGGGCGAGACGTGGCTGGATAACGGCTGGGGCTACCTCGCTACCTATGACGAGGTGCGCATGGCGAAGTTCACCTTGTGGTGGCTCACGAGCGCCCCGGACGCAGAGGTACCCGAGCGGTTCCTGAGGTCCGCCGTAGCGTAGCCAGCTAGCTCAGCAAGGGGCATCGTCCACCAGGGCGGTGCCTCTTTCGCTTGCCCGAACCCTGGCATCCTGGGATGCGTACATGTACACTTGTGGGCAGAGGTGACTTAGGAAGGTGTGATGTGGCTGAACAGAAACCGGGCCAGGACCAGGACGACACGGAGAGTGACGAGTTGGAGAACTTCACGACCAGGGTGCCGAGAGACCTGCGGCAGGCCATCAGGCTCGCTGCGGTAGCTCAGCGAAGATCGGTCCAGGAGATAACGACCGAGGCACTCAAGCAATGGCTGGATAACCAGCCCGACAACTAGATAAACCGCCAGCCGGTGCAGATCTTCCCGGATGCACACCGGCCAGCGGCCCTCAATCACCAGCCCGAGAGGACTCGAACTGATGGCTCTAACGCTATCTGCTGACGCGCGTGATCATGGATCGGGTCAGTCGCCCGGCCTGTTCCTGCGCCACGTTAACGGCCAGGAAGCACCGATCCTGACCAATATCGCCGAGAAGGTCAGGGCCACCCGCGATCACTCCGGCACCTGGCTGCGCGCCGCGATGATCGCGCTGGCCGTGCTGTCGGTCACCGCCGCAGTGGTCAGCTACCAGGCTCAGTACCGCCTGATCTACGCCTACAAGGCCGTTAAGTTCATCGCTGCCCTTCAGGCCGGGCTGCCCGACATCATGGCCCTGGTCATGGCCGCGCTGGGGGTCGCTCTGGCACTCCAGGGCAAGCGCGCAATCCGGGCACGGTTCCTGAACGTGGCAGCTGTGGCTACCAGCATCGCGATGAACGCGCTCGCCTCCTCCGGCGGCTGGAAGGCACTGAGCGTCTGGGTACTCGCCCCGGTCGGGTACGCGGTGTGCTCGGACACCCTGATTGGCGTCCTGCGGGCTATCACCATCGCCCGCCAGCGTGCCCTGAACACCGGCCTGGCAGACGACGAGAGCACGCCCCTGGCAGTCATCGGCGGGTTCCTGCTCTGGACGCTGCGGCTTGCCCTGGCCCCGGCCAGTACCCTCACCGGATTCCGGAACTGGGTAGTCGAGGAAGTCCCGACGGCTCCCGGCCGCAAGGCAGTGCCTGCTCCTCAGGCGAAGTCGATTGAGCCCCCGGCCCCGCCGATCGTGCTCAGGAACATCTCATGGCCGCCGAAGCCGACCGGCCCGACTGCACCGGTCCCGCCGGTCAAGCCGAAGCCCGCCGTCCGCACGGTGGCCTGGCCGCAGGCGGTGAGCAGCCCGCGCACCGGCACCAAGACCGCCGACCTGATCAGGATCGCCCAGGAGCGCCACGGCGAGCTGTCCGCGCTCCCGCTGGACCGCTGCTCGAAGATCGCGACCGGCATTGCCGCCGAGATCGGCATGCATGGCGGATCCGCGAGGTCGGCCCTGCTGAAGGCGGCCTGCGCGGCACAGGACGGGGGCAGGTGATGGCGCTGTACCTGATCCTCACCGTCCTGGTTATCGCTGGCCTGGTCTGGGTGCACCGCCGCCTGACCCGGTTCGTACCGAACGGCCGGGTGCACAGCATGAAGCGCCGCGCTCACCTCCGGATGCGCGTATCGCGAGGTACGGCCACCGCGCTGGAGATCGTGATCCGGATGGGCCAGCTCCCGGCCTACCGGAAGTCGAAGCGGATCCGGCCGAGCCTGTCAGCCTGGCAGCGCCTGACCAGGCCGAATTCTCACTCTGCCCGCATCGGCAGGGCGCAGCGTGGCATGGCAATTCGCGAGTCATATGAGAGCGCGATCTTGCTCGAAGGGCCGCCACGTTCCGGAAAATCCGGCCTTATCTCCTCGCTGATTCTCAATCACGACGGCCCGGTTCTTTCAACTAGCACGAAGCCCGATATGCACTCGCTCAGCAGCGGTGTCCGCTCGAAGCTGGGCCCGCTTGCAGTGTTCTGCCCCGCCGGAACGGGAGGCCTGAAAAGCACGTTCGCATGGTCGCCTACCTCCGGCTGCCGCAATCCTCAGGTAGCCACCCGGCGCGGTATCGCGTTCGCAGGAGCAGTGAGCACGAAGGGTACTGACGCTTCGGACAACTTCTGGTCCAGCCAGGCCGCCGAGTTCCTGTCGGCAGCGATGATGGCCGCCGACATAGCCGGGGGGGATCTCCGGCTAGTGCACCGCTGGCTCCAGGGCAGTGCCGAGGACGCGGAGGCCATTCTCCACGCTGCTGGCGCGCACGACCAGGCAATGTCCCTCGCGCATCTCCGCTCACCCGCCGAGAAGACCACGGCTACGGTCAAGCTCATTCTCAACAAGGGGCTCTCGTTCCTGGGGGATAGCGAGCTTGCCGCGTCGGTTATCCCGGACGGCCCTGAGTTTGACATCCCGGCATTCCTGGCCTCGAACGGCACGCTGTACATGATTGCCAGCGGCTCGGAAGAGTCGCCTACCGCACCCGTGTTCGCTGCGCTGGCTACGGAGGTGTTCTACCAGTCACTGATGATCGGACGGGCAATGCCTGGCCAGCGTCTCGACGCGCCAATCCGGTTCGCCCTTGACGAACTGTGCACCATATGCCCCGTGCCAGTCGCGGAGTGGATGAGCGACGCGGGCGGGTCCGGGGTAACCATCGCGATCGGGTGCCATTCCGACGACCAGCTCAAAATGAAATTCGGCGCGGAGGCAACAGGCGCTATTCACGGGTGCGCGGGAACGCAGGTTCTTTTCCCCGGTATCTCCGATAAGACGATGCTGGAGACCGCATCGAAGATCTGCGGTGACTTCATGCAGCGGGCACGCGGATCAGAGCACGTCACCAACCACCCGATTTTCAGCGAGAGCATGATCCGGCAGATCCCTGACCAGTTCGGGCTGGTGATCAAGGGCAATTGCAGTCCGACGCTGGCGAAGATCGAGCGCGGGTGGAAGCAGTCGTCCTACCGCAGGGCCAAGCGCCGTGGTGAGGCAGTCGCCGTGCTCCAGCCGGTCTCTGCGCCTGCTGCGGTCCCGGCCGCATCTCAGCCTGCCGTTGACCAGCCGAGTGGCCTGCCTGACCCGCTGGGGGAGCTGCTGGCCGACTCCCTGGCAGACGTCGCCAGCGAGCCCGAGCGCGTGCCCGCCTCGAACCCCTGGGGAGTCTGAGATGCCTGATGACAGTGCCCTGGACGCGGTAGTCCTCCAGGTTGCCGAGCTGGGCGGAAAGGTCGCCGGGGTCGAGCGAGGGCTTGCCGACATCCGCAAGGCGATCATCCAGATCCGCGCTGCGACTGCCAGTGAGCACGAGATCTTGCGCAACCTGGACGGCCTGGACCTGAAGGTAGCCGAGCTGGACATCCGCGTGCGCAAGCTCGCGGCCCGGCCCGGCGCGAGCACTGACGACTACCAGCCTGTTCCGACTGTCCGGTGGTGGCAGATCGATGCTGCCGACCGCGAGGAGGCCATTACCAGGCTCCGCTACTGGGTCGCGAAGATCTTCGTTCCCGGCTACGGCTACCTGGCCAGGATGCTTCCGGCCTGCTGGCCCCAGCACGAATTCTGCCTCTACACCGTTTCGTGGCTCAGCGAGATCTGGTCTGTGGTCTACCTGGCTGAGGAGCCGAACGCTGGCACCCTCGCCGCGATGGCCGAGCTTCAGACCAGGCTCCTCCCGGCGGCCATTGACCAGATAGCGAGGGAGGCCCGCGACTGCGGTCATGGCGGTGACGACTCATGACCGGCCAGCATCGCGGCGAGCGCCGCACCCGCCGACAGCGCCGTCACCCAGCCGAAATCCTGTCGGAGCAGCTAGCCGACGTACTCGACACCTACGCCGAGATCCTCACCGACGAGGAGCGCCTGGCACTCTCCGTCACCCGCCGGGTTCTTCACCGGCTCGCTGATGAGGGGGTGCGCCGTGACGAAGCCAGGTAAGCGCCTGGAGGCCGCTCTCCGGTACGCGGAGGCTGGCTGGCCGGTGTTCCCGGTGTACCCGAACGAGAAGATCCCGGCTGTCAAGCGAGGTTTTCTCGACGCGACGGTGGACGAGGACAGGCTGGCCTGGTGGTGGTCAAACCGCCCGCAGGCCAACGTCGGGATCGCTACGGGAGCACCCGGTCCTGACGTGGTCGACATCGACATCCACGGCGACGTATCCGGGTACACCGCGTGGAACAGGCTCAAGCGGGACGGCCTGGTAGCTGGCCCGAGTGCGATCGTGCGCACTCCGTCGGGTGGGATGCACGCCTACTTCAAGGGCACCGATCAGCGGAACGGGCACATCGCGCTGGCCGCTATCGATTACCGCGCGGCGGGAGGTTTCGTAGTCGCACCTCCGAGCACCGTCGGCGGCCGTCCGTACGCGGTGGTGGAGCACCGGCCCAGCGCCGCCACGGTGGACTGGTCGGCCATCAAGGCCGTCCTCCAGCCCGAATCCGAGCGCACGCCGCAGCGTCGGCCAGAACGGAGCACAGTGCCTGCGGGGGACGTCTCCCGACTCGCTAGCTGGGTCGCCAGGCAGCCCGAGGGCAACCGCAACCACTCGCTCTTCTACGCCGCTAATCGCGCCCTGGAGGCCGGGCACGCCGACCTTGAGGAGCTAGCCGAGGCGGGGCGTCAGGCAGGCCTGGACGACCGCGAGATCGCCGCGACACTCGACTCGGCCAGGAGGACGGCGCAGCTCCCTTTTGAACGGCAAGCCGACAGGGAGCTGGAGGCCTCATGAATGCCGACAACGCGGTGGAAGCGACGCCGGAGGCCATGGATTGCCTTGCTGGCGAGGATTTCCGGTCCGGTGACCTGAGCAGGGCACAAGGCCTTATCGAGCTGGCAGCAATGGCCTTTCCTGAGCGTCGCGCATTCTGGGTGGCTAGGTGGCGTCATGTCAGGGCCGAAATCGCACGACGAGACTCAAGGATCGAGGCCTGAAATGGCACTCAGGATCACGGAATCATCCATTACCAGTGACGGCACGGCGCACACGGCAAGGATCAGCCCGGACGGCTGGCAGGTGTCCTGGCTCCCCGGCCGCACGCTCACCAGGAACCAGGCAGTGTCAGCCCTGATGCTCACGCAGGAGGCCAGTCGCGGCATCGAACAGGGCGACCGGCTGTGGCCGCACGTCACGGTGTGGGCGGGCGAGCTGGGACTTCTGCCACGTGACGCGGTCGCGCTGGCGTCGGCATCCGAGATCGAGGACAAGGAGCTAGGACAGTGACCCAGCAGAACCACCGCAGGGAGAACAGGCAGGCGGCACGCCAGCGCGGCCGGGACATCCTCGCTGACGTGCGACGGAACGGCTGGCCGGGCAGCAGGACACGGCGGGAGCTGCTCGATATGGCCCGGAAGCTGTCGCAGTCGGGCGCGGAGAAGGTCGCCCGCGTGGCCCACCAGGGCATCGGCAAGGCGCGGGAGAGTGGCAAGGCGATGGCCCGCCGCGTCCTCGCCGTCCAGCGCGACGCATCCCTGAACCGCAGGCTGGTGGAGAGGTCGGCCGCCTCGGTGGCATTCGACCCGCGCCCGGCTACACACACGCCCAGGCCGAGTGGATCACCGGGTACCGGGATCAGGTGGGCAAGGAGTTGCCGGGCCTGCTGCCTGAGCCTGCGCCGCAGGCCGAGAAAGAGGATCTTGAGATAGGGAGCTAGCTGCCGCTAAGGCAAAAGGGGTTCCGCCATTTCTGGCGGGGCCCTTTTGCATTGTCGGCCAGCCGAATTACCAGGTCATCCGGGATATCATTGTAAGTAACCGATACGGGTAGCCTATATGCATAACGAACATGGATATCGGATTACTGTATCAGCGTGCACTTCTGATATATCAATCGACAATCGGGGAAGCAATGAATGACGTACTCTGCGTAATCGGCGACGACCACGGGCTGGTGAACATCGCGCAGGCCGATGACGTTCAAGCGAGGCTGCGGAAACTGCAGCGGCTGTACCCCCGTGACCTCCGGCTCGTTATTGAGATGCCTGGCGCGGGGCACCTGGCCGCCAGCCT
>Ga0307375_10005337_pt1 | contig 12066 bp, 17 predicted proteins | sample TR1MG_FD_202531 | JGI IMG/M metagenome (GOLD analysis project Ga0307375, IMG submission 202531) | Soil microbial communities from Risofladan, Vaasa, Finland - TR-1 | ecosystem: Environmental > Terrestrial > Soil > Coastal area > Acid sulfate soil | place: Finland: Risofladan, Vaasa | collected... | reverse complement strand
AACTGATGATAATCGTAAACTGATTCAGAAGTCTGTCAAGAATTACAATCTATTAAAGGCAAAGACTGACAAAGCGTCAGTAGGTTTCCACAGATATCTGCCAGAAAGCATGGTGCTTGAAAAAGACGTACTTACCATCAATTTGAAAGACCGTGGAATTCCACTCACTGGACAGAAATTACCACAAATTCACGTTAACTGGCTCTTTAGTAGGATGTTCGAGATTGTGTTGTGGTTTAGGAATATCGGCTACTCTCACATGGGTATGAACCCCACAACTGTCTTCGTAGTGCCTGAGACTCACGGTATTATCTTGATTTCGTTCTATCATATGAACCCTTTAGACCAAAAAGCCGATACAATCAGTGCAAGGTATAAAATGTGGTATCCAACAACTCTTTTTATAAAAAAGATTGCCACCCAAGACATTGATTTGGAACTCTGTAAGAAAATTGCACTATATTTGTTAGGTGATAGAAGTGCAGCAGGTACAAAACTGAAACGAGATACTGATGTTAATCAAGAAGTACTAACATTCCTTCTAACCAAGCATCAAAATGAGGTCGAAGACTACTCTCAATACAGAGAAATACTTGCAAAAAACTTTGAAAGAAAATTTTATCCGTTAAATTTGTAACATATTAAAAAGTTTTTCGTATAATTGTACTCTGAAACATTTGAATAATTATTTTATTAATCATTAAAATTGAAATTATGGGAATTAACAAAGAAGATGCCACTTCTTTCGAGGAAATGGCTAACGAAATGGAAGCACCTCAAACTGCTCCCGAAACTACCGAGCCTGTAACAACAGACGAAGGTACAGCAGAAGCAACTGAAGAGGTTGCTGATGATACCGAAACTGAAACACCTGCTTAATCATGGGATATAGTAGTTGGTCAGATGACGCATACACCAATCTTACTTCGAGTAAGGGTTATGCCAGTAAAAGTGCCGATGCCATCTTCTCAAGAAGTATGAGCAGCGACATGACACCCGTTAACCTTGGAATCAGAGAGGCACGTGACAGTGACGCTCACCCCGCATCATTAGCCGTAATGGTATGGCTTGATGTTACAGGTAGTATGGGTAGAATCCCCCACGCAATCGCACAGGAGAAACTCGGTGCATTGATGAACACTATTATTGACAATGGTGTTGAACATCCTCAAATCCTTTTTGGTGCAATCGGTGACCATCACAGCGATAGGTCTCCCCTTCAATTAGGTCAATTCGAAGCAGGTACAGAAGAACTCGACAAATGGCTAACCAGTGTCTTCATTGAAGGTAATGGTGGTGGTCAGAACCGTGAGAGTTATTTACTTTCTTGGCTTGTTGCTGGTCGTCACACCAGTATTGATTGTTTCGAGAAACGTAATGAAAAAGGTTTCCTTTTCACAATCGGTGATGAAAAAAGTTGGGATAAACTTGATGTCGATACCTTGAAAGAACTTCTTGGTTATGCACAGGGAGAAGAACTCAATGACAAGCAACTTCTGGAAGAAGCACAGAGATTGTATAATGTGTACCACATCCACATCAACGAAGCCAGTTACAGGGATGACCCAGATGTTTTGGGTTACTGGAGAGACATGCTTGGTGAAAGACTCATTGTTCTCGATGATTACAATGCGGTTTGTGAAACCATTGCAACTCTGATTGCTGTTCAACATGGTGTTGATATTGCTGATGTTACCAGTAAGTTTGATGCTAAGACCGCAGGTCTGGTTACCACGGCTCTGGCAACTGTTGTTAAAGGTTCAATAGTATCAGCCAATGATGACGGTGTAATTAAGTTATAAAACGAAGTGTTTGTAACGAAAAAGGGGATTGATGAAAATTAATTCCCTTTTTTTGTAACATTTTGATTTATTTTTCGTATAATTGCATTATGAACGACATACCTGAAACATATAATCGAACATATAAAGATGTAATCAATGATTGTGTTGTTGAATTCCGTAGTGATGCACCACAGTCCACAATTAATGCATTGGAATTTGCTGGTGAATGGTATGAAGTTCGAGAAATTCTACGCAGTTCTGGTTATACTATAATTGAAACATCAAAAAATTAAGTATGAAAATATCAATTGTATTAGGTCTGGGTTTTGGTGACGAAGGTAAAGGTTCTTTTGTTAATTACCTGTGTTCCAAAGCAGAAAATCCTTTAGTTGTAAGATTCAGTGGTGGTCATCAAGTCGGTCACACTGTTGCTATTGGTGCTTTTTTGCGCCATGTGTTTTCGAATTTCGGTTCAGGTACGTTATTAGGAGTACCAACATACTGGTCGGAATACTGCACACTGAGTCCAACAGGAATTCTGAAAGAAGGAAATGCATTGCGTGGAATGGGAATTGAACCCAAACTCTTTATTAATGCAAATGCGATGATAACCACACCATTTGATATCTTACAGAATCGCAGTCTTGAAGAAAAAAATAATCACGGTAGTGTTGGTGTGGGTTTCGGTACAACTATTCAAAGAAACGAAGACCATTTTCACCTCTATGCCAGAGACTTACTCTACCCGAAAATCAGGGATGAAAAACTCAGGCTAATCATCAACACTTATTATAAACTGAACTTCGACCCAAAAGCCGAGCATCAGCATGCGGTAACAAAAAGACTTTATAATGATTTTCTCATTGCTTGTGATGACCTTGTTGAAAGGTATGATATTGATGATGATTTTTTGAAGTTTGTTAATGATGACTACGAATTGATTTTCGAAGGAAGTCAGGGAATCATGTTAGATACCAATTACGGTTTCTTTCCACATGTCACGAGAAGCAACACGACTTCAATGAACGCAATTGAACTCATTGAAAAATATAAATTACCAGCATTTTCTGATGCCACTACCTATTATATTACACGTGCGTATCAAACCCGACATGGTAATGGTCACATGACCAACGAAGGTCTGGACACCAATTATATTAAAGAAAACCCCAATGAAACCAATCTTGAAGGTTTTCAGGGAGAGTTCAGGAAATCGGTATTGGATATGGATTTATTGAAATACGCAATTAGTTGTGACAGATATCATAATCCCGATAGTTTTACTAAAAAGAAATTGGTGATTACATGTCTTGACCAAGTTCCAGATAATATTCCAGTTACAGTTAATGGAAATCTGGGGGCACTTAATTTTAAAGGAATTGGTAATTGTTGTGGGATTGCTTATAAATATCCATGTTACAGTGATACTGGATATCAATTTACAATGGATAATAAATAATTATGAGATTCTTAATTCAAAAAATAGATAGAGAAGTCAGGCACGACTTTAGCTTCACGTTACTGGAATCAATACGGTTTCAGACGTGGCTCACGCAAGACCCAAATGCAATTACTGTGAAGTATGTCAATTGTAAAGCAAATGACGGTGTATGGTTTTTTAAACCATTTCATGAGCATTATGTACCAGTGGGTAGTGTGGAATTCGTGTTATCTTGGATGAAGAGATTTGATGTGCCAACACCAAAACCAATTAATGTGCCAGAGGAATTATTTGGTTTCAGTAATAGACAAATTAGTAATGGAAATTATATGGACTTCGAAAATGTTATTGGTGGTAAATATTTTGTTAAATCCAATAGTGAGATAAAAGGATATTGTGAAGTAATTGAACTTCAATTACCAGCAATGCTTCCGATTCCTGCTGGTGAGTATCAGGTCTCGGAATACATTGATATTGAAAGTGAATGGCGTTGTTTTGTATATCAAGGACAACTCGTGGGGTTACAGAATTACAGTGGTGTTTTCAGTATGTTTCCAGATATTAAAACGATTCTTTATATGATTCATGAATATAAATCAGCACCAATTGCATATACTTTGGATGTTGGTGTTAGACCTATTGTTGAAGTTGATGGGTCAACATTTAATCAAACTTTTGTTATTGAATGTCATGATTTCTTTTCCTGCGGACTCTATGGGTTTGCTGAACATAAAATATACCCGTACATGTTGTACAGATGGTTTCACGAATACTTAAATAAAAATAAATGATAACAAACGACTTTGAAAAACAGATTCAGGAGTTTCCAAAACTCTTCAAAAAGACCAGTACTGGCGCAATTCAGGAATGGGTTGTTAGTGTATTTACTATTGCAGATATTCCGACCATTATAAATAACTATGGTCAGGTTGGTGGTAAGATTCAGGAAAGCCAAGAGCAGGTACTGGAAGGTAAAAACACTGGTCGTGCAAACGCTACGACTCCACTCGAACAAGCACAGGCACAAGCTAAAGCCAGATGGGAAAAACAACTCAAAAAGGGTTATGTTCAATCAATCGAAGATGCACAAGCAGGTAAGACTGATGACGTTATCGGAGGCGGTATCTTCCCGATTCTCGCACACAAATTCAGTGAGCAGGAGAAAAAAATTAAATACCCTGCATTAGCACAGCCGAAACTCGATGGTCACAGGTGTACCAGTCAAAATGATGGTAGGGTGGTTACGATGTGGAGTAGAACACGTAAGCCAATCTTGAGCATTCCACATATTGTCAATGAATTGGAAAATTGTTATCTTGCAGATAGGTTCGATGGTGAACTCTATAATCATGATTACCGTGATAATTTCGAAGACCTGACTTCATTAATAACACCTGATGAACCAAGAGAGGGATATGAAAATATTCAGTATCACGTGTATGATTTGGCACTTCCGAATCTCACGAACTACGAGAGATATTTGCTTTTGGAAAATCTAAGACCATTATTTCAACTTAGTCCTGTTCATATTGTTGAAACCCGTATTGTTAACAATAAAGAGGAACTGATGCAAGCCTATGAAGATTTTATGGAGCAGGGTTATGAGGGTGCAATCGTTAGGAACTTCGAAGGAAAATACGTTTACAAACGTTCATATGACCTGCAAAAAATCAAGATATTTGATGATGACGAGTTTCGTATTGTCGATGTAAAAGTCGGTACGAAAGGTAGTATGGCTGGTAAAGCGGTGTTCATTTGTGAAAGAATCAAAGAAGACCAGAAACTTCCAGAGGGTGTGACCTTCGATTGTAAACTCAAAGGTGATATGAGTAAACTCAAGGAATACGCTGATGACCCATCACTGGTGATTGGAAAAATTGTTACTGTTCAATATCAGGGATATACGAGAAAGAATCTGAAACCCAGATTTCCAGTTGCATTACGTTTTAGAGTTGAACTGTAATGTGTTACAGTGGTAGATGTCATTGGGAAGGTCACATGGGTGACTGTAACTTTCCAACCCACAAAGCGGTGAGAGAAAAATATCCACTACCCGTTTGTGGAATTGATGTTCAAAGCGAAGAAGAACAGGAGTATGTGAATGATGTTATTGAAGACATTAAAAATATATTAGATGAAATTAAAAGGCAAATATAGTCAGAAGTACACACTCGACAAAGAACAGAAAGAACTTGTTGTTGATGTCGAGTTGAAACAAATTGATGGTCTCATGAAACCGGGTCAGAATGTCTGGTATGGTGTGGCAACCGCTAATGGTAAAACCATTGACCATAAAGATTTATCTCACTGCGTTAATGCTGAAAGTATGGCAGAACGCATTGGGTTAGAAATTATTGAGGCATGGAAAACCAGAGCCAAGAAAGAAGGAAAAAGTTTTAGATTAAAAAGGAAATGATATGAAAGTAAAAGTATTACGTTACAAAAAAGAACATAATCCCTTTCAGGAATTTATTCATATTGAAGACATGGGTGGTGGTCCTGAAGTATTCACATCAGCAGTCCCTAAGTTGCACCCAGAAACTGCCACACTGGAACTCATGCAACAATTAATGGATGATGATGACTACTACGAAGGTCTTGAATTGGATTGGGATACTGTTGAACTTGTGGAGTTCGACCTTATTGATAGTGGTGTTGTTGGTGCTGATATCCGAAACAAACTCAGTCCACCAAAGAATTTAGTGTCGATGCTTGAAGTCTTTTTTAAAGAAAAAGATGAAGAAAAAAAATATTATTTAAAGCGCATTATTAAAAAAGAAATGACACAAAGTAAAAAAAGTATTAAATATATTGCGAATTTATTGTAACATTTTACTATATTTGTCGTATAATTGTAAAAATATTATTAATCAAAAACGAAAAAATGAAAACAGGAACAATTATTGGATTAGGAATTTTCGGAGTATTAGTTGTCGGAATCATCTTCTGGGCAGTCGGTCTTAGTAATACCTATAACAAGAAAATGGAAACTGGAAAGGCGTTCCAGAAAAACAGTGAGGTCGTATTTGACAACACTTGGAAAACAATCCAACAACAGGCTGGTGTTACCACTGAATATAAAGAAGGTTTCAGGGAAATCTATGTTGAACTCATGGATGCCAGATATAAGAACGATGCTGGTGCAGGTCAACAGACACTTATGAAATGGGTAACGGAAGCAAATCCAGAATTCGATGCTGGTCTTTATAAAACCCTGATGAACACCATTGAAGGCAGTCGTAATGCATTTACAATGGAACAGAAGAAGTTAATTGACATCGACAGGGAACTTAAAACAATGAAAGTTACTTTCCCCAACAGTTTGGTTCTCGGTAACAAACCTGATTTGGAAATTAAACTGGTTACCAGTGCAAAGACTGATGAAGCATTCCGTACTGGTCAGGACAACGAGGTTGATTTATTTCCAAAAGAGAAAAAAGAATAGTTCTTTGAAAATATAGTCTTTCTGCTGAAAGCAAACAGTAAGTTCTGCGTTATAGGTCGTAGGAGTGTTCATAAGAGCCTACACCATGAAAACAGTCGATTCACTTACAGTCAATTCCAAGACGTTGTTTGCCGTAGGATACCCTTCGCCAAGTGAAGCAGTCTGGTAAGGGCAGACCGAAGTACAAATGAGGGTAACTCAGGTATTCCGTGTGGAAACGGACAGAAAGATTTTTGATGATTGGGTGGCGAAATGGTAGACGCTTGAACAAGGTAAGAGACATTAAGGTGGAACTCTTGGGACTCTGGTAGTAAAGCAGAAGAATTTAGATTTGAAATCAACCCGTGCAGGTTCGAGTCCTGCTCCAATCACGAATCCTAACACGGTGGCTACGTGTTCAATCTCAGATAACGTGCCTCTTTCGAGAGGTCTGAATGCCAGACAAAATGAAGGAATGAGAAGAAGGAAAGTTTTCGCAAACCTAAGTTTGCCAGTTTAATGAAGATAAAACTGGAAACAATTGTGGGAGACTCCCGTGGGGAGGCATTCTTCCCTGTTAAGGGAGTCTCTTTTTTTTAAAAAAAAATATATTATGGGATATTTACACATTGATAATCTTTACAAAGACCAGACAATCCTTTTATTTAAGGAATGTTATGCTATGGAAAAAATTCATGGTACATCAGCACATGTTGGTTGGAAGTTCGAACAGAAAAAAATTAACTACTTCACTGGTGAAAATCATCAGGTATTCTTGTCATTATTTGACGAACAGTTTTTAATTAAAAAGTTCGAAGAAATTTTTCCTGACCAAAATGTTGTCGTTTTCGGTGAGCATTACGGTGGTAAGTGTCAGGGTATGTCTGGTACTTATGGTAAGGTATCTAAGTTCATTGGTTTTGATGTCAAGGTCGGTGATGTCTGGCTTAACGTGCCGAATGCAAATGATGTCTGTAATCAATTTAATATTGAATTTGTGGCATGGAGTAAGATTGACGTTAATCTTGAAAATCTTCTTGCTATAAGAGACACACCATCAATCCAAGCACAGCGTAATGGTTGTGGTGATGATAAAAAACGTGAGGGTGTTGTATTACGTCCATTGGTTGAAATGCGTACCAATAACGGTGATAGGGTTATCTGCAAATATAAGCCAGATGAAGAAATGGAAACCAAAACCAAGCGTGAGGTAAGTCCAGAACAACTCAAAGTCCTCAGTGATGCAAAAGAAATTGCAGAGGAATGGGTAACTAATCTGAGATTGGAACACGTGCTTCAGAAGTTCCCAGAGGGTACGAGCATGGAGTCAATGGGTGACATCATTAAAGCCATGATTGAAGACGTTTATCGTGAAGGTAGGGATGAAATCGTGGAGAGTAAAGAAGTAGGTAAAGCTATTGGTGGTGTAACTGTGAAACTTTTTAAAGCAAAACTTCAAAATACGTTGAAATGAAAATAAAAAGAAGGTTTCCAAATTACTTTACTGGTTTCGAAGAAACTGAACATGAGGTTAATTCAAAAGAAGAGTTGCTTGCAATTTCTTGGATAAAAGATTATTCTAAGATAAAGAATCACATGGGTGTTTATTATTCACCAAAGGATTCAAGATTTGAAGCAGATGCTCCTGATTATTTAATGTCATTAACTCGTAGAGAAGATGGTAGTGTTTGTTTCTTCGTTGTGGGTTATATATTTGGTGATGGAGCAGACTTAGGATTAGAAGATTATACTAAATTTTTATGAAAAAGAAATTTGATTTCAGAAAGTTATTTTTCTTGTCTTATTTTTATACAATAAAAAGAGGACGTGAATTCAACGCATTTGTTTTATACGTAGATATATTAATATGGTCAGTGATATTATCTACAGTATTCAGTTTAATATTTATATCTTTAAAATAATGGCAAAAGTTGTAATTGAAATCAAAGATTGTAGTCAGTGTCCTAATTTTAAGGCAACTCCTTATCCGACTGCTGATAGTTTTGAAAGACCTGAATACTGGTGGTGTATGGCTGATGATGCTGTTACACCGAATGCAGAAGATGTAAGATTGTTTATAAAGACAGATAGCAATTTACCTAAATTAAGATATATTGCTGGATATGTTGAATGGCATGATAAGACACCCATTCCTAAATGGTGTCCAGCTAAAATTAAGAAATAATGGGACTAATAAAAAAAATATTTCATAATCATAATTGGATTTATTATGATTATATTCCATACACTAATAAAACCACTCCACATGGTGCTGGATATAGAAAGTGTGAAAATTGTAATGTAAAACAAACAAATTGGTAATGGGACGATATTCACGTAAAGATATGTTAGAGTTTGCAAAATTTGCAAAGTCTCATCAATCATCCAGAAATGTTGAAGAAGCATATGGTGCTTATTTAAAAGGCATAAGACTTGTTTGTAATAGAGAAGAAAGTATTAAAATGAAAATAATGAAAGCCAATAGGGTTTTCTTAAATGGTAAAACTATTAAAGATAAATACAATATTATTGAAACAAGAATAGATAGTATATCTTTATTGTCTGACCGTATTGTTATTGAATCGTGGAATAAAAAATTAAAACTACTAACGTTAAAAACAGTATAAAATGAGAGACGAATTAGGCGACAGAATGAAAAAACTATACGAAAATAGGACACGTATCCTACTTCCACGTAGAACTTATACAATAATCAGAGTTGACGGCAAGGCATTCCACACCTATACTAAAGGTTGTGAACGTCCGTTTGATGCTGGATTGATAGCAGACATGGATGAAACAGCTTGCTACCTCTGTAAGAACATACAGGGTGCTAAATTCGGTTTTGTGCAGAGTGATGAAATCTCAATCTTAATGACGGATTTCGATACCCTGCAAACCGATGCATGGTTTGACGGCAACATCCAGAAAATCGTAAGTGTGGCTGCAAGTCTGGCAACAGCTAAGTTCAATCAGTTGAGGTATTTGAGAGATATTAAGGAGAAATGGAATAATGGTATGGGTATTACAACCATAACCCACCGTTGGCTTGAACTTTTTGAAAATTTTAAACTCGCTGAATTCGATGCACGTACCTTTACAATCCCTGCTGACTATGAAGTTGAAAATTATTTTATCTGGAGACAACAAGACACCGTTCATAACTCAATCTCAAGTGTTGCTCAGACACTTTACAGTAGCAAAGAACTCAATGGTAAGAACATGAGCCAGCAACAGGATATGATACACGAGAAAGGTCAGAACTGGAATGACTTCACACCACAAGAAAAACGTGGAAGGTTCATCTTCAAACAAGAATATGGGGTAGTTGCTAATAGTAAATTACCAGAAGGCATGCCACCTGTGGATTCTTTTCAAACCACAATCCGTTCACGTTGGGTTGCTGATGAATGCCCGACTTTTACTCAGAACAGAGAATTTTTGATGGAAAGAGTCCCAAAATTGTAACATATTCGGGACACTTTCGTATAATAAGTAAAAATAGAATTATGCCTACAGTTTATTTAGCCTTGTTGATTCCCATAGTGGTAACTGGTATTTTTTATCTTCTTAAGAAACACGAGTTTACTTGGTGGGAATTTTTCATTCCAATTATTGCCGTATTACTTGCTACAGTAATCAGTAAAGCAGTTATTGATAAAACAAGTGTAACGTTTACAGAATATTGGGGTTCAACAGTGACTGCTGTATATGAAGAAGAACCTTATAATTACTGGCACAATGAAACCTGTAGTCGTCAAGTGGCTTGTGGTACTGATAGTGATGGGAATACTGAATACTGTACAGAATATTATGACTGTTCACATCAGGATGATGTCGCACCGTCTTGGTGGGCAGAAACCAATCTCAATGAAAAGTTTAATATCACCGAGAAACAACATGATGAACTCGTTATGCAGTTCGGGACACGAAAAACATCCATAAGTTCTCATGATAATTATGCACCACGTGACCGTGCTGTTGGAAGTAAAGGAACGAAGTTCGAAGGCACACGTGTGGGTCAAACATCCTATGTATATGAAACTCGTTGGGGTGGTCAGGATGAAACCCGTAAAGCATATGTGAGTCAACATACTTATGAAAATCGTGTAAAAGCCTCAGACTTAACGATTTTCAACATAGCAATGGTTAAAGAAGAACAAGTTGATAGTTTGGGTTTGTTCAGATATCCCGAACATAAGAAGAGTAGTTGGTTTGGTAAGACAAACGGATTGGAATATCCCACAATTTTAGGTGGAAATGTAAGCGAAGCCACTCAAGAAATTTATAGAAAACTCAATGGTAAATATGGTGTTAGTAATCAACTCAGGCTTTGGATTCTGGTCTTCGAAAACCAACCAATGAGTATTGCTCAGTATCAGGAAAATTATTGGGTTAAAGGCAATAAGAATGAATTGGTTGTGTGTATTGGTAAGAGGGGTAATGAAATACAGTGGTCACATGCGTTCAGTTGGGCACTTAGTGACGTACTTACTACCGAAGTTAAGAATGAAGTACTGAATCTCTATACTTATAGGGATAGTGTGGTACAAAGAAAGAATCCTGTCATTCCAGTAACTAAAGACATACAAGAAAAGGTATTTGGTGAAACAGGTAAGAAATTACCAGAGGTATTACCAATAAAAAATCCTAATGTTGCTGATTCAATTGTTAGAGTTAAGTCAAAGACACCTGTACTGACTGAACAGACGTGGAATGATTACTATAATTTCTTGAATCAAAATCTTAATAAGTTTCAAAGACGTAGTTTTGAAGAATTCAGTTACTTAACTGTTGAACCGTCAAGGGGTGCAGTAATATTCATTTATATATTAGCACTTGTGCTTTCCCTTGGAATGGGTTTGTGGGTAACTAATAACGAAATTTATGATGGGTCAGATAATAACAGATATTATAAACGTAGATACTAAATATTATGAGAAAAGCATCACAAGACAACGGATTAATTGTTGATGATGGTAAATTCCTTGGAATTGCACTCGGATATGATTATTGTGCGGAGCACGAATGGGGTATTAAGGAAATAAAACAGAGATTCGGTATTCCCGATGCCAGTAAAAAGAATATGGGTGTGGCATCACGCAGTATCACCAAGAGCATACCTAATTTGATTTTCATTAAGGAAACCTATAAGAAACAGAAATTCGCAATTCTCTACACGGGTTACCAGTATTGGCGTGAAGGCGAAGATAATCCAATTCCACATAATTTCGAACACTACAAAAGTGATTTAATTAGTCGTGTGGAATACGATAAAAAATATCCGAGCGAACACAGACGTGAGAAAGACCCAATAATTACTGCTTGGAGTAGTAGTGGATTTGGTATTGCTGTAATGGGTGAGAAAGAAAGCCAATGGTTTGAAGAACTCTATGAGGCATTCAACAACAAAAATG